>Ga0081455_10001989_pt1 | contig 24409 bp, 20 predicted proteins | sample TabmetS3T2R1_FD_70207 | JGI IMG/M metagenome (GOLD analysis project Ga0081455, IMG submission 70207) | Tabebuia heterophylla rhizosphere microbial communities from the University of Puerto Rico - S3T2R1 | ecosystem: Host-associated > Plants > Roots > Rhizosphere ...
TGGACCTACCCCCTATGATTAGCGCGGCGGGGAGAGCGCGGACAAATAACTCTTTGTTTCGGAATGTTACAGCCCGCAGCGGAAATTCCGGTGTATTTGTAACAGGTTAATGACATACCCCCAAACGAAGACCCGGCCCCTCGCGGGGCCGGGTCTGAACTCGGCGAAATTGGCCGGTGCGGCGGCGTCCTAGTTGATTTGACGGCGCAGGAAGGCCGGGATTTCGAGTTGCTCCTCCTCCATCGAAGCCGGGAACATCCGGTCGCCCGTGCCCCGCTCAGGCGCGCGCTCCTCGCGCGCCTGAAGATTGGGCGCGACACGGGCGGGCTTCGCCTCCGACTGCTCCGGCCGCGCCGGGGCGTCTTCGGCGGGCTCGCCCGAGAACCGGCTCGTCATCCGCTCGAAAAAGCCCCCGGACCGACGCTTGGCGCGTGTCGTGTCCTCAGCCGGCGTGCGGCTGGCGGCGCGCTCGGCACCCCCCAACTGAATCTCCGGGGCGCGACGGGGCTCGACTGGCTCACGCGCCACGGCCGGCTCCGGCCGTTCCACGCTCGGTTTCGGAGCCTCGCGATGGGCATCAGCTTGCGGTCGGCTCAGAAGGTCGCCGGTCGCACGCGGAGACGGAGCCTGAGGCGGCGGCGCCACGTGATGGGGCGCCGGACGGATGTCCTGAACACGCTCCTCAAGCTGCTGCAGCTGGGCGCTCACGGGATTGCTGGGCGGCGGCGCGGAGACGACCGTTCCGCCCGAGGAGAGCGGCTTGGACACCCGGCGGGGGGCTTCCACCAACGGGCGGGCGGCAATCGGCGGCTGCTGCGCGACACGACCCTGATCGGCCTCGATGCCGGTGGCCACGACCGAGACCCGCATCTTGCCTTCGAGCGCTTCGCTGAAGGTCGAGCCCACCTTGATCAGCGCGTCGGGATCGACTTCCGAGCGAATGCGGTTGGTGGCCTCGTCGACCTCGAACAGGGTGAGGTCCATGCCGCCCATGATGTGGATCAGCACGCCTTTGGCGCCCTTGAGCGAGACTTCATCGAGCAGCGGATTGGAGATCGCGGCCTCCGCAGCGATGACGGCGCGGTTGTCGCCCTCGGCCTCGCCCGTCCCCATCATGGCCTTGCCCATCTCGTTGATGGCGGTCCGGATGTCGGCGAAATCGAGATTGATGAGGCCCGGCATCACCATGAGATCGGTAATGCCTCGCACGCCTGAATGGAGCACCTCGTCGGCCATCGCGAAGGCTTGCGCAAAGGTCGTCTTCTCGTTGGCGATCCGGAACAGATTCTGATTTGGAATGATGATCAGCGTGTCGACATATTGCTGAAGCTCGGCGATGCCCTCTTCCGCCACGCGCATGCGCCGGCCGCCCTCGAAGTGGAATGGCTTGGTCACGACGCCGACGGTGAGGATCCCTTGATCGCGCGCCGCGCGCGCGATGATGGGCGCTGCCCCCGTGCCTGTGCCGCCGCCCATGCCGGCGGTGACGAAAATCATGTGCGCGTTCTGCAGATGCTCGCGGATCTCGTCCAGCGCCTCTTCGGCGGCCGCCGCGCCGATCTCCGGCCGCGAACCCGCGCCCAAGCCTTGCGTCACGGAATGGCCGAGCTGAATGCGTCGCTGCGCTGGCGATTGCGCGAGCGCCTGCGCATCCGTGTTCGCCACGACGAATTCGACGCCCTGCAGCTCAGAGCGGATCATGTTGGCCACGGCGTTTCCGCCGGCCCCACCGACACCAAAGACCGTAATCCTGGGCTTAAGCTCGGTCACCTCCGGTACTCTCAGCTTGATTGACATTCTAGCTTTCTCCAATCCTCAAGGGACCGCATACCCGGCTTGTCGTCGGGGTTGCCCACATTGATCTGATTCGCGGCTGCTTTGCGCATCTTCGCGAAATATTTTCGATGCTTTTCCTCAAAAATTCTCGCGCAGCCAGCGTCCCAGCCGGCCAAATGCGAACGCAGCCTTGCCGTCCGCCTCGGGTGCGGCGCGCGCCGCCTCGACGGAAGGCCGCATCGCATGCTGAAGAAGCCCCGCGACGGTCGCAAAAGCGGGCCCCGCCGTCGCCGAGGCCACGCCCGGCAGCTGAAGCGGCGCCGAAACACGTACCTGGCGTTCCAGAATGCGGCTTGCGATTTCGCGCGCACCGTTCATCTGGCTCGCCCCGCCGGTGAGCACGACGCGGCGACCGGACAGTTTCTCGCAATTCGAATTCAACAGGCGATCGCGCACGAGCTCGAAGGTCTCCTCCAGGCGCGGCCGGATGATGCCGGTCAACATCGAGCGCGGAACGCGATTCACCTCGTCAGTCGCCTCCTCGCCCAGCAGAGGGACCGCGACCATCTCGCGGTCGTCCGTGCCCCCGGCGAGTGCGCTGCCGTGCAGCGTCTTGATGCGCTCGGCATGAATCATGGTGGTCGAGAGGCCGCGCGCGATATCGGTCGTTACATGGGCGCCCCCCACGGGAACAATGTCGCAGGCGACGAGATGGCCATAACGGAAGATCGAGAACGAGGTTGTGCCGGCGCCCATGTCGATGCAGGTGGCACCCAGATCCATCTCGTCCTCGACCAGCGCCGACAATCCGCTCGCATAGGGCGCGACGGCAAGCTCGAGCACCCGCAAATGGCAGCGCTCGACGCAGATCAGGAGATTGCGCAGCGGCGCGGACGCCGCCGTCACGACATGCATCATGACGCCCAGCCGCTCGCCATACATGCCACGCGGATCGCGAATGCCGGGGCTGCCGTCGATCGAATAGCTCACGGGAATGGCGTGAACGACCTCGCGATCCGGCGCATTGGGGCGCTGATGGCCCCGCTGAAGAACGCGCTTCAAATCCTGGTCCGACACATCATGACCCGCGATCGCCACGTCACAGCTGAGCCGCTGGCTCTGGAGCCCCCCTGTCGCGAAGGCCAGCACGACATCTTCGACCGTGACGTCGGCCATGCGCTCGGCCGACTCGACGGCCGCACGGATCGCTTCCTCCGCACGCTCCATGTCGACAATGGTGCCGCAGCGAATCCCGCTCGAGATCTGATGCCCGATGCCCAGCACACGGACCTGTGGCGCGCGACCGTCGCGTCCGGCATCGAGCCGCGCGATGAAGCAGGTCACCTTGCTCGAGCCGACGTCGAGCGCAGCGACGAGACCGTGGCGACCGGTCCGGTGTTTGCCTGTCTTGTTGCGCTTGTCCCGCACGCGGCCCGCCTCCTCGCGTCGCGTTCCTCTCTGGAACGAACTAAGTATCCCGGCTCCCCGGGGGACGAATGTCCGTTGCCCCCGACGGCATCCGCAAAATCCATTTGTCCTTAAATCGAAGATCGATGGTCTTGACGCCGCGCTCGAAGACTTTCTGCTCTTTCTCCAGACGCATCAGGTCGCTCAGCGCCACGTCCATGTTTTCCGCCGGAAGATCGACCCGCGTGCCGTTGTCGAGCTCGAGCGACCAGCGGCGCTCGCCGACCCTCACCGCAGCGGTAACACGGGATTCGACTTCCGGAAAGCGGCCAAGCTCGGCAAAAAGAGCCGCGGCATATTGCGGCGCGCCCGCCCCCACGACATGCGGATAACGCGACAGCGCGTCGGCGGAGACGGCCACGATCGGGTGACCAGTGGCATCGATCAGCCGCAGCACACCTTCATGCTGCCAGATCGCAATCGGCACGCGCTCGACGATCGACACATCGATGCGGTTCGGCAACACCCGGCGCACCTCGGCATCGGCCACCCAGTCGACGCCGAGAAGACGTTGGCGGACCGCTTCACAATCGATCCGGAACACGGGCGTACCGACATCGAAGCCCAGCGCGGCACGCAGGTCTTTGGCGCTCGCATGCTGGCGGCCGGCCACCGTGACGCGATCAAGGCCCAGCCCCGCCTCGACGGCCACGCCATCCAGGAGCTGATCGAACCGGCGGGCGGACTCGTCCGTGGTGGCCGAGGTCACGCCGCCGTAAATGAGGGCGAGGGCGAGCGGCGCCGCCAGCGTCACCGTCAGGACGCGGTTAATCCGGGGTTCCTGCTTCGGTACTGGGACCGCGCGGCCGCCCGCGCGCCGACGCGTGGGCGGCCGATCCCACGGCGCGGTCGAGACGCCCCGCTTCTTGGGTTTGGACTTTTTCTGACTCAACGGCCACATGACGCGTCGTCGACCATCCATTTTACCAGGGCAGGGAAATCCATCCCGATATGCTGCGCAAGCTCGGGCACGAGCGATGTCGGCGTCATGCCGGGTTGCGTGTTCACCTCGAGAATCACCAGACGACCGATTCTTTCACGCGTGTCGTCGTAGCGGAAGTCCGAGCGTGAAACGCCACGGCATCCGAGCGCCTCATGGGCCGCAACGGCCACGCGGCAGGCTTCCGCGGCCACCTCCGCGGGAACCTTTGCGGGCACTTCGTGGCGCGATCCGCCGGCGGCATATTTGGCGGTGTAGTCGTACCAGCCGGCGGTCAGAATTTCCGTGACACCGAGCGGGCGCGTGCCCATCACAGCGACGGTGAGCTCGCGGCCGGGCACATAAGCCTCGACCATCACGCGATCGCCGAAGGCCCAATCGTCACCCAGCAGCTCGGACGGCGGCCGGTTGTCGCCCTCGCGGACAAGAAAGACGCCGACGCTCGAGCCCTGCGCCACCGGCTTGATGACATAGGGCGGCGTGAGGACATGGCCCTTGCCCGCTTCGCGGCGGTCGACCACGCGATCCTCGGCCACCGGAAGCTTCGCGGCGCGGAAAACGCTCTTCGCCTTGTCCTTGTCCATCGCGAGCGCGGACGACAGCACGCCGGAATGCGTATAGGGCAGCTTCATCACCTCGAGCAGACCCTGCACGCAGCCGTCCTCGCCGCCGACGCCGTGCAACGCGTTGAACACGACATCGGGCTTGACCTTCGCGAGCGCCTCACCGAGATCGGCGCCCGCATCGATCTCCGTCACCTTGGCATAGCCCGCCTTGCGCAGCGCCGCGGCGACCGCGGCGCCCGACACGAGGCTCACCTCGCGCTCGGGGCTCCAGCCGCCCTTCAGCACCGCCACATGAGTTTTGCTGGGAATGAATGTCATTACGCCGCCTCGCCGATCCGCTTGATTTCCCACTGGAGCGTCACGCCGGTCGCGTTCAGAACGCGGGCGCGGACCTCCTCGCCCAGCTCCTCGAGATCACGCGCGCTGGCCTGGCCCCGGTTGATCAGGAAATTGCAGTGCTGCTCCGACACCTGCGCATCGCCCCTGACGAGTCCGCGCGCGCCGGCGGCATCGACGAGCTGCCACGCGCCGCGCCCGCCCGTGGTCGCCGGATCCGGATTTTTGAAGGTCGATCCGCTGGTGCGCGTGCGGATGGGCTGCGAGCTTTCGCGCACCGCTGTGATCTTCGCCATGCGCTCCGCGATGGCATCGGGCGCGTCGCGCCGGGCTTGAAACACCGCGTCGAGAAAGATCACCTCGTCAGACACCGCGCTGTGACGATAGGCAAACCCCATATCGTTCGGCGCGAAGGTGCGGATCTTGCCGGCGCGGTCGAGCCCGCGCGCGTCGATCAGCATGTCCTTGAACTCGCCGCCATAGGCGCCCGCGTTCATGCGCAGGCCGCCGCCCACGGTGCCGGGCACGCCGATCATGAATTCGAGACCGGCAAGGCCCGCTTCTTGCGCTGCACGCGCGACCGCCATGTCGAGCGCCGCGGCGCCTGCGCGCACGCGCTCTCCGGCTTCGATCGAGATCGCGCCGAAGCCCGCGCCCAAGCGAATGACGACACCGCGCACGCCGCCGTCGCGCACGAGCAGATTGGAGCCCACGCCGATGACCGTCACCGGAATGTCCGACGGAACGCCCGGAAGAAACGTGGCAAGGTCCTCCGCGTCGGCGGGCAGAAACAGCACGTCGGCTGGTCCTCCGACGCGGAACCACGTCATGCCCGCGAGCGGCGCGCCCGCCATGAGCTTGCCGCGTGGTGTGGGCAGGTGAGGTATCAGCCTTTTGCCGCGATCCTCGGCACTCACGGTTGGGACCGTAAGGCCGCGAGCCGCTCCGGCAATGCATGCGCCCATCCTGTAATGCTCCCTGCGCCCAAACACACGATAAGATCACCGGGCTTTGCGATCTCCGCCACCATCGGCGCCAGCGCCGCATCGTCTTCCAACGCCAATACATGACGATGCCCGCGCGCAACGAGGCCCGTCACCAGCGCGTCGCGATCGATACCGTCGATCGGCGCCTCGCCGGCCGCATAGACGGGGGCGACGATCACCGTGTCCGCATCGTTGAAGCAGGTGCAGAAATCCTGAAACAGCTCCTTGAGACGCGTGTAGCGATGGGGCTGCACGACCGCGATGACATTGTGGCTCGCGGCCTGGCGCGCCGCGGAGAGCACGGCGGCAATCTCGACCGGGTGGTGTCCATAATCGTCGATCACCGTCGCGCCGTTCCAGCTGCCCGTCTTCGTGAAGCGGCGATTGACGCCCTCGAAGCGGCCCAGCGCATCGCGCAGCTTCTTGTCGGGAATACCGAGCTCAAGCGCCACGGCAATGGCGGCGAGCGCATTCTGCACGTTGTGCCGCCCCATCATGGGCAGGTGGAGCTCGGGAATCGTGCGGCACAGGCCGGTCGGCCGATCGGTCAGCACGACGTCGAAGGTGGCGCCCGTCTGGTCGAGCACGACATTTTCCGCGCGGACGTCGGCCTGATGATTGAAGCCATACGTAACGATGCGCCGGTCGATCACGCGGCTCACCATGTTCTGCACCTCGGGATGATCGAGGCACAGAACGGCGAAGCCATAGAACGGCACATTTTCGACAAAGGTGCGGAACGCTTCGCGCACGCGGTCGAAGGCGCCGTAATGCTCCATATGCTCGGGATCGATGTTCGTCACGATCGCGATCGTCGCCGGCAGGCGCAGAAAGCTGCCGTCGCTCTCGTCGGCCTCGACCACCATCCAGCGTCCCGCGCCGAGCCGCGCATTCGTGCCATAGGCGTTGATGACGCCGCCGTTGATGACCGTCGCGTCGAGATCGGCGCCGTCGAGGAGCGCCGCCACGAGAGAGGTCGTCGTCGTCTTGCCGTGGGTGCCGCCGACCGCGATCGACCATTTGAGCCGCATCAGCTCGGCCAGCATCTCCGCACGGCGCACGATCGGCAGATGGCGCGCGCGGGCCGCCACCAGCTCCGGATTGTCGGGCTTCACCGCCGAGGAATAGACGACGACCGCGGCATCGTCGACATTCTCCGCCGCCTGGCCGATATGCACGGGGATGCCGAGCTTGCGCAGGCGCTTCACATTCGCGCTCTCGCTGAGATCGCTGCCCTGCACCTGATAGCCGAGATTGTGCATGACCTCGGCGATGCCGCTCATGCCGATGCCGCCAATGCCGCTGAAATGGATGCGTCCGACGGTGAAGGGAATGTCCTTCATGCGACACTCCTTTTGCGGACGGACCATACGATGAGAGCAAACATGCTCGCCCAGATCGCACTGTTAAGAACAAAAATGGTCCAAAAATATTTGTCCGCCAACGTACCTGCCAAAGCAAAAAGGGGAGCGGATAGGATACTCCAAAACATATGCGCCATCGGCTCTTGAACCGCACCGCTCCAAGAGAGAAACTGAAAAACAAAATGTGCGGAGAATAGAAATAGAAATGCAAGAAAAACGCTCGCAGCAGAGCGCTTGAACTGCGACGGCTCTCTGTCATTCAACCCCTCGACGAGGTCCGCAAGCACGCGCACAGCCTCGGGCTTGCCCAGGCTTTTCGCTGTGGCAGCGGCGCGCGCGAGCCCCGCCGGGTCGGCCAGAAGCTCGGAAAGCGTTTTCGCGAGCGCGTCGGCGGTCAGTCCCTTTTCGCGCACGACCCACGCGGCACCTGCCTGCTTGAGAGATTCAGCATTCGCGGTCTGGTGATCATCCATCGCGCTCGGCAGCGGCACGATGATCGCCGGCCGGCCCAGCGCCGCCAGCTCACACACCGTGCCGGCCCCGCCGCGCGCGATGACGAGATGTGCGGCGATCATGCGCTCGGGCAGATCGGTGAAGAAGGGTTTGATCTCGGCCACGATGCCGGCCATGTCATAGGCCTTGCGCACGCGTTCGTCGTCTTCCGGGCGCGCCTGTTGGACGACGTGTAGCCGCGCGCGCAGCGACGCGTCGAGACGCGCAAGCGCCGGCGGCACGAGCTCGGCGAACACGCGCGCACCCTGGCTGCCACCGAACACGAGAAGCCGCACCTGGCCTTGCGCATCCGCCGTCTCGTAGGGCGTGCCGGCACGGGCCACGACCGCATCGCGCACGGGATTACCGGTGACCACGACTTTGCCTTTGAGATCGCTCTTCAGCCCTTTCAGGCTCGGAAAGGTGGACGCGATGCAGGTGACGTAAGGAGCAAGCGCGCGATTGACGCGGCCGAGCACCGCGTTCTGCTCGTGAATGCAGGCGGGCGTCTTGCCCAGAATCGCGGCGGCCATGGCGGGCATGGCGGGATAACCGCCGAAGCCCACGACCGCGGCAGGCTTCAGCCGCTTCAAATGTCCGCGCGCCGCGAGCACACCACGCGCAATGGAAATCGCCGCGGCAATACGGCCCACGGGCCCGCGATTGGCGAAGGTCGCCGCGTCCACACCGATGATCTCGCTCGCGGGAAAACCCGTGGCATAGTCGCGGCCACGGGCGTCGGTGACGAGCACCAGCGTGCGTCCGCGCCGTATCAGCTCCTGCGCCAGCGCCTGGGCCGGAAAGAGATGCCCGCCCGTGCCCCCTGCGGCAATCACGACCGGCGCGGAAGACTGAACCGATTTCACGCACGATACTCCTGAAGCAACCTCAAGCTCGGACGCCGCCGCGTCAGGGCCAGCGCCATGCCCATGGCGAGCGCGAGCGCAACCAGCGACGAGCCGCCATAAGAGATGAACGGCAACGTCATGCCCTTGGCCGGCAGCAGCGTGACATTGACGCCGATATTCACAAAGGCTTGTAACCCGAACAGGATGAACAAACCGGAAGCCGCGAGCTGCACGAACTGATCTTCCTCGGAAAACGCGCGCGCGAGCCCGCGCACGACCACGAAGCCGAACAGGCCGATCAGCACCAGTCCCAGAATGAGACCATATTCCTCCGCTGCGACCGAGAAGACAAAATCCGTATGCGCGTCGGGGATCACCCGCTTGACGATGCCTTCGCCGGGCCCGACGCCCGTCAGCCCGCCATGAATGATGGCCTCCTTTGCCTTGTCGACCTGGAACGTGTCGCCGGACGCCGGATCGAGGAAGCGGTCCACGCGGCTCGCCACATGGGGCACGCTGACATAAGCGAGGACGGCACCACCGAGACCCGCGACGGCGATGCCGGCGATCCAAAGCCATGACACGCCCGCCAAAAACACGAGTGCCGCGAAGGTGAGCGACACGAGCAGCGTCTGGCCGAAATCGGGTTCGAGCACGAAGAGACCCGCGACCATCACGTAAAGGAGCGCGCCGAGCGCGAAACCGAGGGCGCGGCTGTGCCTGCCGCCTTCGGCAAACACCCAGGCGACCGCGACGATGAAGGCGGGCTTGACGAACTCCGACGGCTGGATCGCGAACGAACCGATGCCGAGCCAGCGCCGCGCGCCTTTGATGTCCGCGCCGACGAAAAGGGTGAGCACGAGCATCACGAGGCCCACGCCGAGCAGCACGAACGCCACACGCCGGACGCCGCGCGGCGCGAGCAGAGAGGTGGCGAACAGAACCGCGACCGCGGGGATCAGAAAGAGAAACTGACGCGTGACGAAATGCATGCTGCTCTGACCGATGCGGACCGCCACCGCCGGACTGGCCGCAAAGGACAGGATCGCACCCATGCAGATGAGCGCGAGCAGAGCGACGATCGACCAGCGATCGACCGTCCACCACCATTCGCCGAGCGGGCTCCTGTCGGTGCGCGCGAAGGTCTTCATGCCGCTGCATCCCCCTTGTCCGGTTTGCGCGCCTGCACCAGCGCCCGGAATTGATCGCCGCGATCCTCGAAATCGCGAAACTGGTCGAACGACGCACAGGCCGGCGACAGGAGCACGACCGGCGACGGTGCGCCGATCGCCAGCGCATCGCGATGCGCGGCGTCCACGGCACGCGCAAGCTCACCCGACATCTCGTAAGGCACTTGGCCCCCCAGGGTCTGCGCGAACGCTTGCGCCGCGGTCCCGATCAGATAGGCCTTGGCGATACGCGGGAAAAACGGCGCGAGCGAGGCGATGCCGCCCTCCTTCGCCTTACCTCCCGCGATCCAGAAGATGTTCTCATAGCAGGCGAGCGCACGCGCCGCGGCATCCGCATTGGTCGCCTTGGAGTCATTGACGAAAAGAACCGGCCCGATCTGCGCCACCTGCTCCATGCGATGCGGGAGGCCGGGGAAGCTCTCGAGCCCGCGCACCAGCGCGGCGACATTGCCGGTCAGCGCACGCGCGGCAGCATAGGCCGCAGCCGCGTTTTGCCAGTTATGGGATCCGGGCAGCGCCGGGCAACGGCGCAGATCGAGGACCTCCGTGGCCGGAGTCGCGAGCCCGTCGAACAGCACGCCGTCGATCACGGCCACACCCTGCCCCGGGACCTTGCCGACTGAAATCGGCACCACGCGGCCGACCCCGTTTGATGAAATTGCGGTGCAGATCTCTGCCGAAAGCGGATCGTCGACGCCGATGACGCCGGTGCCCGCCTTGCCCAGACCCTTGAAAACGCGCCGCTTGATCGCCGCGTAGTTCTCCAGGCTGCCATGACGGTCGATGTGATCGGGCGAAATGTTGAGCAGCACGCTCACCGTGGGTTTGAGACCCGGTGTCAGGTCGATCTGAAAGCTCGACAGTTCGAGCACATAGACCATGCCTGCCTTGGGCGGCGGGAGATCGAACACGGCCCGGCCGATATTGCCGCCCATCTCCGTGGGAACGCCCGCACTTTTCAGGAGATGGGTGATCAGCGCCGTCGTGGTCGACTTGCCGTTCGTTCCCGTCACCACGACGATGCGCGGACCATCGCGCTCGCTGCGCGTGACCTCTCGTATGAAGAGCTCGACGTCGCCAATGACCTCGACGCGATGATCCCGGGCGGCACGCACCACCGGATGCGGCTCGGGATGAGTGAACGGCACGCCGGGGCTGAGCACGAGGCTTGTAATTTCCTCCCACGGCCAGCGTTCGAGAGGGAGAACGCGCGCGCCCAGCGCCTCGCCCTCCGCGCGACGCTCCGCGCTGTCGTCCCAGGCAATCGCCTTGCCACCTCCTGCCTGCAGCGCGCGCAGCACGGCGGTTCCCGAGCGGGCGAGCCCGAAAACGCCATAAGTGCGGCCTTGTGCGGAGGTGAGCGCAATCATGCCTACCTCAGTTTAAGTGTGCTGAGCCCTATCAGCGCGAGAATGACCGCGATGATCCAGAAGCGGATCACGACGGTCGACTCCTTCCAGCCCAGCTGCTCGAAATGATGATGGATCGGCGCCATCTTGAACACGCGCTTGCCCGTCATCTTGAACGACGCGACCTGGATCATCACCGAAACCGCCTCGAGCACGAACAGACCGCCGACGATCGCAAGCACGAACTCATGCTTGGTGGCGACGGAAACCGTGCCGAGCGCGCCGCCCAGGGAAAGCGAGCCCGTATCGCCCATGAAAACCATCGCGGGCGGCGCATTGAACCAGAGAAACCCCAGCCCCGCGCCGACCAGCGCGCCGCAAAAGACGGCGAGCTCACCCGTGCCCGGAACATGGTGGATCTGAAGATAGTTCGAGAAAACGGCATTGCCGGTGAAATACGCGATGAAGCCGAAGCTTGCCGCGGCGATGATGACCGGCACGATCGCGAGGCCGTCGAGCCCGTCGGTCAAATTCACCGCATTCGACGCGCCGACGATGACAAGCCCGCCGAACAGCACGAACGCGAGACCCAGATAGATCATCACCTCCTTGAAGAACGGAACCGTCAGCGTCATGCCCATGGGCGGCGCGGTCAGCTGGGTCAGCGAGAACACGGCGGTGAAGGCGAGCGCGAACTCGATCAAAAGCTTGAGGCGCCCGGAAAAGCCGTCGCTCGATTTCTTCGAGACTTTGAGATAGTCGTCGACGAACCCCACGGCGCCGAAGCCCACCATCACGATCAGCGTCACCCAGACATAGCCGTTCGCCAGATCCGCCCACAGCAGTGTCGCCGTCAGCGCGGCGAACAGAATGAGAAAGCCGCCCATGGTGGGCGTGCCCTTCTTGGTCAGAAGGTGGCTTTGCGGCCCTTCCTGACGGATCGGCTGGCCCGCGCTCTGCTTCGCCTTCAACATGCGGATGACCGCCGGCCCAAAGACGAAGCTGATGAGCAGCGCGGTCATGATCGCGCCGCCCGTGCGAAAGGTGATGTATTGAAAGACGTTCAGAACGCTGAGCTCGTCACGCAAGGGAAAGAGAAGATGAAAAAGCATCGGCGCCCCTAGTTCGGCGTCCCGGGTGGTGTCTCCTGGGACGCGAGTGTTTTTAGACAATCGACAACGAGACCCATCCGACTGCCGAAGGACCCCTTGACCATCACGACATCGCCCGATTTGAGCGCGCGCGGCAGAAGATCGGCGATCTCGCTCGACTGCACCGCATGGGCGCCGCGGCGAGAGGCCGGCAGGGCCTGATGAAGATGCTCCATCAGAGGGCCGGCGGTGAAGACGAGGTCGACGTGTTCCTGGGCGACGCTCTCCGCGAGGCCCGCGTGATAGGCGGGCGCGTCGTCGCCGAGCTCCAGCATGTCGCCCAACACCGCGATGCGCCGCCCGCCGGGACCGGGCGCAGTGGCGCCGAGCAGCGACAGCGCGGCACGCATCGAGGCGGGATTGGCGTTGTAGCTTTCGTCGATCAGGACAGCCGCGCCGCCGGGCAGCGTGATGCGGCTGCGCACGCCGCGCCCCTTGGGCGGTGCCAGATCGGCAAGCGCATGGGCCGCGCGATCGACATCGCCGCCCAGCGCATGTACCGCAGCCAGGACGGCAAGCGCATTCAGCGCCATGTGGCGGCCTGGAGATCCGACAACACAGGCGAGCGGCCGGCCGCAGATGAGCGCCGTGATCTTCGAATTCGTCTCCGACGGGATGTAGTCGAGCAGCCGGGAGTCGGCCTCGCTATGCGCGCCGAAGCCCAGCACGTGACGCGCGCCATAGGCCTCCGCTTTCTGGCGCAGCAGCGTGTAATAGGGATTGTCGCGATTGATGACCGCCGTGCCGTCGAGGGTGAGACCGGCGAAGATCTCGCCCTTCTCTTCGGCGATCGCGCGCACGGACGAGAAATGCGCGAGATGCACCGGCTCGACCGTCGTGATCACCGCGACGTTGGGCGCCACCATGCGGGCCAGCGGCGCGATCTCGCCCGCGTGGTTCATGCCGATCTCGAACACGCCGTAACGCGCCGTGGGCGCCATGCGCGCAAGCGTCAACGGCACGCCCCAGTGGTTGTTGTAGGACGCGGCGGAGGCATGCGTCTCGCCCATGGCCGCGAGGACATGGCGGAGCGCTTCCTTGGTGCTCGTCTTGCCGACGCTGCCGGTGACCGCGACGATCTTCGCTCGTGTCCGCGCGCGCGCGGCGATGCCCAGATCGCGCAAGCCCTGCAGCGTGTCCGCGACGCGCAGCAGCGGCGCCGCACTTGGCACGTCCTGGGAAACAAGCGCCGCCGCAGCGCCTCTCTTCAGCGCGTCGGGGACGAAGGCATGACCGTCGCGGCTATCGCCCATCAGCGCGACGAAGAGATCGCCGGGCATGAGCGTGCGTGTGTCGATCGAGACGCCCTGCGCCGCCCAGCCGGCCGGTCCCTGCCCGCCCGTGGCGGCATGAGCTTCCTCGGATGTCCAGAGCGGCGTGCCGGTCATGAGCGTTGCTCCCGCTCGGCGACGGCACGGCGGATCTCGTCGGCATCGTTGAAGGGAATGGTCTTGTCGCCGATGATCTGGCCGGTCTCGTGACCTTTGCCGGCGACAACGAGGCAATCCTCCGGCGCCAGACCTTCAATTGCCTCCGCGATGGCCTCGGCACGGTCGGCGATCTCGAGCGCGCCAGGGGCCGCAGCCAGGATCTCCGCGCGAATGGCGGAAGCATCTTCGGTACGCGGATTGTCGTCGGTCACGATGACCCGTTCGGCCTTGGCCACGGCGATCCGCCCCATCTCGGGACGCTTGCTGCGGTCGCGGTCGCCGCCGCAGCCGAATACGACATGAAGCCGTCCGCGGACATGCGGGCGGAGCGCGTCGAGAACGGTCGCAAGCGCGTCCGGCGTGTGGGCGTAATCGACATAGATGGGTGCGCAGCCTGCGAGACTCGCAACGAGCTCCAGGCGCCCCGGCGCGCCCTTGAGATGCTCGAGGCTCGCGAACACCGCCGCGGCTTCGGCACCCGTGCCGATGGCGAGCGCCGCCGCGACCAGCGCGTTCGACGCCTGAAACAGGCCCGCGAGCGGGAGAGCAATGACCGTCGCGCGCCCATTGTACAGAACAGAGAGCCGTTGTCCCGACCGCTCGGGCACGCGCGCTTCGAGCCGGATCGTGCGCCCGGCCTGACCGACCGTCATCACGCGATGTCCGCGCGCCCAGGCAAGCGCTTCGGCTTCCTGCGCGATGTCCGCGTCGGCGTTGATGATGGCCGCGGCGCCCGGTCTCAGAAGCTCGCCCAGAAGGCGCAGCTTTGCGTAGGTGTAGTCGGCGAAAGTGCCGTGATAATCGAGATGATCGTGGGTGATGTTGGTGATCGCCGCCGCTTCCAGGCGCACGCCGTCGAGGCGATATTGCGCGAGCCCGTGGCTCGACGCTTCCATCGCGACATGCTCGATGCCCTGCGCCTTGAGGCCGGCGAGCGCGCGATGAAGCACGACCGGATCGGGCGTCGTCAACCCGAAGGACTCGGCGGCGTCGACGGTGACGATGCCGAGCGTGCCGATGCTCGCGGATTTGCGGCCGAGCCGCTCCCAGATCTGCCGCGTGAACGACGCCACAGACGTTTTGCCGTTGGTGCCGGTGACGGCCGCCACGGTATCGGGCTGCGGCGCGTAGAAGCGCGCGGCCAGAAGCGCAAAGGCGCGGCGCGGGTTGCGGTCGGACAGGACCACGCCTGCGTCGGCCGGAACGGCGCCTGCGGAACCCAGAATCGCCACGGCGCCACGCGCCCGCGCCTCCGCGATGAACCGCGCACCGTCCGCTTTTGCACCCGGCAGGGCGGCGAACAGATAGCCCGGCGCGACCGTGCGGCTGTCGGCGGTCAGGCCCACGATATCGACGGCCTTGTCGGCATCCGACAGCCTGCCGGTGGCGTCCTGACCCAGAAGATCGCTCAATCGCATGGCGTGCATGGCGCTGCCCCCCGCGCCTCCCTAGCCCTTGGCCGCGATCTGCGTCGGCGTCCCGTCCCAACGCGGGTTCACCTGCAGAATTGGCGCGGCACGCTCGATCACCCGCGCGGCCGTCGGCGCCGCGGTCCAGCCCGCGGTCGCAAACCCGTAAGTCGCCTTCGTCCCGTGCGGCTCGTCGAGAATGACGATGACCAGATAACGCGGCGCCTGTGCCGGAAATATGGCAAGGAACGAGCTGAGCAGCGCATGCTTGTCATAGCCGTGGCGCTCGCTCTTCTCGGCGGTGCCGGTCTTGCCGCCGATGTCGTAGCCCTCGGCGTTGGCGAGCTTGCCTGTGCCTTCGGTCACCACCTCGCGCAAGAGCTCGCGCATGATCTTGCTCGTCTTGTCCGAAATCACCCGCTCGCGCGGCGCCGGGCCGTCGCGCTTGATGAGCGTCGGCTCGATGAGCCAGCCGCCATTGGCCATCGCGCCGGCGGCCTTGGCCAGCTGAACCGGGCTCACCGCCATACCGTGCCCGAAGGCGATGGTCATCGTGCTGATCTCGCTCCAGGGGTGCGGCACAAGCGGCGCGCCGACCTCGGCGACCTCGATCTTGGGCCGGCTCAGGAGCCCGAGCTTGCTCAGGAACGCGCGGTGGGCGGACACGCCGACATCGAGCGCCATCTTGGCCGAGCCGATGTTGGAGGAATGCTGGAAGATTTCCGGCACGGTGAGCCAGCGGTTCTCGGCGTGGTAATCGGAAATCGTGTAGCCGCCGATATGGATGGGCTTGCTCGCGTCATAGCCGCTTCCGAGCGTCACCTTGCCCGAGTCGAGCGCCATCGCGACGGTGAACGTCTTGAAGGTAGAGCCCATCTCGTAGACGCCGAGCGTCGTCCGGTTGAAGCGCGCGTCCGGCGAAGCGCTGCCCGGGTCATTGGAATCGAAATCGGGCAGCGAGACCATCGCGACCAGCTCGCCCGTCTCGACATCCATGACGAGCCCGGCCGCGCCCTTGCAGCTGAAGTTCGCCATCGATTTGGCCAGCTCGTCGCGCATCGCATGCTGCACGCGCAGATCGATGGAAAGCGTGAGCGGGCCCTGCTTCGTGTCCATGAGCCGCTGATCCATCACGCGCTCGAGACCGGCAAGGCCGTGGTTCTCGGTGTCGACGAAGCCCAGCACATGCGCGACCGAACGGCTCTGCAGATAGAACCGGCGCTCCTCGTTCTCGAACGAGATGCCGGGCAGACCGAGATTGTGGATGTCGTCCTGCTCCTTGGGCGTGAGGTCGCGCTTGATCCAGACGAATTGCTTGTCGGCCGTCAAGCGCGCCTTGAGCGTCGCGACATCGAGATCGGGCAACACGCTGTGAAGCTTCTCGACCGTCTCGTCGACGCTCCAGATCTCCTTGGGATTGGCATAGGCCGATGGCACGCGCAGATCGGTGGCGAGGATCTGGCCGTTGCGGTCCATGATATCGGCCCGCGGGCCGGCCAGGTTCTCACGCACCGCAAAGCGCTGCGTATCGTTCGTGCCGAACAGCGCGAGCTGGGTGAGGCGTCCCGCCAGACTCGCGAAGCACAGCGCGAACGCAACGATGACAAGGGCGAGCCGCTGACGCCCGCTTTCGAGGCGCGCCTTCTGCACGCCTCTCAAACGGATCGGCTCGTCGGTCACCGCCGTGAACGCGTCGAGGCCGTCGCTGTCCGGAGTGATCCCCTGCCCGCCCATGGCCCGCCCCCCTTCGGCAGTTGGTTAGCGGTCGTCGGTGAGAAGAGCCGCGGCCGGTACGACCGGCGCAGGACGCGCAACACCGCTCCCGGCCTTCGCGTCCGCCGCCTGGAAGCGCGCCGGCAGATCGCCGAGCTGCACCACCTGCGAAGCGGTGATGTGGCCGAGTGCGAGGTGACGACCGGCCAGCGCCTGAAGCCGCTCTGGCTCGTTCAGATGGCTCCACTCGGCATCGAGCACGCGAATGCGGTCATCCGTGCGCGCGATCTCCTTGTTGATCTTGGCGAGCGACTGGGCTTCGTGCTGGGCCGCGTATTTGACGTGATAATTGGCGAACGCGACCGCCACCGTGACAGCGAGAAAAGCCGCATTCATGTTCATGAGGCGGATCATGGCGTCACTCCTTTCAAAACGAGCTCGGTCAAATCAAGCTGCGGCAGACCGAGCTTCCACGGATCGAATACATGGGGCGGTGCGGCCGTGCGCTCGGCCGCGCGAAGCCGCGCCGAACGGGCGCGCGGATTGCCCGCGACCTCGGCCGGGCTCGCCTGGACGGCGCCCCTTTTGAGAAGACGAAAGCTCGGCGCGGGCTCATCCGCCCGGTCAGGGCGATGGCGCGACGGCGCGCCAGCCTCGCCCGCGCGCGTCGCCAGAAAGCGCTTCACGATGCGGTCCTCGAGCGAATGAAACGCCACCACCGCGAGCCGACCCGCGGGCTTGAGCAGGCGCTCGGCAGCGGCAAGCCCTTCCGCAAGCTCGTCGAGTTCGCGATTGACCGCGATCCTGAGCGCCTGGAACGTGCGCGTCGCCGGATGGATCTTGTGCGCGCCGCGGCCGCCCACCGCGCGATCGACGATGTCGGCAAGCTGCAGCGTGCGCGTGATCGGAGCCTCGGCGCGCGCCGCCACAAGCGCGCGGGCGACACGGCGTGCACGCGGCTCTTCGCCATAGACCGCAATCAGGCGCGTCAGCGCTGCTTCGTCCAGCGTGTTCACGAGGTCCGCCGCGCTGGCGCCCGCCGGCGACATGCGCATATCGAGAGGCCCGTCGGCCTGGAACGAAAATCCGCGGCCCGCATCGGCCAGCTGATCCGACGACAGGCCAAGATCGAGTGCGATGCCGTCGAGACCGGGAACGCCCTGCTCGTCCGCGATACGCTCCATCTCCGAGAAGCGCGCTTCGACAAGCGTGAGCTGCCCGCGCGCTTGTTCCGCAAGGGTGACCCCACGCGCGAGCGCTGCAGGATCCCGATCGAGCGCCAGCACGCGCGTGCGGGCCGCCTCCAGAATGGCGCGCGTATAGCCGCCACCGCCGAAGGTCCCATCGAGATAGATGCCGCCATCGCGCGGCGCCAACGCCTCGATCACCTCGGCGCGCAGAACGGGCTCATGTCGGGTCGCGCTCATGCCCGACCTCCTGCGACCGCGCGCGGCGGATGCAGCGCGCGAAACGTCTCCGCATCCCAGATTTGAAACTTGTGCAACATGCCCACGAACGCGATCTCGCCGCCAAGCTTCGCGAAATCGCGCAACTCGTCCGGAATCCGGATCCGCCCCTCGGCATCCCAGCTCACATCCGATTGCTCGGCGAACCAGAGCCGCGCCTGATCATCGAACGCGGCGCTCATCGGATCGAGACCCTCGATATTCTTCGTGAGCTTGCTGAGGAGCTCTTGCCCGAATGCCTCGATCGCGGGCTCGTTGGAAGACCGGATCATGAGGACGGACTGGTTGCCCTGCTCGATCAGAAGCTGACGGAACTTCACCGGCACCGACACCCGCCCTTTGGCGTCGATTTTGTTAACCACCGTGCCGGAGAAAACAGCCACGACCCTCGAAGCCCCTCTGCCCCCCGCCTCGCATGCGCGCGACGATGCGCTTGCCGGTGCGATTTGGGCCTAGATGGGATACCATGGGTATAGATGGGACGTCAATGGTTGCGCCTAGGAAAACCCTAGGAAAAGCTTGGACTTCCAAGGGAACACAAGCCCTTGGGGCGACGTCGGCCTGGGCCGCAAAAACGCTCTCCAAATCAGAACATAAACAGAACTCGCGCCGTTTCCGTTGCCCGAGCCCAGCTCGACCCCAGCGGACTCATCTTTCCTTAAGGGAGGTTAAAAGAGCGTTAGCCCGCGGATGCGCGAAAAAGTAGTGCGCCAGATGGCCTGTAAGCCGGGTTCTGTCCCCTGCCGAGCGATGCCTCCGAACACCTCCGGGGGCATCGCTCGACAGGGGGATGACCATTCCTCTGGGACGTCCGTTGCCGGACGCCTCGCGCGACCTACCCGGGCGGCGGCCCGGAAACGGGCTTGCTTGCGAACAAGCGTGCCGCCCCTATTTGGTCTTGCTCCCGGTGGGGTTTGCCGTGCCGTCTCCGTTACCGGCGACGCGGTGCGCTCTTACCGCACCCTTTCACCCTTGCCGCGCCCGAAGGCGTTTGGCGGTTTGCTTTCTGTGGCACTGTCCCTGGGGTCGCCCCCGCCGGGCGTTACCCGGCACCGTGTTTCCGTGGAGCCCGGACTTTCCTCCCCCACCACCCGAAAGCGGCAAGAGCGGCCATCCGGCCATCTGGCGCGACCTTACCATGGCGGTTCGGGCAAGAGAGAGCAACAGTGTACCCGATTAACCCGAACTTAAGCGCGCCGGTTAACTCTCGCGGCAGTGCAAAAAGTTCGTGTGTGCAATGAATGCCTCCCCCAAACCGGCGCCCGGGCGTCTCGCCAGCCGGCCCTTCCGCAGCTTGGCGGCGCTCAAGGATACCGCTTCGACCAGCCGGGTGCTCAACCTGGGCGTGGTGGCGGCGCGCTCGCGCCAGGACCCGGACTATTCCCGGCAGCCGATGTTCAAGAGCTGCCTCAACCACGCAATCATCCTGAAGCATCATCTGCGCAGCAACGAGCGCGTCCTGTTCAAGACCGATCGTTCCGAGGCGACCAAGATCCTGCTGCCGTTCGAATGGACGGACCTGTCGATGGGCGGCCGCTCGGTGTTCTTCGGACAGATCGGCTACAAGGAAACTTTGCAGGACGAGCTCGGCATCGATTCGGTGAGCCTCGCACACGACGTCGAGATTCTCCAGCTCATCGACAAGCTGCCGTCGCTCGATCCTTTTCTGCTGCGCGAGCATCTGCTGCGCCACGACAAGAAGGTCGCCGCCTGCTATTTCGACATCTCGCCCAATGACGCGCAACGAATGCAGGACTTCGTGGCGTCCGAGCTTTCCGCTCTGATCACGCTCGCGACCGGCACCGATTCCAAGACCGACAATCAGCTCGGTCGCATGGTCACGGCGATCCTCTCGGTCGATGTCGGCGATCGCCTCGAGCCGTTGCGCAAGACGCTGGGGATGACCGCTCCCGAGTTCAAGGAAGGCGCGTTCAGCTGGCGTGGGTTCCTCTATTACAAATGGGTGCTGGGCGACCTGAACGATCTCTTGTCGAAGACCTTGAAGAGCATCGTCCAGCTTGCCCTTGTGGGCCCCGCCGACCGCGACACGAAGCAGTTTGTTGTGGTGTCGCGCGAGAAGCTGGCGCGCGAGATTCAGGCGGCCATGCACGAAGTCCGCAACGCGCTGAAGGTCTATGACGTCGCGTTTTTCGGCCTCGTGAAGCAAGGCAACGGGACCGCGTTTCGGGAATTCCTGCTGAGCGCGCCCAAAATGTTTCTGGAGATCGGCGAGAAGCTCGGCAAAGTCTCGCACATCTGCTCGTTCTGGCGTTACCGATTCCCGCCCGGCACACCTTCGGAGATGGCGGCCGACGAAGCGCGCGACTTTTTCCGCGAGTTCGACGTCAGCATGGCGAAGGGCTCCGCGACCGAGCGCGCGTGGAGCTAAACCCCCTGAATCTCGACTCTAAGCCGCGTGATCTTCGAGCGGTAGATTCTCCAGCGGCCGTCCACTTTGCGATAGGTTTCGTGATAGTGGCCCCAGCCGTGCAGATTTTCTTCACCACTCCGAGCGCCAGCTGCACCGACACGATCTTCCATGGCGATGACGCCGCACGCCTCGGTCGGCGACAGGATCTCGATTTCGTGACCGAAACCTTGATGCACGGAAACGCTCGTGCCGAGACCGGTTCGGATGAAGTCGAGGATTGCCGCCCCGCCTGACACCAGCCAGGCGTCGCCCGGTGTGGGCTTTCCGCTCGTGTCGTCCGCATTCATCTTGAACGCCGCGCGAGCGTCGAAGATGGCGTCGTCGCAGAAAATCTCCGACAGACCTTTCCAGTCCTTGGTGTCCATTGTGCGGAAATAGCGCGCCTTCAGCTGCTTGATCTCCTCGATGGCCCAGAGCTTTTCCGTCAAGTCCATGCGCGCCTCCTGCAAATGCTATTTCCCATCCACCGTGTACGCATACAGCACGTTCCCCGGCATCTTGAGCGCGAAATTGTAGCCGGACTCGAAGAGAACATGGCCGTCCGCGACGGCCGCTCCCGGGCCGCTCATGGAGCCGCCGGTCGCCATCGTCCCGTTCACGGTCTTGACCGGAACCGTCGTGTCCACTTCCCAGACGAGCTTGCCGGTGGCGCCGTCATAGGCACGCATCCAGCCGTCGACATGGCCGGCGAAGACGACGTCGGGAATGGCCGTCACAGCCGCCGAAACGCCGGGCTCGCAGAATTCCCGACCGTTGCAGCGGTTCTCCATCGTGTGCCGCCACAGGATCTGACCGGTCTTGGCGTCGACGGCGTGAATGCCGGGGAAGCCGTAATCCTTATAAACGCCACCATCACTCGTATATTTCGCGTCATAGATCGGCACATAAATTCTTGTGCCTTCCGCCGCCATGCCGAAGTGAACGCCGCCCTGATTGCTGCCGCGGCCCACCTGCGTCCGCCACAGGAGCTTGCCCTTCCTGTCGGGATCGACGGCTGCCACCTGTCCTGACTTGGTTCCCGCGATCACCGCCTGCTTGCCGTCTCCGAGGTCGATCAGCAGCACCGACGCGGCGAGATCGACGTCGGGCCCGTTCTGCGTCGGGCAGTTCGCCGGCGGCCTGAGGAAACAGCTGTTGTTCCAGGCGTCCTTGGGCGTCAGCTGGAAGCGCCACAGCCGCTTGCCCGTCGCGCTGTCGACCGCAAAGATCGCATCGGAATTCTTGTCCGGCGGCATCGAATAATTCTCGCCGCTGCCGTGATAGACGGCGTTGCGTTTCGGATCGAGCGTCGGCGTCGTCCACACGGGTGCGCCGGAGGGGCCGAGCATCTCCCGGCCCGTCAGCGTCTTGCCGCCCTTGGCCGGCACCTTCTCCACCGTGTAATGCCGCCATTTCAGATGTCCGTCCTGCGCGTCGAGCGCGACCAGCGAGCCGCGGAACGTGCAGCAGACATAGTTGGGATCGACCGTCGTCATGGTCTCGAAGGAGGAGATCGGCACATAAAGCGTGTCGCCCGCGATGGCCGGCGTGCCGGTGATCGTCGCGTTGGAATGCTCCTCGGGCCGCACGCGCCAAACGATCTGCCCGGTGAGGGCGTCCATCGCATAGACGCGCCCGAAGATGTCGCCGAAGAAGAGCCGCGGATTATGCGCGGGCTTCGCGCCCGCGCTCCATGGCTCGACGACGACAGCCGTACGCACCTCGTTTTGCACCTTGCTCGTCCAGCGCGCGCAGCCGGTGGCGAGATCGAGCGCGTAGATCGTGCCGTCCTGGCTGCCGACGAACACGGCGCCCATCGCCACGACGGCCTGCGAGCGCGCGCGCTCCGCACCCGGAAAGGCAAAGGCCCATTTCATCTTCAGCCGCGGCACATCGGCAGCCTTCAGGCCTGCAACGTCCGCTGGCACGAACCGGCGCGTGTCATAGCCCCATCCCACCAGCGCGGGCGGCTTCGTGAGATCGAAATCTTTCGCTTTGCCCTTGCACATCTTGGGCGGCGGCGGCGCCTTGTAATCCGCGAGGCTCACGCGTGCGAGATATTCGGCCACCTGTTGGCGTTGCGTGGCGTCGAGATGCGCCGCCATGTCCTTCATCACGCCGGTGTTCAGCGTGTCCAGAATGGCTTGCGGCGCCATGTAGCGGAACATCGCGCGCTGAGGCGCTTTGGGAACCTGACCTTCGTGGCAGCTCGCGCAATTCTGGTCGAAGACCTTCTTGCCGGGATGCGCCTCCGGATCGGCACCGATATAGGCCTCGAGCGGCCGGTCGGGATTGGCTTTCGAGTCCGGCGCAGCTTTGGCGGGCGAAAGCGTGAATGTTGCAGCGAAGAACAGCGCAAAGGCGCCCACGCGGCCGAGCTTCATGGTGTCTTTCCCGGTGTTTGGCAGCGATTGAACGGCCGCCGATTCTTGCTTCTTCACGGCTGCCATTCTGACAGCGGCAAAGGCCACCTGGAAAGTGTCCAGATGCGAAAGCGAAATTGCTTATCGCGCCAGCGCCTCGATCAGCGCCACGGTCTCGGCATCCGCCTCGCCCGTCACGGAGCGGCGCCGGAAGTGGCGTTGAAAGGCCGTGACGACGAGACGGGTCGGCTCGTCATAGAGGCCGGTGGCATCAAGACCGTAGCCGATGCGGCTGAGCTTGCTCTGAAGCGCGAGGATGCGTTCACTGGACGCGTCCGCACCGACCGCGCTTGCCGAACCAACGGCATGCGGCCAGAGGCCGAGACCGGCCGCCGCCAGACGCTCCCAAGGAAACAGCTCGCCCGGATCCTGTTTGCGCGCCGGCGCCACATCGGAATGGCCGAGCACGCGTTCGGGCGGAATGGCGTGGCGCGCGACAATCTCACGGCTCAAGGCGATCAGCCGCGCGATCTGCGGCTCAGGAAACGCGCGATAGCCCCAGTCGTGACCCGGATTGACAATCTCGATGCCGATCGAGCGGCTATTGATATCGCTCTGTCCGCCCCACGAGGATTGGCCCGCGTGCCAGGCCCGCAGCTCCTCGGGCACATGGGCGTAGAGCGTACCGTCCTCATCGAGGGTGTAGTGCGCGCTGACCTTGGCGGCGGGGTCGGTCAAGCGCGCAAGGGCTTCGGCCGCCGTCTTCATGCCGGTGTAGTGCAACAGCAGCATGTCGAGGCGCGTGCGCGGGTCGCGCTCGTCGTGATTGGGAGAGGGTCGCGAAACGAGGACCGTCATGACCAGAGCCTCAATTGCGGCAGCCTGAGCTCGCGCAGATTGATGATTCCGACGCCGAGCAGCGTGACCACCGCACCCAGCAAGAGCCGCAGCGTCACCGCGTCATGCAGAATCAAGACGCTCAGAATAACCGTGAACGGCGGCGCCAGCAGCAGAAACGGCGCCACCTGTGAGACTTCGTAGCGCTGCAGCATCCAGAACATGCCGGCATGGGCGACCAGACTCGAGCCGAACGCGACATAAAGGATGCCGGACCACGCCGCCCAATGGGCATTGAGCGCGGCGTGAACCGAGC
>Ga0081455_10001990_pt1 | contig 24408 bp, 26 predicted proteins | sample TabmetS3T2R1_FD_70207 | JGI IMG/M metagenome (GOLD analysis project Ga0081455, IMG submission 70207) | Tabebuia heterophylla rhizosphere microbial communities from the University of Puerto Rico - S3T2R1 | ecosystem: Host-associated > Plants > Roots > Rhizosphere ...
ATGAAGAGCGCGAAGGGCAGAATACGGGGTAGCGCTGCCGTTTCCCGGTGCGCGAATAGTGGAATTCGCTGTTTGCTTGTTCTGTCTCCACCCATAACCGAGCACTGAAGGCAACGTATATGATAACTCAAGACCTGACCCCCAATTCTTCGAATTCTTCGTATGTCGCCTCGAATGCCAACATCTCGACAGAAATCCAGGCATTCATCATAAAAAGATGGCGGTTCTCTCGGAGAACCGCCATCTTTCAGGATTGCTCTACCCGTGATTACGCTATGTGCTTCTTCCGTCTCCATCCGAATCCGAGTATCCCCAGAAGACCTGTGCCCATGAGCATCCAAGTACCCGGTTCGGGGACAGGAGCAGCCTGGGTGAGTGTAATGTTGTCTACAATCTCGATCAGGCCTTGACTTGGATTGACATTATAGAAGAAGGTTGCACGATCGAAAGCGGCCCCTGAATACGAGATCGTCTGATTCATGATATCATCTCGGTTCATCACCACTGCGACTTGTCCGACTTGGACTAAACCATTGAAGAGAGTGAGCAGTGCCTGGTCGCCAGGGTTGGAGAAGCTAGGATCATCATTACCGAATTCAAGGCTGATCGAGTCCATGAAGACATCGAAATTCATGAGCAGTACACTGTTGTCAAAATCGTCGAAAGTGGCTAGACCCTGCCCATGCGACTGGCTACCGAAGTCACCAACGAACAAGCCAGTGCCATTCGAGTCCGAGAAGTGCACTAGCGAGAAGTCGTTACTAGTAAATCCGTTGGGTTTGGACCCACCCGTGTCGCTCTCAAAATCGATGAGGATCGGCGCCGCCTCGACCCATCTCACCCCGCCACACACCATAGTCAGCACCGCCAGCATCATCCCGACTTGCATAAGCAACTGTTTCATCCGTTTCATGAGAATCTCCTTTGTATCTGTCTTTTTCCCTTAACATGGACTACTACTTCCCTCTGAGCACCGGTGTCGTACAAGAGAAGCTGCAAATGACATGCCACAACAGTGGCAAGGCACTCAGCTGTTAAGTTCTTGCAGGAAAGATATTGATTTCTCTGAGGTGATTTATTTTTTTCTGTCGAGAGTGCTCACTAGGGGAAGCGAATGCCTCACATGTTCTCGCTTACAAAGCGTAAAGAATTCCGATGAGCAAAGGAGGAGCAAAAGAAGACCAGGAGTGCTGGGAGAAAAGAGCGAAGCAGAATCAATATCTTAGGGAAGAGGAGTCGTTGGAATAAAAATGTGTAAAAGTTTCCGACGGTAAGCTGCAGAGAGAGGTAAAACGTAAGGCGCACAGAGAACAAATCGAAAGAGAGACAATAGGGTATGGAAGGGTAGCAGGCGCAATGGGACATTGTAAGTGTTTCAAACCATAAGCAGAGGAATGGGAGAGAGGAGCAGATTTTATCTAACAAATGAGGTTTTGCAAAGTTAAGATTCTCTACCGGACACTTTGCTAAGCCATTCTGAAACAGGGGGTTAAGAGGTTGTCTCATCGTATACTCTCTCTGGAAAGAGCCATCAATCCAGAAGGAGTCGGCGATGAGTGACAACCTCCGCAGGTATCGTGCCATATGTGCCGCCCTCACACAAGGGTATCCGGGCCAGCCTACAGGCACCGTGGCCCGACACTTGACAACCCTGGCCGCCCTGATCAGCGGCATCGTTGGGAGTAAGAGTACGCATCTACCCCAGATCGCGATGAAAGTCCCCGACGGCACCCAGGCGGAGACGACCTCCAATAACGTCCGCAGCTGCGATACGGTGAGGGCCGGAGCTTTTTTTCCCCAAGCGGAGCTTCAGGTGCCACAGAAAGAAATGCGCCAGCATGGCAGCAGCATATGGTGGTGCCAGCCGTTAGAGAGGGTCTGGCGAGTCTATCAGGCGCCGACGAAACGCCACTTCGCTCAGCGCCTGCGGCGCCTGGCAGAGTGGACGCCGACGCACCTCAGTGGGGCGGTGGCCGCGATGGTCGTGAAGATGTGTCACCATCGTGTCGACTTCACTCCGGCCTATGATTGGCCGCAGGCGCATCGCACGTCGAACGCCGTCGACCGGCTGCTCAACTCTCAAGCCCGAGTGCTCTAGGCGATGCGCTCCTGCCACGCCACCACCGCGAGTGCACGGTTGGCGGTCCGCGCCATGGCGCTGCCATGGAACTTTCACCCGTATGGTCGGCGCCTGCGTCGTGACCAGCCGTCGCGGGTGTCGCCCTTTCACGATCTCAACGGCTTCCAGTATCACCCCAACTGGTTGCATAACCTCTTGATTGCTTCCTCTCTGGGAGGCATGAGACTGTGACCACAAAATCCGTTAGCATCAGCAAAATTGCCATTGGCCTGCCCAGAGCCTACCAGATGGTGGGGAGGGCCGATGTGCGGATCTGGCTGTCTCGACTGATGACCGGTACCCCAAAGTATAGAGCCGTGGCGGCAATAACACGATCCGGCATATCGGGCACCTCGTCACGCAGAACACGGCTCACAGCGAGAGCCACTTCAAGAGTCAGGTCCGCCACGCGCAACACCGTGTTACCCAACTGGAGCACGGTTTCGAGACGGGCCAGGGCACCCCACGGCAGGCGGCTCTTCTCACACAAGTAGACGACTTCGACGAGCGAAATGGGCGACACCAGAACACTCAGGCCATCTTGGGCTGACGCCTCGATGAAGCGTTTGGCGCGATCTGACAGCCGATGATCAGCATTCAAATACCAGATAGCCGCGTGCGTATCAATAGCTGCACTCGGCGTCATATGTCGTCCCGGGGAAAGCTCCCCCACATCTCGCGGCGGGCTGCATCAATCTCCTCCGCACTGATGTCTACACCAAAGTCCTTCCATAAGCCGTACAACGATTGCAGGGGCTGCTGGCTGCCCTCCGCCTGGCGCAAAAGTTTTTCCAGGTCGGGCGCAATCGCGGCAATCAAGCGGAGTTTTTGCCCAGGTGTGAGTTGTTTTACTAACTGCAAGATATCTTCAAAGGTCGGTTCTTGGAGTGCCATAGTATTCCTTACTACAACCGTACCGGCATTGTGATACCGACGTGATGCAGAACGTACTGGAAGAATTTCTGGAACATCAAGGTTTCAGCCATTACAACCAACCTCAGCGTATTCAAATGTCACCTCTGCCATGTGTTGACTCCCTCCCGTCAATTGCACCTCAAGCAATTGTAGGCTATGCGCGTTGCATCTTCTACCCGGTTCAAGTCAGCACAGCCCAGTCGACAACGCAACACAGCGTCTGACGGCGATATGGAGCAGCCCAGGCAAGCACCCTGCCAGTATCATTCACCTCATGATCTGTGGCCCCCATGTGAAAGGATAGCCGCCAGGAGCCACAGCGTGTGCAGCGGCAGCATGGCAGCAGGTGGCATGGGGGCGTGGCGACTGCCCACGGCGGCCAGGAAGCCGGAGCGGAAGCGGGGGCACACAGCGTAGGACTCCAGCATGCAGCAGGGCCGCACGACACGGAGAGCATCCCAGGCCGCCACAAGTGGCTTTGGACTGAGGATGAGAGGGGCGACCTTCCCCTCCTACGCCATCCGCTATGAAGCCACCTCTCTGGCGCTCCAGGGCATATTTGGTGACCAGGTCGTGCAAGGTGGGGCTACTCACTCCCAGGTCAGACGCCGTGCAGGAGATGTAGTGGAGTCGACTAACGCGAAAGAATTTTTTGTTGAATCAACTTGAAAAATCTGCTGATCGAAGTGAATGGTCTAGAGGGGCAGCAACAATGTCCTAGCAACTGTATGGAACGAGTCGGTAGGCCCTGCGGCTTTGCAGCCTCAGTCGAGCCGACTCGTTCGTACGTCCTAAACCTGTGCCGACTTTTTCTTCCTACGGCTCCACAGGCCCATGCCGGCCAAGCCTGAACCGAGGAGTAGCAGCGAAGTGGGCTCTGGTACTGTGCTGAGATTCGAGTCAAAGCTCACCACGCCAGCTCCCTTGAAGTCTATCGTAGCCTGCATAAACATGGAGTATGCTCCGGAATGCATGAAGCTTTCTGAATCGCTACTAGAGAAAGCGCCAGGTCCAAATGTCACCGCACCGCCCGTCTCCGACCATAACGCCACACTTCCTACCGGGATGCCGCCCATAGGGTCCAGGTGCAGCCCAACTGGGGAGAAAGCATTGGGCCCAAGATCAGGAACAAGGTTGGAGGGATTAACCCAACTCTGAAAGGTAGCTGTGGAGCCAGACGCGGCGGTCAGTGTGCCGCCTACGAGACCTACCGCAGACAACTCCCCATCCGGTCCTGAGGTATAACCGGCATCCTCTAAAATAATCCGCAAAATTCCCGGGCCGTTTCCTTGTACGATTATAGAATTGAGGTCCAATTCGGCGTAGTTATTAACGCCACCAATTGCTGGCTTCGAAAGACCAGTCGTAACGTTAAACGTAAAACCGTCGATTGTCCCTGAGTACATAATTATGCCGGCGGCGAGTTTTGCTAGATCCCCATCTCCACCGTCTGTAACAACGACTCCACTCCCTGTGCCAAGATTCTCTACCCGAAGACGGAACAAATCCGCGTAGGCTGCCGATGTGCAGAGCAAGGATATGGTCAGCACTGCACCTAGCAATTTCCCCGCAACTCGAATCATTGTGAAACCCTTCTGTTGAATTGGTTGGAACAGCGCCATCTGTAAATTTCTCAGATGGCAAAGCAAGTGGTAGAGCAAATTGCATGCCAAGACATAAATGCTTCTTTTATCAAACCCTTATAGCCTTCCAAAGTTTCTCTGTGCTTTCTACCGTGTAAAGATTCCTGGCAATCCAGGTTTTGTGGAAGATGTGAAAGTGGCATAATTCATTTCTTTCAAAGAGATAGAAAGAAGAGACTGCATGTGTAAAGTTTTATGACACTTATCATTCGCAATGGGGTTCTCCCTATTTTTTTAAGATGGCACTTACACTTTTCATTCATTTTGAAATTGTCTTTCAAGAACTGGAAGTTTAGTTCCTGTATTGGAAGTTTAGTTCCTGAAGAACAAAGGATTTCCCAAGGACAAAAATAAGCAACCGTGAGATGGTAAGCGGAGGAGCCACACGACGTCGGCTCTGCCCGATGGTGTGGGAGGACGAGAGGAGCACCCCCTCCTCCCCGATCGGCTCTGGAGCCGTTGCTCTAACGCTCCAGGGCATATTTGGTAACCAACTCGTGCAGCGTGGGACGACTCACCCCCAGGGCAGACGCCGTGCGGGAAATGTTGCCGCCGTGCTTGGTGAGGGCGCGTTGAATGAGGTCTTTCTCAAAGGCTTCACGGGCATCGCGGAGCCCTTTGCCTGGGGCGAGATAGTGACTATACGGGGAGGCCAGATCGAGATCGGCCGGGGTGACCTGGGGGCCATGTGTCATTAGCACCGCCCGTTTGATGCGGTTCTCGAGTTCCCGCACATTCCCAGGCCAACCGTACGACTGTAAGGCGCTCAGGGCCTGGCGACTGAACCCCGTGACTTTGTGGCCGCTCTCGGCGGCATATCGCTGTAACAGCGTGTGAGCCAGTAACAGCAGGTCCTCGCCACGTTCCCGCAGCGGTGGGAGGGGAATCGTAATGACACCCAGGCGGTAGTAGAGATCCTCGCGGAAGCGCCCGGCGGCCATGGCCTGCTTGAGATCGACGTTGGTGGCTGCCACGACGCGCACGTTCACGGGTATTGCTTCCCGCCCGCCGATGCGCTCAATCTGATACTCCTGGAGAAACCGCAGGAGCTTCACTTGCAGGGATGCAGGTAACTCACCAATTTCATCCAGAAACAACGTGCCACCCTGGGCCGATTCAATTTTGCCTTTCCGTTGTATATGAGCCCCGGTGAAGGCGCCTTTTTCGTGGCCAAACAACTCACTTTCGAGCAACGTCTCTGGAATGGCACCACAATTGATTGCCACAAACGGGGCTGCGGTGCGCCCGCTCTGTTGGTGCAGGGCGCGGGCGACTAACTCTTTCCCTGTGCCACTCTCTCCGACCACCAGGACGGGGACATCAGAGGCAGCGACCTTACGAATCGTGGCAAATACTGCTTGCATCTGTGGACTTGAACCTATGATCGCTTCAAACGCCTCACAACCCACGCGTTGTTGCAGCGCCCGATGCTCCTGCTCCAGTTGGGCGACATGCAGGGCGCGACGCAGGATGACCTTCAGCTCGTCGATTTCAATGGGCTTCCGGAAGAAATCATAGGCCCCCTGGCCAATCGCACGCAGGGCGTATTCCCGGTCCTCGTTGCCGGTAATGACAATCACCTTGGCAGTAGCATTCTCCTGGAGGATAGCGCTCAGGGTCTGAAAGCCTTCGTCCATGTCTCTTGGATGCGGGGGCAAGCCGAGATCGAGCGTCACCACAATTGGCTGCTCCGCCTGGAAAACGTGCAGGGCACTGGCGCGATCGTGCGCCAGGAACACCTCGTAATCCTGGGTCAAGGCCCAGTGCATTTGCATGCGAATTTCTTCGTCATCGTCTACGATAAGCAGCTTGGGATTATGCATAGTTTTTGGATTTCTGTGTGGCGCAGAGCCTAATGATGGTTGCTATGCTGTGGTTGCAGGAGCACATGCGGAGCCCTCTGGTCCCGTGCTATAGGGAGAAACACCTTAAACGTGCTGCCTTTGCCTTCTGCACTCTCGACCTCAATACGCCCATGATGGGCCTCAATAATCATTTTGCTGTGGAAAAGGCCTATGCCTAATCCCTGACTTTTCGTTGTTTGAAAAGGGTGAAAGAGAGAACGCTCCAGAAACGCTTTGGGGATGCCACAGCCATTATCCCGCACGGCAAGCACGACCCATCCATCGCTAGTGTCGGTTGTTATATGGATCTCCCCCTGATCATGTACCGCCTCATTGGCATTAAGGAGCAAATTGATCACGACCTTTTGCAGGTGCTCAGGGTCCAGGAGGAGCTTTGGTACCGAGCGAAGTTCTTGCAACAGGGGCACCTTGACAAGCTCTTGCAAGTCGATAAGCGTGTGCCGCACCAGCTCATTGAGATCTACCAGCGTGGGGTGCAGGTCGAGTTTTTTGGTTAATAATGACACGCGGCTGCACATGGCAGTCATTTTGGCCACACTCCCAGAGATCACGCGGAGCATGTCCTCCCGAAACACGGGATTATCGTAATGGGTAGGGACGTTCTGCAGCAGCAGGGATAATTTCGCCGCCAGGTTTTTGAGATCATGCACGAAGAACGCCGACAGGGTTTGAAACGCCTCCATCTCCTTCGCTTTGAGGAGACGTTGGGAGAGGCGGAGACTGAGCAGACTCGCCGCGGCCTGATCAGCAAAGGTTTTAAGCAGGTCCAGATCCTCCGGGGAGAGCGGGTCTCGCGTCAGCCGGTTATCTAAGGTCATGACCCCGAGGAGTTGCTGGCCTGCGACGAGCGACACACAATAACGGCTCTGTGCCTTCCGAAAATAGTCGGCATAGGTGGCTTTCAGTGCTTGCGCTTTGCTATCTGACCTCCTCTCCAAATCTATCGGAAGACGTCGCTCGCGCATAAATTGGACAAAGTCCACCCCCGTTGCCTTGTGTTCTCCTAGCACATCTCTCTCAGTCCTCGAAAATACGGTAGAACCACCAATGGCAAGCACCTCCGGTGCGTCCTCATCGAAGAGCCAGATCGTGACAGCCGGCACTCCGAACGTCTCCGACATCATCTTGACGACCACGGCGCACAATCCCTGAACGTCTACGACAGAAGTCGTACGCTCCGTGAAGGTGGTCCACTTTTGGCGGTAATCATAGCGGGCGCGGTAGAAATGCCGATTCATGAACAGTTTCAGCTTCTGGCGCAGTTGTTCCGACAACAAGACGACCGCCAAAGCCACTGCTGCCATGAAGACGAAAAACGTTTCAAGGGGTAAGGTCTCACCCCACCCGAAATACGTCAGCACTTTGGCCAGAGCCCCTACCGTGAACAAGTAGCTCCCGACGAGTAACACGGTGAGAGAGTTATGCAAGCCTCGGCGTGAAAGGTAAATATCCACACTCAAGAAGCGATGGCGCATGAATGAGCCGATCATGCAGGCATTCGCAACAATAACAGCCCAGGAAGTAAAAGCATTGAGCCGCCTAGTGGTGGAGGAGAATAACAGTACCTGGCTGTCAGTATAGATCTGCGCTGCGAACAAACTGCCGAGCCCTAAAAGCATGAATTTGATCTGCCAACGCATGCTTCCAGTCGAGGCTCGCAGTGTCCTCTCAACATGCATTAAGATGACAACCGAAATCAGCAGCGAATACAAATAGAACCCATAACCAGACCAACCAAGCTGCAGGACCCATCCGAAAGCAGTATCGAAACGGAACCGAGTAGTGAAGAGGGCATGTTGGCAGGCGATCACCAGGACTAAAGGGAACACAAAGGACGCGAGGATAACCCAACGCCATTGCGCCATCATATCTCTGGAGTTGGCACGGGCGAAATGCACACTGAAAAGCAGCCAGGTGCCAGGAATGAATGCAGCGGAGAGCAGCCTGAGATATTCCCAGGGCACGATGTCCGCGGGGAGAACCGCTTGCGCCCCCATCCCAGCGCATATCTGGCCCAGGACCAGGGCACACATACCGCTGGCGAATACCCGATGGATAAAGAGGCGCGGATTCGCCAACAACACAAAGATTGCCAGAGCACCGCTTAGAACGGCTGCAGTGAACGCCAGAAGTGCCTCGAACGCCATCAGACTTGCCCTCCAGCCTCTCTAAGGTCTTCCGCTGGGGAGAGACTCTCGCAGCACGGGCGCAATCTTCTCTGCACGTACTTTCCCTTGTGCGCATACCAACGGTGTCTGTTGTGGAGAGAAAGGCATGGGAATGCGAACGAAGGTCCTAATTGCTGCCATCCCTCAGGTATAACTCCCTATCAGTACTGCATCTCTATATCGGTAAGAAATGGGCAGAGCTTGAACCGCCCCTACGTGGAGCGCTGTCGCATTGCCTCAATATAAGGCTCAAGTTCTGGCGGCTCTTCTCCGATACCGCAGAGGATGGGCAGAGAATGCAGCTACAGTATGGACGAGAAGGAAAGCAACACATGCTGACCAAGGGGTGGGTACGGATGCGTGCCACGGTAGGGCTATTGATCGGCGTCTTCCTGTTTGCCTACGGGTGCAGTGGAGATACGACAGCGAAGAAAATGGCGTTTGTCCAGCGGGGCGATGCTTACTTTGCTGAGGGCAAATACGCCGAAGCCATGATTGAATTCAAAAATGCTATCCAATTGGCACCCGAGGATGCCCAGGCCCATTACAAGCTCGGTTTAGCCCTTCTCAAGCGAGGTAGTGGGCCAGCAGATCTGCAGGAGGCGTTTCATGCCATCTCTAAGAGCGTAAAATTCGATGCGACCAATCTGGAAGCCCAACTCACACTGGGCGAATTCTTTCTCCTGAGCCGAAAGTTTGATAAGGCCCAGGAGAAAGCTGAGCTGGTCCTTGAACGCGAGCCTAACAACCTCGCGGCCCATCTCCTCCTCGGCCATGCCTACGGTGGCCAACAACAGTTTGACAAAGCCATTGCCACATTCCAAACGGCGCTGACCTTAGACCCCAAACGCCTCCAGACCTACCTCAACCTGGCCATCCAGTATCAACTTCATAAGGAGCCACAAGCTGCCGAACACACCTACCGTGAGGCACTGCACATCGACCCCAATGCGACCACTACCTATGTCGCACTTGGGGCCTTCTATGCCACCCAGGGCCAGTCAGCGAAGGCCGAAGAGTTCTACAAAAAAGCTATCGTGCTGCAACCCAAGAACGTCCCTCTGCGCCTCCATCTGGCCAACTTTTACGCCGGCGCCAACAAGCGCAAAGAGGCAGAAGCCACCTACCAGGAAGCGACCAGGATCGATCCCCAGGACCTCCAGGCGCACCTGGCTTTCGGCGACTTCTCTCTCGCCAACCAGCAGACTGAAGCGGCTGTCGCCGCCTACAAACAAGCGGAGACCAGCCATCCTGCGGCGCTACTCCCGAAGCAGAAGCTGGCCGAGGTGTATCTGGACCAGAACAACCTCGAGGCCGCCGCCACGTATATCGATGCCCTGTTACAACTCAACAAAGCCGATGTCACGAGCCGCTTTCTCACAGGACGCCTGCGCTTGGCCCAGCAGCAGGTCGCGGAGGCCATTACTATCTTGCAAAAGGTGGTGCAGGAGCAGCCGCATCTCGCTCTCGCCCAGTATACGCTGGGTCTGGCCTACTGGCAGCAGCAGCGCTTCCCGCAGGCCAAGACAGCCTTGGCCGAAGCGATCAAGCTCGCACCAAACGCTGTGGCGCCCCGTCTGGCACTAGGGACACTCTATCTCCAGGACGGCGACTTTGACCTGGCAATGGAAGAAGGCCGGCGCATCCTCACCCTGCAGCCGCAGCAGGCCCAGGCGCAGCTGCTGATCGGGCAAGCCTACCGTGGCAAGGGTGATATAGCTGCGGCCGTCCGTGCCTTCCAAACTGCCACGCAACAGGCCCCGCAGTATCCAGAAGGGTACTATCAATTAGGGCTGATCTACCGCCAGCAGCAACAATTTCAGGAGGCACTGACCGCTTTGGAGAAGGCGCTGGCCCTGGCGCCTGATCGCCCCGACGTCCTGGCGCAAGTCGGAGCGGTGTACACGGCAAGCGGCAAGCCGGAAAAGGCCATCACGCTGGTGCAACGCGCCCTGGCGCGCCAACCGCAGAACCTGGCGCTGTACATGCAGCTTGCCAGCCTGTACGCTGCACAGGGCAAAACGCCGGACGTTGAGGCCACCTATCACCAGGCCGCCGCCATGGCCCCACAAGACCCGCGTCCGTCTCTGGCGTTGGGAGACTTCTACGCCACCGCACACCAGATCGACAAAGCCGTGGCAGCGTATCAGCACGCTATCACCCTAGCCCCGCATGCCCCAGAGCCGCGACTGCAGCTCGCCGAAATGTATTTACGCCAGAACAAGCTGGCTGAGGCGGCACAGTACGCGGAAGAGCTGCGCAACACACCCAATGGCGACATTGCCGGCCGCTCCATGCAGGGGCGCCTGGCCCTGGCACGGCAGCAACCAGCCGAGGCCATTGCCATCTTCCAGGAGGTCATTAAGCGCCAGCCTACGCTCGCCCCAGCACATTACTACCTGGGCCTGGCGCACCTGCAGAATGGCAATCCCCAGATGGGTCGCAATGCCTTGGCCGAAGCATTGAAACAGGCGCCAGCTTATGTCGAACCACGTTTGGCGCTGGCCTTATTGTATCTCCAAACGCGAGAATTCTCCCTGGCCATCGAGGCAGCCCAGAAAGTGCTGCAGATCCAACCGCACCATACCCAGGCGCAGTTACTTCTAGGCAGAGCCTACCTGGGTAACGGAGAAGGTGCCAAGGCGCTAACCACCTTCAAGACCGCCACGGACCATGCCCCCCAGGATCCCGCCGGGTACTATTACCTTGGTCTGGGCTATCGCGCTCAGAAGCAGGAGGGGCAAGCCTTGCAAGCCTTCGAGAAGGCCCTGTCACTCAATCCCAACCTGATCGACGCGCTGTCTCAGGTGGTAGAGATGTACATGACTAAGAAAGAGCCCGCCAAGGCGCTGGCGCGGGTACGTACCCAACTGCGCACCGCGCCGCAGGAGCCTCTCCTCTACAACCTGCTCGGCAGCATCTACCTGGCCCAGCATAATGATACCGAGGCGGAGAGTGCCTTTAAGAAGGCTATTGCCCTCAACGAGAACGTGCTGGTCTCGTATTTCAACCTGGCAGGACTCTACGCCAAGAACAAAGCCTATGCCCAGGCTGGGCAACAATACGAAACGGTACTCAAAACCAACCCCAACCTGTTGCCGCCCTATATGCTTTTGGGCATGCTGTATGATCTCCAGAACAAGCCTCAGCAAGCCATGGCGTATTACGAAAAAGCCCTCGCCCTCAAACCACGGTTTGCCCCAGCCGCCAATAACCTGGCGTGGAACTACGCTGAACACGGGGGGAATCTCGACCGGGCCCTCTCCCTGGCGCAAACTGCCAGGGAGCAACTTCCCCACGATCCGTCCATTGCGGACACCCTGGGCTGGCTCTACTATAAAAAGGACCTCTATAGGCAAGCTCTCCCTCTATTCAAAGAAAGCGTCGAGAAATTGACCGATAATCCCGTGGTCCATTACCATCTGGGGATGGCCTACTACAAAATAGGGGACACCAATCTTGCCAAAGGTGCTTTGCAACGGGCCCTGCAGCTGCGCCGAGATTTTCCAGGGGCCGAGGAAGCGCAACAGGTACTGGCGCAGATATCCTGAGACCACTTTGCTCGTCGAGCATGACATGGACGTGGTCTTTGCGCTCGCCGATCGCATCACCTTAAAAAAAGGCCAGGTAATCAATTTGCCTCATTGATAAGCATGCCACGCATCGCCGGGAGCGCGTGCTTGGTCCCTAAAAAGACGCCTTTGATATTGACCGCCATGCTCTGGTCCAGATCGTCCTCCGTGGTCTCCTCAATGCGCTTGCGGATATAGATGCCGGCGTTGTTCACCAAGATATGTCACTGACCGTAGAGGTGTACCGCAGTGTCTACCGCAGCGCGCCAACTCGCCTCGTTCGTCACGTCCAGGTGCACGTAGGTGGCCTCACCCCCGGCGGCGCGAATCTCCGCCTCGACCTGTTGCCCCGCCTCATCCAGGATAGCGCCAAAAACGACTTTGGCACCTTCATGCCCAAAGAGCTTGGCCTCGGTGGCCCCTTGTCCCCGTGCTCCACCGCTGATGAGCGCAACTTTCCCAGCGAGCCTTCCCATGGCTGCCTCCTCTCGATTCCCAGAGCACTGTGACCGCGCGTGTGCGTCGATGTAGGTTTACGCACACTCTACATCAGAACGGAGGGCACTTCTAGGGCTCTTCGACCTGAACATCATTGAGCCTGCAAGCTCCGTAGGAAGCGTCACCAATGACGGCACCAGAGATGTCTAAGCTGGCTGCCGCCCAGCCCGCCTCCGGGCGCGCACCGCACACGGGCTGTCGCGCGCAGGAGGTTCCGCGGGACAAAACCGTTGCGTGCGCCGCGTCTGCACAAAGAACGCTCGACATGAGGGCTCGGCACAGCGCTGGACGACCCCTTGGGCGGCGATGTGGAGGAGATGCCAGTAGACCATGGCAATGAGGGCCTGAAAGGAACAGCTGGGGTGATCCCTGTCCCCACGATCGACCAGCTGGGGGAGGATCCCCAGGAGATGGGCATTCAGCACTTCACGGCGCATGGCGCGGGCATACGTCCGCCAGTCCTCGGGGCTGTGCAGCGGCGACGCCCAGCTGATGAGGACCCGCGGCTGATCCCAGACCGCGGGGACAATCAGCTGAGGACCGCTGTCTGTCTGCGGTGGCTGCGGGAGCTGCACGGCCCGTAAGCTGTGCTGCAGCGCCGCATCGTCCCCGGCCTGGAGCCCATACGTCAGGTGCAGGCACAACGCGACCGTCTCGGCCTGGGCCCAGATCCAGCCCAGGGGATCCCCCGCCGCGTCGCTGGGCACGCCACGGCCGACGGCCGCCGCTAGCGGCGCATAGCCCAACAAGCCATAGGTCCGGACAAAGGCCAAGACGGCGCTCGTATCGCCCCGCGCCAGGCGAGCCAGTTGCTGCGGCAGTGTGGGGCAGGTCTCCGGATGATAGCGCGTACGGGGAGCCCCCTGGGGGATGACCCTCCCCTCGGCGATCGTATAGTCTTCGAAGACCACCGCGTCACTCACGAAGTGACGGGGAGCACGCCGCGCGTGCTCTGGCGGCGGTCTCCCCGGCTGTCCCAGTGCCATACCTTGCTCCGTCGCACGGTCTCGCCCCCCGCGTGGGAGGGCGGACGTCCTGAGTCTCGATGGCTGTCACGCCAGCACGGACATGAGAGGTGGGACGAGGCCCCCAATGGCGGCGGGAGCTGGCGAGGGCGCGGCTGGCACCGCGCGTCTTCGCGCCGGACCGCTCGGCCTAGGTGGCATCAGGGCGGAGGCGCTCCACCGTGCGCCTCCGCCCTGATGCCACCCCCCCAGACATCCCAACACCCTCCACGCCCTTACACAGGCAGGGCAGCGGCCGCGGCTGGGCCGCCCACCAGCCGCGCACCCCTGCCACCGGCTGCGGGACGAGGTTCCTCCTGGGGGCGGGACAGACACTGGATGCGCTCGGCGATCACCGCCTTGGTGTTGCGGGACGGTCCGCCCTGCGCCACTCGCCACCACTGCACACGCCCTTCGATCAGGACCGTACAGCCTTGGCGGAGCGTGGCCTTGACCGTGTCGGCCTGGCGCCCGAACGCCAGCACCTCAATACAGCAGACGTCCTCGTGCCAGGTATCCCCCTGGCGGAGACGGGTCGGCACGGCAAGCCCACACCGCGCCACCGCCGTGCCGTTCGGGGCCGACCACGCCTCGGGGTCCTGGATGACATTGCCGAGGAAGTACACGCGATGCAATGGGGCCATATGGTGGTCTCCTGTGGCGCCCCCCTTGGGGAGACGTGCGCCGAGGCCACCATGCGGTGGCCTCGGCGCCTGTCAGATGGTGTCCCGGCGGGGCAGGCGAACCGTCTCATGGGAGGCGCGGGCCTCAGAGGGGGGCGCCTGTGTCCGGGGGCTGGCCACGGGCCCCCCTGGAGTGTCCTGCCTCGTATGGTGAACAAATGTGCACATTCCAGCGCATTATACAGGAAGGCTCCCTGCCATGCAATGCGTGCGGACAGGGAGGGGAGATCATCATGACACAAAACCCCCCTGCCACAGGCCCCAGCGGGAGTTTGCATGTGCAGGCATGAGTGTAGCAGAGCATGGTGGGTGACAAAGCCCTTCTTTTGTGTCAGGGAGCTTCCCCCAACCACATCAGCGTGCCGAGACACACGGCAGGGGCGTGAGCCTCAGGGTACGGCGGGATGCTGAGGGGTGTGGAGCGGAAAGAACAAAGCCCTTCCGGGTCACGCGACCAGGAAGGGCGCATGGACGCTCGGGAGCATGCCCCTTACCAGCGGCGCCAGTGGGGATGGCGCCAGTGGGGATGCCGGTGTCTATAGTAGCCTCGATAGTATCCCCCGACCCTCGCGCGGGGACCGCCGTACACCACTGGTGGCGGAGCCACGACCACGGGAGGCCGCACCACCACCACCGGGGCGGGGTAGACCACCGCCGGCGGGGGAGCCACCACGACGGGCGGGGGGTAGACCGGGACACCAATGCCCACGGAGACCCGGACGCCGGCATCCGCGGACAGCGGCAGCGCCAGGGCGGCCAGACCGACCACAGCGAGCAGAGCCAAGAGGCGAACAAACTTTTGTGTGTGTTGCATGGTTGGTATCCTTCTGTCATGTCTTTGCAGAAGAACAAGAGCAACCAGGGCAGATATTCCCGTAGGTCGATGTATGGTGTGACGCATGCGCTGCGCAATGCCTGGTCACCCGGTGCCGGTACCCTCAGGCACTCTGGCACCTGTGACAGCATGAGAGCGCAGGAACACGCGGCGAGGAAGGCCCTCGACAGTCCCTGGGAGGGAGGTCACAGGCACGGGCGCGTGCGGGGGGGCGCTGGCGCTGGCTCCCTTGATGGGGTGCGAGTCCTGCTGGGCTCGCGGCGCAGTGCGATTGCGAGCTCGTCCGCGAGCTTCCGCAGGAAGGCGACGGCCTCGCGGAGATCCGTCAATGCACCGTGCATCATGCGGGTTTCCGTCTTGGTGCGCAACGCGATCTTGATGCAGAGGCATTGGAGCGGTTCCATGACGACGCCTTTCCTGTCCTTGCACCCTGCCTTCAGCTCCTGTCAGTGATCGGCAGAGTTCACAGGACGGGTCGGAGAGGTCGCGGCGGAGTTGATGCCTGTGAGCAGGGAGTATCCCACCCTCTTTGCTGCTCGACTCGCGGAGGGTCATGGCACGGCTGGGGCGTGGCTCGGGGCTGCGCCCTTTTTCACATGCCAACGGATTGCGTGGTAGCCCAAGAGGCCTCGGAGGTGGAGAGCAGCTCGCGGCTTGATGTCCTGGGACTCCACAACCTGAGGAGGGGCTTCATCGCCTGATGAGATCTCACATAATCTCAACCTTATCAACGCTCTACAATTGTACCACTGCATCCGGGGGCATCTGGACCCGCCTGCGCAACCTGGGCTGTGTCGGTGACAGCGACGGACAACGCCACAGTGCGCCGGCCCAGGGCGGTTACCGCCCTGGCGGTGTCTTGCAAGAGGGTGGCGCGCATCTCGGCCACCGCCACATCCGCACCTTCTTGTGCCAGACGCTCTGCGATCGCCCCGCCCATGCCCCGCGCCGCTCCCGTCACCAAGGCCACCTTCTGCTGTAAGCGCCTCGCCTCGCCTCCATCAATCCCCAGCTGCTTGCTCGCGCGCCTGGTTGTCAAAGATCAACACCCCATCCTCCAGCTCACATCCTGGCAGGGTCTCCTTCTCAATGTAGTAGTCCTGAACATTGCGCCAAGGCTCTCGATCACCCTGGCGTGGGAAGCTGGCCATGGACCTCGCCATATAGCCTGGCGAAAAGTCCTCCTCGTCGATAAACCGGCGTGCCTTCATGCCGGCATCCTCGGGACGAAGCCTTGGGGTACATTGCCGTACGCCCTTGGCATCCATGTGGTGCAAGACGCGGCACACGAATGCAGCGATCAGGTCGGACCGCATGGTCCAAGAGGTTCTGATGTAGCCAAACGTCCACGCCATATTGGGGATGTCCGAATACATAATGCCCTTGTAGGTCCAGGTCTCGGCCATATCAACGCCTACCCCGTCCACGGTGAAGGCGATATTGCCGAGGGGACACAGCTGCAACCCGGTGGCGGACACAATGATGTCCGCCACCAGCTCCTGACCGGATTGCAGCCGGATGCCGGCTGTCGTAAAGGTCTCAATCTCATCCGTGACGATGGAGATGTTGCCACCCCTGATGGCTTTGAAGAGATCGTTATCAGGGACGAGACAAAGCCGTTGCTTCCAGGGCATATACCGAGGCGTAAAGTGCGTGTCGACATCAAAGTCTGGCAGTTGCGCCCGGATGGCGCCAATCAGCTCATCGCGCAGCTTCTCGGGTTGCTGACGCGCCATCGTGGCGATGAGTTCTGCATCCTTGAGATGGCGCCGCCGCAGAATCTCATGCACCCATGCGTCCGGCAGGTCCAACCCCTCGAGCAACTTACGCAGTGGCGGCTGATTCTCTCTGGAGATGATATAACTGGGCGACCGTTGGAGCATGGTCAGATGCTCGACCTTCGCAGCCATGGCCGGGATGAGGGTCACGGCGGTCGCCCCGGAGCCAATCACGATGACCTTTGTACCGCTGTAGTCCAGGTCCTCCGGCCAGAACTGCGGATGCACCAACACGCCCTGGTATTGATCGAGGCCTGGAAACGCCGGGGTATAGGCCTGCTCGTAGTTGTAATACCCCGGGCACATCCACAAAAAATTGCCGGTGAACCAGCGGGTTGCACCCTGGTATGTGGCCTGCACTGTCCAACAGGCATCCTGCGAGGACCAGCCGACCCGCTGCACGCGGTGGCCATAGCGGATGCGATCCGCAAGCCCGTACTCATCGATCGTTTCGTCGAGATAGTGCAGAATTTCCGGCGCCGTCGCAATCGGCTTGCCCTGCCAGGGTTTAAATTTGTAGCCATAGGTATAGAGGTCACTGTCGGAGCGAATCCCCGGAAAGCGAAACAAGTCCCATGTCCCGCCAAAGGAGTCACGCCCCTCCAGGAGGAGCAACGATTTGTCAGGGCAGCTTTGCCGTAGGTGACACGCGCCACCGATACCGGAGATACCTGCTCCGACGATCAGGACATCGACATGCGGATGCGTTGTTGTGTCCACCATCACCTCTCCACAGTGCATGCAAACGGTCTGCGCTACAAACGCGGCTTGGTTGGATAGGGCGTCAATGGTAGCGCATGGCTCCAATACGAATGGAACGGTTATGTTTTGTTCCGCATCTCTCTTTGGCCCTCCGGTGGTCACGAGTGTCTTACGCCGACGCTCACCGGTTACACTGACGTCACCTCATCATGCAACCAGCGTGTCCGCTCCTGATGGAGTAGCAGCGTCACTGCAAGTCGTCGCGTCTTGCCCCACATATTCCATCGGATAGAGTGGTGGGGTCGTGTACCTGGTGGCTGCGGATAATTGCGACCGCTCAATTTATCATACTTTGTAGCGCGTAACATCTGGCGGAGGCGCGGCGTCTCTTCTCGTCGTTACAGGGCTCATCGCCTGTAACGACGTGAGCCTCGTCGATGGCTTCTCGTGCGCATAGACACCTCTTACGACCTTCGACAAACTGCTCTCAATTGAGCGAGATGCGTAGCATGGCATGGCTATCACTGCCAGCCAGCGTGCTCATCCCACCCCGCAAGGATGCGGTGTTGAGTAGGCAGGTGGCGGCCGCACCGACGCACCGCGACCAACATCTTGTGGCGATCGAGAGAGCCGGTCGGTTCGGCTGGAAACGGGCGTCTGGTTATTATGATCAGGCCTACGCTGAGAATGTCTTTTCCAGATTCAAACGGACGTTCGGCGACCGCATGCGAGCGAAGCGGGATGCGTCCCAGGAACGGGAAGCCTCGCTGGCTTGCACATTGCTCAATCGGATGCGGGTACTGGGTCGTCCTCAGTCCTATTTGGTCAACTGAAAGCGGGGTTCAAGGGACCACTTCACCTGCTGCTCGATTCGTGCAACAACGCCCTACACGATCATATTTTGGCTGGACGGGGGAGAGAGCCGCTGGAAGGCCATGAGCGCTCTCACTTCCAGACCTTTTTGTTCTTGTGACAGCGATGGGTGAGCCTGCCGAATTTATCCGCAGCGCAGCAGTACACGACGCATCGAGATGTCCCGCGAGGAAAAGGCGTACCGCATGGCTCAACTGCAAATGCACATTACAGAGCATACTCTCCACAGTGGCTCGCAGATATCTTCACCACTTTCGAGCACATCCAGGAAGCCAGCGAGGGCGCAGCCCTGGCCGCTGTGGAGGCTCCTGGAGGCGGGACGCTGGTGCTGTAGAGCTCTGATGCGAAGAAAACGTAGCGCTGGGCGGTCTTTTCTGGTAGAGTATGCTTATCACTCGGTATCATAGGATCTCTCCTCTGATCCTCGTGCTGTGTCTCGCCGTTTCTTCTCCTCGGTATTGTTGCTGCATACTGTTTAGATGACCTGGCGATCGTTTGTCTTATCTCCCCAAGGCACCCTGTGAGAGCATCCAGCGTGCACCGCCCCAGACGGCATCGCCGCAAGAGGGGAGAAGCGACGGCGTGCCTACACGCCGTGTTGCCTTTGTTCAGGAGGATTGTTCGTGAGTTTTACGTCGTTTCATTTGCATCCACACATTCTGGCGGGGGTGCAGGCACTTGGCTACATCCTACCCACGTCCATCCAACAGCAGGCCATACCTCCAGTACTGCAGGGCCGTGACGTGTTGGGGTTGGCGCAAACCGGCACCGGTAAAACTGCCGCCTTCGTGCTGCCGATATTGCAGCGTCTTATGCAGGGTCCTGGGGGGCGTGTACGTGCCTTGATCCTCGCCCCGACGCGCGAACTTGCTGAGCAGATCCATACGGTCACCGGGGCCTTGGGACAGCATACGCCACTGCGCCAGGTCACCCTCTACGGTGGTGTGGGCATGCAACCGCAGCTGCAGAAGCTGCGCGCCGGGGTTGACATTGCTGTCGCTTGCCCGGGTCGTCTCCTCGACCACGTGAGTCAGGGGACCATCAATCTGTCCCGTCTCGAAGTGCTAGTCCTCGACGAGGCAGACCGCCTCTTCGATATGGGCTTTCTCCCCGATATCCGTCGGATTGTGCGGCACGTGCCAGCGCAGCGCCAGACCTTATTGTTCTCCGCAACCATGCCCAAGGCGATCTGGCACCTGGCCCAGGATATCCTGCGCGACCCGGTCACCATACAGGTTGACCACACGGTTCCGCTGCCGACGATCTCACACGCCCTATACCCCGTCGCACCGCACCTCAAAACCGCGCTCCTCACAGCGCTTTTCCGCCACACCAGGCCGGCGTCAGGCCTGGTGTTTACGCGCACCAAGCATCAGGCGAAGCGCGTGGCGCACCATCTGACCCAGGCGGGATACCACGCCACGTCACTGCAAGGCAATTTGTCGCAGTCCCAGCGTCAAGCGGCCCTTGAGGGCTTCCGGAACGGTGCGTTTGAGATCCTGGTCGCGACCGACCTCGCCGCACGCGGTCTCGATGTGTGGCACATTTCACATGTCATTAACTACGACATGCCGGAGACGGTCGACGCCTATATGCATCGCATCGGCCGCACCGGCCGTGCCGCCCGAACCGGGGTGGCCTTCACCCTCGTCACCCACGACGATGCGGCCATGGTGTCCACGCTTGAGCGGGCGCTCGGTACGACGTTGGAACGACGGACGCTGCACGGCTTCGAATATGCCACACCCAGGTCCGCGTACGACGCCGACCGTGGCCGCGCGCCACACGGCCGGCAGCCACAGCGTACCCGGGCTGCGGCAGCGCACGTCGGGCCGCCATCAGGGCTCAGCCCACGGGAAGAACCCCCAGGGGCCACACCCACGCCACCTCTGCCAAGCGCGCCGGGGCGAAGACCGCACCGCCCGACGGGTAGACGCTGGCAACCAGCAGGGGCAGTGCGTCAGTGGTGGTGAGGCAGTATCCAGTCGATGGCGGATGCGGAAGTGGCCATAGCGGACTATAAAGGCTGCTGTTACTCCTCCTCCGCGTCAGCATCCTCAACCGGCTCATCCAATTTGAAGCCGTCTTCTTCCTCCAGGACATCGTGGAGAGCCGGGGGGATCTGCTCACATGAGACTCTGTTGGTTAACCCTTCCGCTCTTATTGGATTCCGGGGTCTTATGCTCCCGCGTTGTCCAAGAAGCGTAACGCATTTTTAAGGCTATTGAAAAATAAGGGCTTCAAGGAGGAGAGAAGGACAAAAGTCGGGGTGTACGCCATTGGCACATCCACGACCCTGGAATCCAACAAGAGCCTGCGAGGAATATTGCCCGCGCCCTAGGAGTCAGCTTGGACTACTTAGTCAATCTCTATGGTGAGGGTGAGGACAGCAACCTCTTGCCCGCCGCCGTGGCCATGGTGGGCGCCTAGCACCACGGCGGCAGAGGTCGCCGGCCGCAGGGCCAGCGACGTGGTATGTAGCATAACACAATCGGGGACCTGTGAGGTAGACGAGAGGAGTGAACGATGACTGACGAGCGACCGGTACGGGCCTGTGCTGTGCAGGAACATGCTTTTGAGAAGCCCCACCTGTGGACACTCTGGGAAACAGACCCCCAGTTTCAAGCGCCATTGCTCCAGTGGGTTGAGGCCTCGCAGGCCTTGGATCGGCTCTGCCTCCAAAAGTCAGATGCCCCATACGAGTACATCAACAACTTTGACCTGCCTTATTGGCATACGCTCGTCTGGCAAGACTTCCCCAACATGGCTGCGGTTGAGGTGGCCAACACCGCCCTCCATGGCAAGCACTGGCTTCGGGAGGTTGAATGGGATCTCGAACATCCCAACCAAGACCCCCCGATAGCCACGATGCACCAGCGCCTCCAGGAGCAACGGGAAACATGGGGGAGTGTCATGCTCCAAAACATACAAGCGCAGATCGACCGCCGTACCAAACAAGGGCAGTAGAGCCCAAGCCCACGCCGGCAGTGATGTGCCTGGGTAGCCCCAAGAACGCCGGGGATTATAGCAGAGCCGGGGATGAGAGGCAGTAGAGCCTCAAAGGACCACACATGATGCTGATAGAACGACTGAGCCGAGAACGGGCCATGCACCTGCCGGCGTGCGAGCACAGGAGCACCACGCGTGCAGCCCGGTGAGTGTACCATCACGTTTAAATGTGAAGGCTGCGGCGTGCGGAAGCCTGAGGCCGAGCGGTATCGTCCCCAGTCCGCGTTCACGGTCTGTTGCCAGCCGTGCTTAGATACCGCGGCCCAGCACAAGGCGCGCACCATGCACGACCCGCGCCGGCGCGCCTGGCTGGCCACGGACGACGCTGCGCCCTAAGCCGCGTACTTGGGGCGTAGAGGCCGAGGAGGGCAAGCCCCCCCAGGGCCGTGCTGACGTCGACGCGGAGCACGCGACAGGAAAGGAACAGGCTGTATGCACGAGGCTGGCGACAGCGCGGCGGTCGGTCGCAACGGGGCTGGCTCCGGGACCATGCCCAGTCCTGGGGCCACTATCGCCCATGGCTGATGCCGCGCGCTGGGCCCAAACGCAGCAAGGCCAACGCTGGCTCCAAGCCCAGGTCGCCCAGATCCTGGCGCAAGCGTCGATCCCGCTCGCCTCGCCGCGTGCGCCTCAGGCAGCGATCGCTTGGGAGGAAGTCTGTGGGCCGCTACCACGGCTCTGCCTCTGGCTGGCAGGGGGGAGGCAGCGCCACGACGCCTCGCCTTTCCGCGGGCGCTCATTGAGGATTGTGGCACAGGATCGCGGCCACGCCAGAGCTACGCCAGAAGCTACATTCTGCGGCGGCTCAGGCAGATGCGCGTGCTGCCTCCCTGAGGAGGCTTAGGACAGGACGGCAATGCTGGGGGAGGGACGCCGCCGCTAGGGAGAGCCTCCTCAGGGGCGCAGACACAGGCGATAGGAGACGCTGCAGAGCCAAAGAACGACCGACCATGAGGAAAGGCGCTATGAATATTTTTGTTGGGAATCTCGCATTTACGACCACCGACCAGGAGCTCCGCGCTCTCTTCGAAGCGTATGGGACTGTAGAGAGCGTCCGCATTATGACCGACCGGGACACCGGCCGTCCCCGCGGCTTTGGCTTTGTCGAGATGCCCAACGCTACCGACGCCCAGGCTGCCATTGACGGGCTCAACGGGACGTCTTTAGGGGGACGGGACTTAACCGTCAATGAGGCACGCCCGCGGGAGGACCGAGGCGGACCCCGGCGCCCACGGTGGTAAGGGCTGGGGCTCGCAGGGTGTCCACTCGCTCCGAGGTCTTGTCCATACTGAGAGAGGGTGGTTCTCTGTACCAAGAAGCGCCACGGTCGGAGTCGAACCGCCCTCTGCTGCGTGGGAAGCAGCCGCATCGGCCGCGATGCTTGTGGCGCGTATCGGGAGGGTCGTGCGCGTGAGAGAAGTGGAGTATGCACACTGGGTTGAAGCCCGCGACGTCCCCCTCACAGGAGCGTATCGGCCACCAGGACACGCAACTTGAGCCGACCACGCGGCTGGGCCCGGTGGCTGTGGAACCTCACCAGCGCGGCGCGCCAGCCGGGAGGCCCACCCAGAGCGCGCTTGGTGGTGTGCGCAGTGCCAGGCGATCACATACACTGGGGCACGCTGTGCAACGGAAGCCATGTGAGACGTCCTCAGGCAGAGGTTGTGCTCATGCCTCTGGCGCTGGGGGAGAGAAAGGAACGTCGACCATGCTGACACCCTCGCTGCAGAACCCCGATGACCGCGGCAAACGCTGGCTGCAAGCAAAGCTCCAGCAAATCCTGGCTGACAGTGCCGTGGCCCTGGCGACACCGCGCGCTGAGGACGACCCCTCATGCTATTGGGGCACAGGGCCTGAGACGAGTACGACGCTCTATTTCCTCCTGACAGGCGATCCGGAACCGAAAACGCTGCACTTCCACCGCGGCATGATCACGGGGTGCGGATCAGGGCTGTATACCACCCAGCACACCGCCGTCCTCTTTATTCGCCGGACGCTGAAGAAAATAGGGATACTGCCCGCATAGCACGCGGACAAAGGACCTGTATGTATGAACTGACTGACGAGCTCGCGCAGTACTCCGATGCAGACCCATCGGTGGATCTCACAGGAACACGTTTCGGTCGTGTTTCAGATGTGCACTTTGGTCTTGTCACCCTTCATGACCGGGTCATTGTGACAGCGGAGTCAAAGCACAGGCATGAGTATCATGTCGCTCTCCTTCTGCAGAAGGCAAGCAGCATGGCATGTAGAATGGTAAAGTGCACATCTGAAACACGACCGAATGTGGAAAAACCAACGAGATTTTTTGTGCGGGAACGTGTTGACACATCACAGGCCTCCGCAGGCGATACGCATGCTTGTGGTCCCATCGTGCGCGTGATTTATGTAGCGTTCGGCGCCCGTTCCTGCTAGAGTAGGGACTCCACGCCGCATCCGCGTACCTCTTGGCGGATCCGCATGGCCTCGAGAGTCGTTTTTTCCTTTCCGTCTTAGGGCTGACATTGATGGCAGTGGCCCAGAAGGGACCTCCGGTGCAAATTTATCTTGGGAATCTCGCGTTCACCGTCACCGAGCAGGACGTGCGTGAACTGTTCGCGCCCTACGGAGTGGTCGATCGTATCAACCTCATTACCGACCGGGAGACCGGGCGCCCACGCGGCTTTGGCTTTGTCGAGATGGCGGACGACACAGCAGCGCAAGCGGCGATTACGGCGCTCAATGGGCAGGAACTGGCCGGGCGG
>Ga0081455_10001991_pt1 | contig 24400 bp, 24 predicted proteins | sample TabmetS3T2R1_FD_70207 | JGI IMG/M metagenome (GOLD analysis project Ga0081455, IMG submission 70207) | Tabebuia heterophylla rhizosphere microbial communities from the University of Puerto Rico - S3T2R1 | ecosystem: Host-associated > Plants > Roots > Rhizosphere ...
TGGCTGGTCGACACGCTCCTCGGCGCGGTCGGGATCCTGCAGCTCCTGAACTTCCTGTGGCCGCTGTGGGACCGCCGCAACCAGACCTGGGCCGACAAGGTCGCGGGCTCGGTCGTCCTGGCCAGGTAGCCTGCCGCACCCGCGCTCCCCTGGCAACGCCGCCCGGGGAGCGCGGTGTGTCCAGGGCGTGCTCAGCCAGAGACGGTCAGGTCACGCCTGGCGACCGGCTCGCCGCAGGCCTCGCAGACCAGGACGGGCTTGAAATCGGCGCCGCAGCTGTGACGGTAGGTGAGCGGGGGCTCGCCGTCCGCCAGGTGCTTGTCACCCCAGTCCATCAGCGTGAGCAGGACCGGCAGGAGGTCGCGGCCGGCCTCGGTCAGGCGGTACTCGAAGCGGGCGGGACGCTCCTGGTACTGGCGGCGCTCTAGCAGCCCGGCCGAGAGCAGCTTGCGCAGGCGCGCGCTCAGGATGTCCCGCGGCGCGCCGGTGTTGCGCTGGATCGCGTCGAAGCGGCGCACCCCCAGGAACACCTCGCGCAGCGCCAGGAGCGCCCAGCGCTCCCCAACCAGCTCGAGCGTGCGCGCGATGGAACAGCTCCGCGGGGTGACGGCTCCAGCCATCTCGGTGGTCATGGATGTGAGTGTAGCAGGTGGGTTGCTTTTTCAAACCCAGTCGGATAGGGTACGTTTGCTTTTCCAACCTACTGGGGACCGCCATGACCCCCCTCTCGACCAACCCGCTCGCCTGCCCCGCCGACCCCACCGCCGACCTGCGGCTCGCCCTCACCCACTCCCCCGAGCCCCGCGTGCTGGACCGCTTCGCCGCCGACGGCTACGACCTCATCCTCGCCGGCCACACCCACGGCGGCCAACTGCGCATCCCGTTCTTCGGCGCCCTGGTCACCAACTCCGGCATCGACCGCCCCCGCGCCCGCTGGCTGCACCGCTGGCACGACGCCCACCTGCACATCTCCGCCGGCCTGGGCACCTCCCCGTACGCCCCCGTCCGCTTCGCCTGCCCCCCGGAAGCGACCCTGCTCACCCTCACCGCCCGCCACCCCTAACCCGGCGGCAACCACCCCAACCCGTCCGCTAAACTCAGACCGCCACCGGGGTGTGGCGCAGCTTGGTAGCGCGCTTCGTTCGGGACGAAGAGGCCGTGGGTTCAAATCCCGCCACCCCGACACCTGTTTCCGCAGCTCAGGAGCCCTCATCGTCGGGCTCCTGCTCTGTTTTGACCCTGCACGGCCCCCAGGGCCCAGCTCAGCGGGCCTGCGATCATCCGCGCGCCATGACCGTGCCGGCGGACCAGCCGGCATGCCTGCCGTAGGCTCATGGTGTGATCAAGGAGAGGTCCGGTGTCGTGCAGCAATTGCTCGATCCGAGCTTGGCCGCCCTGACTCCAGCAGCCTTGGATGGGATCACACATGGTGAGGTGTTCACCCGGCCTTGGGTCGTCGAACTGATCCTCGACCTCGCCGGCTACGACGCTGGCCGCGACCTAGGCATGATGACCGCTGTTGAACCCGCGTGCGGACTGGGTGCATTTCTCGGCCCAATGGTTGCCAGGTTGAGTAAATCCTGCCGCACGTACGGTCGATCTATCGCCGATATTCCGCAGGCGATCCACGCAGTCGACCTATTGGCGCACAATGTCGCTACCTGTCGACAGGTGGTTACTGCGCAGCTCATCGCGGACGGCTGGTCGGTACAGGACTCGGCGTCAGCGGCCAAGACCTGGATCCACCACGGCGATTATCTCCTTGGCACCGCCACCGATGTTCCGGCAGATTTCGTTCTCGGCAACCCACCGTACATCCGCTTGGAAGACGTTCCCATGGACCGGATGGCGGCATACCGGGCAGCCTGCCCCTCGATGGTCGGGCGCTCTGACGTATATATTGGTTTCTACGATGTCGGCCTGCGCTCTTTGCGGCCCGAAGGAATCTTGGGCTTCATTTGCGCAGACCGTTGGATGCGCAATCAGTACGGACGACATCTTCGTCAGCTGATTGGTGCAGGCTTCAGCGTCGACGCCACCATCGTGATGCACGACGTGGATGCCTTCACCGATCAGGTCTCGGCGTATCCGGCAATCTCGATACTGAGGCGCGGCCACCAAGCCAAGACGGTCCTCGTTGAAGCAACGAAGGCATTTCTTCCTGATGATGGCGCGATGATCGCCGACTGGGTGCGCCAGAGGACCGTACCAACCGAGAGAAATGATCGATTTGAGATAGCAACATTGCCGGGATGGTTCTCCGGCAAGGAGTCCTGGCCCTCTGGGTCGCCTTCGCGCCTTGCGTTGATCGAGGATCTGAACGAGAGATTTCCCGCCCTGGAAGACAGCAGGACCGGGACTCGCGTCGGGATCGGGGTCGCCACCGGAGCAGACTCCGTATTCTTGACCCGCGACGCCGAGTTGGATGTTGAGGCAGACCGACTGCTGCCGCTCTCCACCGTCGCGGACACCGTCACCGGCTCTCTCGACTGGACTGGTCACTACCTGGTGAATCCATGGGACGACCGTGGGCAACTAGTCGAACTGAACTCGTACCCCAGGCTACGCGCCTACTTCCAACGCAACGCCAGATCGCTCACGAGCCGCCACGTCACGAGTAAACGTCCGATGCAGTGGTACCGAACCATTGACAAAGTTGATCGCAAGCTCAGCCCGCGTACGAAGCTGTTGATACCAGATCTGAAGTCGACGATACATCCTGTTCTCGACGAACAAAGTCTGTATCCTCACCACAACCTGTACTACATAATATCCGACGTCTGGGACATGCGGGTGCTTGGCGGGCTACTCCTGTCGAAGGTGGCCCAAGCTTTCGTCGAAGCGTACGCCGTCCGAATGCGCGGAGGCACCCTGAGGTTCCAGGCTCAATACCTGCGACGCATACGCGTGCCGTATCCCGATTCAATAGCGGCCGCGGACAGCGCAACGCTAGCGGATGCTTTCGACCGACGTGACGTCCAACTTGCTACTCGCACTGCGCTGCGGATCTACGGGATTGACGACCAGGAGGGGAGCTTGGGATTTGGATCAGGAAAGGTTTGAACACGCGGTCCGTAGTTCGTGGATCGTGCGTGAATCTCAGGCCGCGAAGCAGCTCATGTCTGGAGGCGTAGACACAGGAACGCGCGGTTCGGTAACCGGCGGCGCCCACCTGAATGCGCTTGCGCAGCTAATGGAAGACGTATTCGTCGAAGCAGGGCTGCGCAGAGAGGCCGTACGACATCACGCGGGAATCGACATTCCCGGCTACTATCGGCCCACGAAGAGGTGGGACCTTGTAGCAGTGGACCATGGCCGCCTCGTTGCCGCCATCGAGTTCAAATCACAGGTAGGCCCGTCCTTCGGCAACAACTTCAACAACCGCACCGAGGAAGCCCTGGGCAACGCAGTCGATGTCTGGCGGGCATACGAGGAGGGTGTCTTCGGTTCCGTCCGGCCCTGGCTGGGGTTCGTGTTTCTGCTGGAGGAGTCACCCAGGTCCACCACTCCTGTTCGGGTAGCCGAGACCTTGTTTCCATTGGACCCCGTCTTCGCGAACACGTCCTATAAGGACAGATATCAGATTCTCTGCCAACGCCTGGTGCGAGAAAGACTATATGACGCCGCCTGTTTCGTTACTTCGTCCAAGGATCCGGCGGAGCCTATCCACGAGCCCGAACCCGAACTGGGCTTCACAAACTTCGCCGCCGCCATCGTTGGGCGTGTCGCATATATCAAGGCACTGGACGGCGGACGTTGAACGCGACCGCCGATCAGCCTACAGGAAGCCACCCCTGATCGCGCTTCGTTCGGGACGAAGAGGCCGTGGGTTCAAATCCCGCCACCCCGACCCGCCGTTGCGCAATCAGGAGCCTCATCGAAGGCTCCTGTTCTGTTCCCACCCTGGGTTGGCCGCGTACAGCAGTTGAAGTACAGCAACGGCCTCATCCATTGAGACTCTTGCCCACACGCTTCGGCGCCTTCCGCGTCGCCTTCGACGTGGCCGACGCGTACACCTCCATCGTCATGTCGAACTACGCATACCGGCGGATCTGCACCACGATGCAGGGCGCACCACGAGGTCAACGAGCAGCGTTGCGCAGGTACAGCGAGCGTCGTGCACCTTGATCCGCCGAAGGCCGGGCCGGAGCGCGCAGGGTCACGAAATACCTCGGTTGAACTCGTGGCTCGATCGGGTCGCCGCGCCGGGCCGTGAAGACCAGGCCATTCTTGGTCCATTCGTCGCAGGCGCCGACTGCCCGCGCCGCGGCCTCAAAGTGCCGGTTGAAGTTCCGTGGCTCTATCGGGCCAATCCGATCCAAGTAGTTCCGCGCACCTGGCTTGACTCACCTCCAACTCAGTCTACTCGGCAGCAGCGCGACTATCGGGCGGTTGTTCCAGATTCTGTTGCCGCTTCTTCTGCTCAGACTTCAGTCGGTGCACCTCTTCGACGAACTCGGCCAATGCCTCTTCTTCGTCGTCGAACCTCTTGTACCTACCGACGCCGATTTCCACAGCTTCCCATTCGTTTTCGATAGCATCCGCGGTCTGCTGCAAGTAGAAGCTCCTTTCCTTGTACTTGAAGTAGCCCATGAACCCACTAGAAATGCCAACAACGAACGTCAAGGCAAGCGTAGCCCAACGCAGCACCGGAGCTTGTCCTATGATGCCGGAAACGCCGGTCGCGGCGAGTGAACCCACAATGAGTACGCCCTGGAAGAAGTTACTGACATTGCGATACCGACTACTTTCCTCTCGCAGTCTATCAATTTCTGCGAAAGCATCCTCCTTGTATGCGACACGGCGTACCTTGAACGGCGTATCAATGCTCGCCACTAGCAACTTCCGCTCGTCTCTGAGCCGCGCCAAGGTCAGCTCCAGTGAGCCCTCACCCAGAAATTCACGGTGCCGAATTCGGCGAGACATTGGGAAGCCGGGGTACCTCTTCAGGTAGTAGGACGCCACACAGAAGGCGAACACCGAAGGTATGGCGGGGATGTACAACGCTCGTATGACAGTTACAGGAACGATCGATATCCATGCAATGGCGTACAACGCCACAGCCAACGCCGGCCCTAGTATCAACGACAGATTGGCGCGCCTTCTTCGCGCCCGAGCCGTTTCGAGACGCTGCTCAGCTTCCCTTATCTGATGATTCAACATCAGAAGAGCGGCAGCCCCATCCTCGTGACTTCTCAACTGAGACACAATCCCTCGCGCGTAGTCAACTTCCGGCAATCAGGGTCACTATGGCCCTCGGCCGGCATTTGGAACAAGCATGAATGCATACGTCGACGTGCGGAATACCCAGCCTGCTGACGCGGCAGCGACTCCACTACAGAAGTCGGTAAGCCTGATCGCCTGTGTTATCTCCAAGCTGGCGAGGTCGACGGAGACGACATGCCCGCTCTGATATAGCTGCAATATCTTACGGGCTCCGCTATCGTGCGCGGCAGGTATGCATTGAAGGCTCGCCAGCAATCGTGCGGCAGATATATCGCCGACAGAACTGGCGTTGACTTCTTCGGCTTGCTTAATCGCAAGTTCCAGCTGTTCATAGAGCTTTCCACGAGTCGCCGGAGACTGCGTATGGCCTCGCATCACACCACCGCTCGACCGGATCGCACCCAGAGCAACTAGTGCTACCAGGAAGAGAAAAGTCGCGAGGAGGACCATGGCGAGATACAGAAGGACGCGATCTTGCGTTGACAGAAGCCCTACTCCTCTCCCCGGGCCACCACCAAGACACTCCAAGAGCAAGGATACGGCCGCTTACAGCTACTTGCAGGCCTGCCACATGCCGGCTGGAACGTCCTCGGGTACATTCGCGCCCCACATGCTATCGGGCGAGCGAGCGAAGGAGGACCTACACGAGTGTGTGAGAGAATTGTCCAGCTCTAGATAGACGCCGTCACCCCACTGTGGTATGTCTGCGTCTTCCTCGCCAAAGCAACCACCATGCTCCAGCGCCCGCTCGGGCACGCGGATGGCGGTATGCCTTGGTCAACGGCGACAGGCGCCCAGCGGGCACGCAGCTCCACACGCCCGGCCCGCGTTACGCCTTAGTACAGTGCCGGCCTAGGGGCATGCCAGAACAGCTCGGCCTGACGAATCTCCCTGGCCGCCTCGCTCCGAGCAGCTCAACGGCTCTCTTATCGCGCAAAGCCCCATTTCTCCCTCGAACTCGGCGCCGCCCTCCGCCGGAGCATTGAGCAAGTGTGGCGAGTCCTGCGGGCGGTCGAGCCGGTCAGCCGAACGTCAGCAACTGGCCAGCAGCGGCAGCGAAGTAGGGCTACGGTCCGTCCCGTCAGGCGATGAGGGGGCTGGCTACCGGTAGTTGGTCGTGTTCGATCAGCCAGCGTACGGATTCCAGTACGGCGGTTTCTGGTTCGTAGCGCGGGGTGTAGTCGAGCAGGGTTCTGGCCTTCTCGATGGAGAAGCAGTGGCTGCGGTGGAGGTGCTCCCAGCTGGCTTCGGCGTGCTCCGGGGTTGTGGTCTGGCGGAACTGGTCCCAGGTGACTGGTTCCAGCGATGCGGTGTGGCCGAACCAGTTGGCTGCCGCGTGGGCGTATCCGCGGACGTTGAGCGCGGTGGGGGCCACGATGGTGAAGTCCTCCCCCGCCGCGGCGTCCCGGTGCTCGATCGCTCGTTCGAAGGCGTGCGCGACGTCGTCGGCGTGGACGTGGTGCATCAACTCGGCACCGGTGCCCGGGATCTGCAGCGGTTTCCCGGCCGACAGCGCGTACCAGACCGCGGGGTCGAGGCTTCCCAGCGGACCGATCGGGTGCCAGCCGGGTCCGACGATGTGCCCGGGATGCAGGGAGGTGGTCACCACGCCCCCGGAAGCGGTCTCCGCCTTCAGCATCCGTGCGATCCGGTCCTTCTGGATCCCGTACTCGCCGAACGGGGCGGAGCCCGTCGTCTCGGAGATCGGCACCTTGTGACTGGGGCCGTAGCGCCAGATGGAACCGCAGTGCAGCAGGTGCCCGACCCGGCCGCGAAGGCTCTCGACCAGCGCGGTGGCCGATTCCACGGTGAAACAGATCAGATCGACAACCACGTCCGCGCCCAGCCCGGCCACCCTGTCGCCGAAGGTGCCGGCGTCGTCCTCCTGCTGCCGGTCGGCGGCGACCTGCCGCACCTGCCGCCATTCAGGAGCATCGGCGTACGCGGTGCGGTTGCCGCGGCTGATGCTGATCACCTCGTGACCGGCGCGCACCAGCCGCGGGACGAGGAACGTGCCGATGTGCCCACTCCCGCCGACGACAACGATTCGCATGAAGTGTCCAATCAGTACGCGAGGTCCGTGAGGATCGTCGTGATCTGGCCATGCCAGCGCCGAAGCTCACTGGCATTGGGCGGGGCCTCGTACGGGTGGTGGTGGGCCGCGCGGGACAGGTCGGACCAGGCTTGCCGGATGCGCCGGGCGGCATCAGCGCCGATGTAGCGGGGAAGTAGCAACAGCTGGGGACGCATCGGGCAGTCGGCGGCCTCGGGCAGCGTGGCCGCCCAGTATCGGTGTAACCCCTGCTCCAGGGCCAGCCGGAGCAACCAGACGCATGCCCGAGGCCAGCACCCGAGTATTCCGGGCGCGGGCCTGCGCAGCAGTTGGTCTGCTTGGGCGAGGAGCTCTTCGGGAGTCACGGCCGGAGTTTCGTCGTCAGCCGCTCGATATCCCGTACCAACTCTGGCAGGGCATTGCTGTACGTGCCGTGGACGCCATCGTTGGCTGCGGCGAAGGCGTTGGCATAGCTCGGACCGTACTTGGCTTTGATCTTGGGCAGAACCTCACCGCTACGGCCGGCATCATCGAAGATTGCCAGCGAGGCCGTCTCGCACAGCGTCCCGGCTTCGGTCAGTGCTCGCTCGACATCCGCATGCGGCACCCCTTTGACCAGCCGGTGTCGGCGTACCGCATCGTGACAGGCAGCTTCGATCGCGCCGCGACACAACCCGGTGACGACCACACCGCGGGCCGCCGCGGGTAACTGGTCGGTGCCGGCCAGCGCCCGGGCATCGTCCAGGTACATGGCCACCGGGTCGGTAACCCGCCGCAGGTCGACTGCGGAGTTCTCACGCCGGGTCACCGCCCAGACGGTGGCGGGCAATTGCAGCCGGCGCAGCGCCTCGGGCAGCCGGTCGTCGTGGGTGAAGACGATCACCTGCCGGGTTGCGGCCGCGGTAGCCAGCACCCTGGCAAGGCCGTCCACCTTGGCCGGGTCCATCGACTGCACCGGGTCGTCGATGACCACGAACCGGAACGGGCTCGCCTCGGCAGTGGCACGCGGCAGGAACAGCGCGAGGCCGAGTGCGTGCAACTCACCCTGGCTCATCACGCCGAGTGCAGCCCCGTCTCGACCATCGACCGTGACGTCGAGGGCGACCCGCCGCATCGTCGCCGCCCCTTCGAGCCGGATCGGCCCGAGTTCGACGTTGCTCTCCTGCCGCAGCTCCGCCCATACCTTCGCGGACAGGTCCGCGAACGGCGCCAGCCGGGCGTTGCGGATCTCCTGTCCGGCCGACCGGAGCCAGCTGATGGCCGCCTTCACCGCGGACAGCGACGCGGCCGCGGCGGCTGATGTGCGCGCGGTCGCGACCCAGGCGGCCAGTTCGGTGGCCAGCGGGCGCCAGGCATCGTCACGGCGGCGCAACTCCTCCGCCGCCGCGTGCTGGACCGCCGCCACCGCGTCGTACGCTCGCTGGTGGGCCCGCTCGGCGACCTCGAAACCCTCCGCCAAGCCGCCGATCACACTGGTCCAGGCCTGCCAGGCGGCGACCGCCGCAGCCGGGTCGATGCCGGCCACTGGTCCACCGGACAGCGCTGCCGGCACGGGTGTCGCGAGCGCGCGGACCTCCCACAACGCGCCGTCGTACTCGACCTGGGCCTGGTCAGCGGCTGCCGCGGCTGCCGACAGCCGGTCGATCTCGGCCCGGGCGCCTGTGGCCCAGGTGTCGTCCAGGACGCGGCCGGCGCACACCGGGCATACCTGTCCGGGATGAGCGTCATGGTGGGCCAGTGCGGCCGACAGCAAACCGGCCAGGTTGCGCGCCTCGGCCGCTGGGCTGCCGCTCAGTTCGGCGCGCTCGGCGGCCGCCTCGGTCAGGCGCGCCAGGGCCGCGTCGACGGCATCCCGGGCCGGCAGCGCGAGCCGACTCAGCTCGCGCAGCCCGGTCAGGTCGCCGTCCGCCGTGGCCTGCGCGCCGGCCGCGACCTGCTCGGCGGTGTCGAGGTCCCAGCGAGCCGACCCCTCCAGAGCAACCGCCGCCTGCGCGGCCCGCGGGTCGGGATGATCGTTGAGCCGGGTACGCAGCGCCGGCAGCTCGGTCCGAGCCAGCTTCACCTTGCCGTCGAGTTGCTTGCGGGCGCCCACAAGGCGGGTCTCCGCGGCAACCAGTTGATCCAGGCCGAGGATCGCTTCGACGGCGTCGTGCATCTCGGTCGGCCTGCCCTCGACCAGCCGGCCCAACTCCGCGTACGAGAGGAACGGCCGGTAGATCTCCAGCGCGCGGCCCCACCCGAGCGCGTCGATCGGTTGCTTGGGGCGGCCGGCCAACTGGGAGTAGCCGGCCGCGCCCGCCAGGTCGTCGCCCGATTTCCAGACCCGGGCCACCTTCGCCGGCCCTGGCTGCCCGTCGATGGCGAGCTCGACGAGAATGCTCGCGGTGTCGCCGTCGTGCAGGTTCCGCCAGCCGTTGCGCCAGACTGCGGCCCGGCCGGACCAACGCTGGTTGTCGCCGGTGAGTGCGTACTCGACGGCCTCTGCGAAGCTCGACTTGCCCGAACCGTTCCGGCCGGTGATGACTGTCAGCCCGGGCCCGGGTGCCAGTTCCAGCATGGCTGGCCTGCCGATCCCGCGAAACCCGGCGACCCGTACGGCCGCCAGGTACGCCCGAGCCGGCTCGGCAACACTGGGCGGGCCTTCCGATGTGGCGGCCGGTGAGTGCCGGGCACCGGTGGGCGAGCCGGTCAGCCGGTCGGCCAGCTCCTCGTCACCGGCCAGCGCGGCGAGGACGAGTTCGACCGCATCGGCCCCCAGACTCGCGGTCGCCAGCCGGTCCATGAGCAACCGCTCGACGGACTCCGAGCTGTCCACCTCGCCCCCTCACGTACCCACGGCCGGCCCGCACCGGCCGCCCCGGCTGCCAACACACCGTAGCGAGCGGACGTCCCATATGTGCTGGCCGAAGGTGGCGGCCCGGTCGGGCGGCGCGGCACCGTGCTGAGGGGTTCCGCGGGGCGGCTGGGTGCCGCCCCGCGGGGAGTGGTGCGGTTACGGGTCGATCACCACGACGCAGGTGTACGTACCCGGCTCCAGGTTGGTTGCGGTGGCCGAGCCGTCACCGGTGGCGCCGGTCGAACCGGTGGCGACGGGGGTGCCGTCCGCGGCGGTGCAGGAGATCGTCGAGCTGGTGCCGCCATCGACCTGCGAGTTGACCGAGGTGGTCAGGTCGGTCAGCGGGGTGTTGCGGAAGCTGACCGACTCGCCCGCGAAGGGGCTGGCCGAGCAGTTGGCCACGTTGTCCACCGTCACCTGCTTGTCGTTGGCGTCCACGTGGTAGCCGGCCGGGACGGTCTCGTGCACCGTGTACGTCCCGAACACCAGGCCGTCGAAGCAGGCCACACCGGCGCTGTCGGTCTGCCGGGTGACGCCGTTGACGGTGAAGCTGACCCCGGCGTGCGGGTGGTCGCCCGGCCCGTCCGCGGCGTGCTTGCGTGTCTTGGTGACCCGGATCGCGCCTGCTGCAACCGGTTGGTGTAGACGCAGGTGACCTCGCCCTCGGGTGCCACCGTGATGGTCGCCGTAAGGCCGGGTCGACACCGGCGCTGTCATTCAGCGTGAAATTGTCCGGCGTACTGTCCAGGGTGCAGTGGGCGCCCGCCGGAATGGTCGAGGTGTAGCCGAAGGCCTGGTTCACCCCGCGGGGATCGGTGTGCTTGATGATCCGGATCCGGCCACAGTTGCTGATATTCACCGGCTGCGGCGCGATAAAGTCCTTCACCTCGGCCGGGAAGGACGCCGACGAGCGGCTCTTGAGGAATGAACTGCCGAAGCCACGGCAGGTCCCGGCCGGGAACACACCGGCCGCGGTCAGGTTCACCGCGGCCTCGCCGAAGGTGAGGGCGGGCAGCGACACGTTCGCGATCGGGTCGGTCACGGTGACGGTGTTGACCGCGCCGTCGGCGAACCCGGCGGCGCTCAGGTCCACCCGGTTGCCCCAGCACGGCAGCGAGTTCGACGCGAAGCACTGGCTGGTCGACCCGGCGGTCACCCAGGTGAGCAAGCCGAGGACCGGGTTGCCGCCGCCGTTGGTGAAGTCGAAGGTGATCAGGATGTCGCCGGCGGCCCGGTTCAGCACCTTCGCGCCGGTGGTGGTGAGGTTCGGCTGCTGGTTCTGGTTGATCTCGAAGTCCATGTTCGCCGAGCCCAGGACGTTGGATCGCTCCCAGGCCAGGTAGAGGTAGTTGTTGCCGGCGGCGAACTCGTTCGCGACGTAGAACCGGGTGAGGTCGCTCTTGTTCGGCGGGATGGACCCGGTCACCACCGAGACGTTGGGGTCGTCCTCCTTCGTGCCCTGGCCGAAGGCGTTGTCGGCGTTGCCGCTCGGCAGGTCGTCGCCGCGTACCCGGCCGGGCGCGTTGGCCCAGTCGGTGTTGCCCGCGGTGTTGACCACCAGGTTGCCGTCGTTGCTTTCGAACGTACTGCCCGCGATGTTCGCGAGCACCTGCCCGGACGAGGTGAGGCCGGCCACCACGAAGACCGCGGCGACCGCCGGGCGCAGCGATTCGTGCCGAATAGGGGACGGGTTCGAAAACGCGCTACTACACGCTCGTCGACCTTTCGCGATCAGCAGGTCGGGTACGACGGTCAGGGCGCTCCGTCGGGGAGGCGAGCCGGCGCATGCGGTAAATCGTCGTACTCCTCGCGGCGTTACGGGCCTTCGCGAAAATTCCGGAAGAATTGCCGCACGAGTGAATTCTGGCGCCGAGTAGGTGTTTGTCGGCGTCAGTTCCGGCGGCAACCGGTGTGCCGCCGGTTGTCCGGTGTGACGCCCCCGCGCGCGCCGGCGCTGTAGTCACCGACCGGCCTCGGCCGGGCAGGGGGTCCGACCGGGAGGCGCGATGGTGGCGTGGGAGCGGGATGCACGCGGCAGCGGTCCGGCACGGACGGTTGGCCGGGGTGTGACGCTCCGCCGCACCGCGGCGCTGTATGGATCACCGGCCGCGGCGGCGCAGGGACGCCGCGGCCGGTCACCTGTCTGGGAGGGGGCCGCGATCGTGGCGGTCGTGCTGCGGCACGCCCGCCTGCGCCTGGGCCGCAGCCCGGTATGGCTCGGCCTGGCCGGCCTCGTGCTCGCCGCCGGCGCCGCCGCGTTGCTGTCGGTGCACCCCGGCGGGGAGCCCGGCGGCCCGGTCGGCAACGGGTGCACGACCGCGGCCACCGACTGCCGGCTGGGTTCCCAGCCGGTCCGGTCGACCACCACGGGGAGGGTCGACCACCCGGTGGCGGACGGCAGGCGGGAGGGCCTGACCGCCGCCACCGGGGTCCCGTTCCAGCGCTGATCCCGACCACGCTCATCCCGACCACGCTGATCCAGACCAGGCTGATCCGGACGGGGCCGCCAGCGAACACGAAGCTCGGCGGACCGGCGGATCAGTCGACGGACACCGGCCGGCCGGTGGGGTGGGGCGGGGTCGAGTGCGGCGGCGTGGGGTGCGGCGAAGGCCGGCCGGTGGGGTGCGACGGGGTGGGATGCGACGGCGTGGGGTGAGCCGTGGGCTTCCCGGTCGGGTGCGAAGGCGGCTCGCCGGTGGGGTGGTCGGTGGGCTGCTGGCCGGTCGGCTCCGGGGTGGACGGCTGCGGCGCGGTGGGGGCGGCGGCGACCAGCTCGGTGCAGTACGAGGTGACGCGGCCACGACCGCCCGCGGCCCTGATCAGCGGCGCGAACGCCGGGTCGTTGAGCGCCTGCCCGCGGTTGTCCGCGGCCATCGCGAGGAACTGCCGGCACAACTGCTCCTGCGCGACCGGTGCTCCGGTGCCCGGTCCGGGCGAACCGCCTGGGCCGCCCGGGCCGACCGTGCCGGTACCCACCGTGGGCGGCGCGGTCGGGCTGCTGGTCGGTGCCGGCGGCGTGGTGTGCATGTCCGGGGACCACGGCCCGGGAAGCTTGCCCGTACCCGCGGCGACCGCCACGCTCCCGACGACCGTCGCGGCCAGTACCGCCGCGGCCTTCGCGGTCAGCAGCCGCCGGGCAGCCGATCCGCGCCGCCGAGCCGGCGGCGGGAAGGCCGCGACCGCGCCGGCCGGTTCCGCGGCCCGCGTACCCGCCAGCTGTGCCGCGCGGAAGGCCACGATCGCGGCATACTCGCCGGTCAGCTCCGCCGGGCGGCCTGGCCCCGCGGCGTCGGCGAGCAGGCCGGCCACCGGTTCCGGCGAGCCGGGGACGCCGGCCACCGCACCGTCGAGCAGCAGCTCGGCGGCGGTACGGTCGAGGCGGGGCGGGCGCGTGCTCATCTCACCGTCTCTCAGCGTCGATGGGCCGCGTGGCGTTACTTGACGACGGTTCCGGGTCGCCCTCCAGGAGTTCGGCCAGCCGGCGCAGGCCGCGGTAGGCGGCGGTACGGACCGCGCCCGGCCGCTTGCCCAGCACCAGGGCCGCGCTGGCCACGTCCAGGCCCATGACCGCGCGCAACAGGACGGCTTCGGCCTGGTCGGGTGGCAGCCGGGAGATCAGCGCCAGCGCCGCGGCGGTCGCGGTCGACTCCAGCGCACTGGCCGCGGTGTCCTCCCGGGCCGGCAGCTCGGCGAGCCGTTCCACCGCGGTCTCCCGGCCGTCGATCCGTGGCCGGCGGTCCCGCTGGCGCAGGTGGTCCAGCGCGCGGTGCCGGGCGATGGTGGCCGCCCAGCCGCGGAACCCGTCCAGGTCGCCCCGGAACCGGCCGAGGTCGCGCGCGATGTGCAGCCAGGTTTCCGCGGCGACATCCTCCCCGTCGTCACCGACCAGCAGGGTGACGTAGCGGAGCAGTCCCGGCTGCACCGCGCGGTAGAGCAGCCGGAATGCCTCCTCGTCGCCGGCCTGCGCGCGCCGTACCGCCTCCTCCAGCGCGGGGTCGGCGGGGCGGCCCGCACTGCCGTCCGCCCCCTTTGCCCCCGTTTCCCGCACAAGCGCATGGTACGACTGCGGCAGGCGTACGCACCGGCATCCCTGCCGTGACCGCCAATCCGCAGGTCAGAAACCGGGCCGCGTTATCGTGAGCGGCCTCGCACGGTTCCTGAGCGGACCACCGGAGGTACCGAGCCAGGAGGCAGGCATGACGGGCATGGGGTCGGTCGAGGCCCAGATCATCTTGTGCGACGCCGCCGTGGCTGATCCGGGTGGGAAGGTCCACATGCTGGGGGCGGGGTGGTCGCGGATGCCCAGCCCGACGACGCCGCATGCCGTGGTGTTGTTGATGAAGGTGCCGTGGGACCGGGCGAACGAGCAGTTGCCGCTCACGCTGGAGTTGCGGGACTCCGACGGCCGGCCGGTGGAGTTGCAGGCGGCGGCGGGGACCGCGCGGTTGGGGCTTCAGACCGCGATCGAGGTGGGCCGGCCGCCGGGGGTGGTGCCGGGCAGCTCGCTGGACGCGTCGATGGCGTTCAACGTGCCGGCGCTACCGCTGCCGGCGGGCCGGTACGAGTGGCACCTGGAGTTCGCCGAGCAGCCGTTCGGGATCGTGTTCACGGTGCTCCAGCCGCGGTAGTGCGCTGCCGGAAGGACTCGTACAGGGCTATCGAGGCCGCGGCGGCCGCGTTCAGGGAGCTGGCCGCGCCGGTCATCGGGATGCGGACGAGGGTGTCGCACGCCTCCCGCCAGCCGGTGCTGAGGCCGGTGGTCTCGTTGCCCACCACGAGGAGGGTGGGGCCGGTGAGGTCGTGCGCGGCGACCGGCAGCGTGGCGGATTCGTCGGTGCCGACCAGGCGGGCGCCGATGCCGGCGGCGCGGAGGGCGGTCAGCCAGTCCAGGACCTGCCGGTACGAGGGGACGCGGACCACCGGGAGGGAGAACAGCGACCCGGTGGCGGCGCGGACGGTTTTCGGGTCGTAGATGTCGGCGGCGTGGCCGGCTACCACCACGCCTGCGGCGCCCAGCGCGTCGGCGGAGCGGATGGTCGTCCCGATGTTCCCCGGGCTGGTCGGGCGGTCCAGGATCACCACCAGCATGGCCGGGCTGGCCGGTACCCGGGCGAGGTCGTCGGGCGGGATCTCGACGGCGGCCAGCAGTTCGGGGGTTGTTCCGGACTTGCCGCCGAGTTCGTGCATGAGATCGGCCGACACGGCCGCTTTCGTCGCGGCGACCGCGTGCAGGGTCTGTCCCGCCCACGCCGACAGTTCCGCGTCGGCGTTGTAGAGCAGCGTGCGTACGCGCCAGCCGTACTCGAGCGCGAGGGTGATGGGCCGTACGCCCTGCACCAGGAATTCGCCGCTGCGCTGCCGTTTGGTGCGGTTGGCCAGCAGCGCCTCCCACTGCTGGAACCGGGCATTTCGGGTGGTCACCCGCAGTGCTGTCACGTTCTCCCTCCGGTCCGGGGCCGGTTCACCCGAACGGGGGCTCCGCGCACGGCGGGTGCCGTTCCCCGGCGGGCTCGGCAGGACACTAGCGCAACTGAGCGGTCGACCCGCCGGCCCGGCACGCGCCCGCGGCACTCCGCCGCGGCCGAGGTTCACCAGCCTGTACGCCGCCCCACGGGCAACTTGAGTACCGCGGATATCAACCGGCACCATTGGCGATCCGGAGACGGTTTTCATCCCCGTTCGGTATCTGGCGTGGTGATCGGAATAATGCTCGGGCGGCGCCGCGCGGCACCCGACAAGGTGGTTTCGCGAACATGGCCGATGCGGTATCACTAGCGCCAGCAGTCAACGTGACGCGGCCGGCGCGTACCGCCCAAATCGACCACATTGAGGGGAGCAGGAATGCGGCGTGAGGTACCCAGTTTTGAGTGGGGACACGATTTGTCCCCAGAAACCGTCGCAGCACTGGTGGATCTGGCGGACGCGTGCAATGACGCCGAGTTCAGCTATGCCGAGGCGCGGCTCACGGAAGTGCGTGTGCAGACCGCTCTGGAAACGCACACCCGCGATCTCGACCCGGGCCCGCCACACCGGGCCTGGGTGGGCGAGCGGTCCTATTCAATAGTGGTCGACTACACCGAGGACGCGCTGCGCCTCTACCTCGCCGCCGCCGCCAAACTGGCCGTCGCCGCGGCCGCCCAACTCAAGGCGCGCGTCGAGGACCGGCCGGCCCCGCAGGTCGCCGTCGACGACATCCGCGGCTCCCACATCTACGCCGACCCCGCGCTCGTACCGTCGATCTGCCCCGACGACCTCGAGCGTCGCCAGGACCTGCTCCGCAACCACGCCCGCATCCACACCGCCGTACGCCTGCTGCACCCCGAGCACGGCATCCTGGCCGACCTGGCCATGGACCCCGAGGACGCCCAGCGCCCCGTCACCTATTCGATCATGGAGTACGGCGCGCTGGACCTGGCCGAGGCGCTGCACGACTACGGCGGTTCGTGCCTGTGGCTGCTGGCACTCCTGACCCGCAGCACCGCCCGCCTGGACGCGGTAAATAACTAGCAACCGGTACGGGCCTCAGCAGATCATCGAACGGTGACTGACCCCACCACTCCCCGCCACGCGGTCGATCGCGGCGACCGCGTGAGCGTGCCCTCCCTGCTGGCACGGATCGAGGACACGGTCGGGGCGGCCATCGCGCGGGCGTTCCCGGAGTTGGCCGGCGCGGATCCGGTCGTACGCCGCAGCGAGCACGCCGACTTCCAGTCCAACGCCGCACTCGCGGCCGCGCGGAACGCCCGGCGCCCACCCGGAGAAGTGGCCGACCGGATTGTCGACGCCCTGGCCGGCACCGATGTGACGGCCACCGTTTCCGGCCCGGGTTTCATCAATATCGGGGCAAGCGACGCCACCATCTGGGCCCAGCTGGAAAACCGGCTGACCACGCCTCACCTGGGCATCGCCGCCACGGAATACGGCCGGCGTACGGTCGTCGATTATTCCGGCCCCAACATCGCGAAGGAAATGCACGTCGGGCACCTGCGTACGACCATTATCGGCGACGCGCTGGCCCGCATCCTCGACTTTCTCGGCGCCGACGTCGTCCGGCAGAACCATCTCGGCGACTGGGGCACCCAGTTCGGCATGCTGATCCAATACCTGGACGAGCACCCGGACGCGGCCTGGCACCATGAACAGCTCGGCCCGGACACCTCGACCATCTCCGCCCTGGATCGCCTCTACCGGACCGCCCGGGCGGAATTCGACGCCGATCCGCATTTCGCCGCCCGCGCCCGCGAACGCGTGGTCGCGCTCCAGGCCGGCGACCCGCGGACCGTCGCCACCTGGCGCGACATCGTCGCCGAGTCCGAGTTCGCCTTCCAGGGCATCTACGCCCGCCTCGGCATCCTCCTGGACGCCGGCGACGCCGACGGCGAGTCCTCCTACAACGGCGACCTGCCCGGCCTGGTCGCCGACCTGACCGACGCCGGCATCGCCACCCCCAGCGACGGCGCCCTGGTCTGCCACTCCGCGCACACGACCGGCCAGGACGGCAGCCCGGTCACCCTCATGGTCCGCAAGACCGACGGCGGGTACGGCTACGGCGCCACCGACCTGGCCACGATCCGGCACCGCATCCGCGACCTCAAGGCCGACCGCATCCTGTACGTGGTCGACTCCCGCCAGGCCCTGCACTTCCAGCTCGTCTTCGAGGTGGCCCGCCGCGCCGGCTGGCTCACCGACCGCACCGAGGTCGCGCACGTCACCTTCGGCATGGTCCTCGGCAGCGACGGCCGACCGTTCAAGACCCGCTCCGGGCAGACCGTACGCCTGGTCGACCTGCTGGACGCGGCCGTGGCGCGGGCGGGCGAGGAGCGCACCGGCATCGGCGCGGTCAAGTACGCCGACCTGTCGACGAGCCGGACCAAGGACTACCTCTTCGATGCCGACCGGATGGTCTCGCTCAGCGGGAACACCAGCGTCTACCTCCAGTACGCCCACGCCCGCATCGTGTCGATCCTGCGCAAGGCGACCAGCGAGCCGGCCATCGACCCGACCCGGCCACTGCACCCGGCCGAGCGCGCCCTCGCCCTGGCGCTGGACGCGTTCGGCGACACCCTCACCGAGGTCGCCCACCTGCTCGAACCGCACCGCCTGTGCGCCTACCTGTACGACCTGGCCCGGGCGTTCACCTACTTCTACCAGGACTGCCCGGTCCTCGCCGCGCCCCCGCCCGTACGCGCCAACCGGTTGGCGCTGTGCCAGCTGACCGCCCGTACGCTCAGCACCGGCCTGGGCCTGCTCGGCATTGCCGCACCCGAGCGCATGTAGGTCACAGCGCGAGTTCGAGGGTGAGCTCGTCGTGCAGCTCGATCCCGTACGCGCCGACCATGCCGATGCCCGGCTTGAGGTTGGCCCGCGCGTCGTCGACCGCACCGGGCGCGACGCCGACGATCCGCATGCCGCGCCGCTGGTAGAAGCGGAGTGCGTCGAGGTTGTCGTTGGTGGTGACCAGCCACAGCCGGTCGACGCCCGCGCCCCGGCCCACCTCCGCCGCCGCGGACAGCAGCGCCGTGCCGACCCCGGCGAACCGGACCGGGGCGTCGAGGGTCACCACCTCGATCGCCCCGCCGGCAACGACATAGGTGAGTACGCCCACCAGCGCGCCGTCCGCGGCGACCGCAACCAGCGCGGGAAGTTCGGCCGCGTCGTACAGGACGCCGTGCGCGGCCGACGTGGTCGCACCCCAGCTTGCGACCAGCAGCCCCACCACACGCTCGCGGTCACCTGGCTCTGCGGCGCGTACTGAGAAATCACCCACGGGCCATCAGCCTAGCGAGACCGGCGGTGCCACCAGTGCCGGCGGCGCCTCAGGCGGCGACGCCGAAGCGGGCGGCGAGGGCGTTGCCCAGCTCGACCGCGCTCGCGTGCGCCTGGCGCAGCGACTCGGCGGCGGCGTCCTGCAGGTGGAACATGGCCGGATTCACCCCGGCCAGGGTCAGCTCCGGCCGGACCACGTCGACGTCGAGACCCAGCACCTCGCCGAGGATGCGGACCAGGTACGGCTCGGCGTAGTCCCAGCCCTCCTTCGGCGTGCCCGGCCCGTACGCGCCGCCGCGCGAGGTGACCAGCACCGCGGGCCGCCCGGCCAGCACCGGGACCTCGCCGCGCAGCCGGCCGTCCACCAGCAGGTAGTCGATCCAGGTCTTCACCGACGCGGGGATGGACCAGTTGTAGAGCGGTACGGCGAGCAGGTAGGCGTCGGCGGTCAGCACCTCGTCGGCGACCGCGGCCCGCGGGGTCGGCTCGCCGCCGGGCTCCCGGGCCGCCTGGATGTCGGTTTCGGACAGGTACGGAAGCGGCGCGGCGCCCAGGTCGCGGCGGGTCACCACGCCGCTGGGATGGGCCGCCACCCAGGCCCGTTCGAAGGAGTCGGCCACCTCCCGGGAGACCGAGCTGGTCTGGATGCTGGCGTCGAGGCGGAGCAGGTGCGGCGTGGTCACGGAAACCTCCGGTGGTGCAGATGTTCTGTTGAGCAGACGATAGAGAAGATAGAACATCTTCGTCAACGACGGTCGCCCAGGCCCTGTATTCCCGCCTACTCTGTGTGGCATGAGCCAGCCTGTGGTCGACCGGGGCGCGGACCTCCGCGATGCCCTCGGCGCGGACATCGGCTGGCTGCTCGGCCAGACCCTCCGCTCGTACATGCGGATGGCCGATGGCGCCGCCCAGGACCTCCCCGGCGGCATGCGGGGCTACCAGGTGCTCACCGCGGCGGCCAACGGCTGCGTCAGCACCCAGCTCAGCCTGGCCCGCGAGCTCGGCCTGGACCGTACGGTCATGACCCACCTCATCGACGGCCTCGAAGCCGCCGGCCTCATCCAGCGCACGCCCGTCCCCGGCGACCGCCGCGCCAAGCAGGTCGCGGTCACCGACGCGGGCCGCGCCGAGTGGCAGCGCGTACGCGACCTGCTCGGACGCGCCGAGGACCACCTGCTCGACCCGCTGTCCCCGGACGACCGCGGCGCGTTCCGTACGCTGCTGCGCCGGGTCGCCGGCCAGCAGAAGCTCGACGTCGGCGCGATGTGCCAGATGGCCAGCGAGGTCCGCGAGGACTGCTGAAAACTGTCGGTACGCCCTGGCAGGCTGCGCCGCATGGACAACACCGACCGCACGCCACTGACCAGCGAGAACGCCTCCACCCCGGTCGAGTCGATCGGCTGGCGCTACCTGCTCGGCGAGTTGTGTACCTCGGTCGCCACCGGTACGTACGAGCAGGGGCTGGCGGTCGCGAACGCCGCGGTGCGCGCCGCCGGCGACGACTCGGCCGGCCACCTGCGGGTCGACCTGCGGCCGGACCGGGTGGAGCTGACGGTCCAGACCCGCGAGATCGCCGCCGTGACCGCCCGCGACGTGGCCCTCGCGCAGGCGATCACCACCGCGCTCGGGGCAGCGGGGTTCGAGACCGCCGGGGCCACCAGCCAGGAGTTGGCGCGCCCGGTCCAGTCGCTGGAGATCGGCATCGACGCGCTGGACATCCCGGCCATCCGCCCGTTCTGGAAGGCCGTCCTCGCGTACGGGCCGGAGGCGGGCGACGACCGGCCGGACAGCGCGCTGGTCGACCCGACCGGGCAGCTGCCGGCGGTCTGGTTCCAGCAGATGGACGCGCCCCGACCGCAGCGCAACCGGATTCACCTGGACATCACCGTCGCGCACGATGAGGCGCAGGCGCGGGTGACGGCGGCGCTGGCCGCGGGCGGCACGCTGGTGAACGACTCGTTCGCCCGGTCCTTCTGGGTGCTCGCCGACGCCGAGGGTAACGAGGTGTGCGTGTGTACGTGGCTGGACCGCGACGGTCGCGAGGCAGACAACTACGCTGAGTGAGTAGCCCGACGCGCCCGGGAGTCGCGCCAGCCGGCGTTCGCAGCACCCGGTTGGTAGCCTGCGACGCCGGTACGCATCACCCGCAAGGGTGTCTACCGGCGGGTTCGATCATGCAACTGAGGGGGTAGACCTGCGTTACCGGACCATGTCGACGCGCAACGGAGGGAACGACATGCCTTCGATCCACTGCTCCGTGTGCGACCTGACCGGCACCCCGACCTCCGTCCTCGAGGCCCAGCAATGGGCCGAGATCCACGACCAGCTCCAGCACCACGGCCAGCCCACGGCTGCCGTGGTGATGCCGACCCGGGGTGGTTTCCTGCCCCGGCGGCGGGGCCTGGCCAGGGCTTCCTGACCAGCCCCACCCCACGGGCGCGTCCCTGACGGCGGCGCACCCGGCACCGGATCGGTTCGGCCGGTGGCCCGCGCTGGGGGCCACCGGCCGAATGCTGTCCAGACCGCCGCGCCAGGCGGCAGGATGGACGCCGGTGCGGCCGGACCGGGCCGCCTGTCCGGTCGGGAGGTCGCGCTGCTCGCGCTCGAACTGGTCGTGGTGCTCGGCGTTGCCGTACTGGCCTGCCAACTGCTCGCCCGTACGCTCCGCATCGCGCCGCCCGTGCTCACGCTGGCCTGCGGCGTCCTGCTCGGCCTGATCCCGGACCTGCGGGCAGCGCAACTGCCCCCCGAGGCGGTCCTGCTGCTGTTCCTGCCGGCCCTGCTGTACTGGGAGAGCCTGACCACCTCGCTGCGGGAGATCCGCAGCAACCTGCGGGTCGTGGTGATGCTGAGCACCATGCTGGTGATCGGCACCGCGGCGGCCGTCGCCGCGGCGGCGCACGCGCTGGACCTGCCCTGGGGTCCGGCCTGGGTGCTCGGCGCGGCCGTGGCGCCCACCGACGCGACCGCGGTCGGGATCGTGGCCCGGCTGCTCCCGCGCCGTACGGTCACCGTGCTGCGGGCCGAGAGCCTGATCAACGACGGCACCGCCCTGGTGATCTACGGCCTGGCCATCGGCTCGACCGTGGGCAGCGAGGAGATCAGCCCGCTGCACGTGTCCGGGCTGTTCGTGTTGTCCTTCGCCGGCGGCGCCGCGGCCGGGCTGGTGACCGCGTGGGTGGGCGCGCACATCCGGCGGTTCCTGGAGGATCCGCTGCTGGAGAACCTGGCCAACATCGTGATCCCGTTCGCGGCGTTCCTGCTGGCCGAGCAGGTCCACGCCTCGGGCGTACTCGCCGTGGTGACCGCGGGCCTGGCCATCAGCCAGGTCGGCCCGCGCATCTTCCGGGCCGACACCCGGCAGCAGGCGCAGGCGTTCTGGACGCTGGCCACCTTCGTGCTGAACGGCGCGCTGTTCGTGCTGGTCGGCATCGCCTGCACCGGTGCGTTCCGGGACCTGACCACGATCGCCCGCACCCGCGCGCTCGTGGCGGTCGCGGTGATCTCCGCGGTGGTGATCGGGTCCCGGCTGGTGTGGATGTTCACCACGCCGTACATCATCCGGGTGCTCGACCGGCGGCCGCAGCAGCGCCTGCGCCGGGTCGGGGCGCGCGCCCGGATGGTCAGCGCCTTCGCCGGCTTCCGCGGTGCGGTGTCGCTGGCCGCCGCGCTCGCCGTACCCAGGACGCTGGACAGCGGCGCACCCTTCCCGGATCGCGACGTGATCATCTTCGTCGTTTCCGGCGTGATCGTGGTGACCATCGTGGTCCAGGCGCTCGCGCTGCCCATGGTGGTCCGCTGGGCCCGCATCCCGCCGGATCCGCAACCGGACCGGGAATTGCACCTGGCCCAGATCACCGCGACCGAGGAGGCCCTTGCCGCGCTGCCGTCGATCGCGTCCCGGTTGGCGATCGAGGAGGAGACCGTGGACCGGACCAGGATCGAGTACGCCGAGCACCTGGCCGAATTGCGCGCGGAGGCCGACCACCCGGACGGCCAGCCGACCACGCACCACGATGGGCCCAATGCGTACGCCGAACTACGGCTGGGCCTGCTCGCCGTCAAGCGCGCGACGGTCGTTCGACTACGCGATGAACGGCAGATCGACGACAGCGTACTGCGCCAGGTGCAGTGGCGCCTCGACATTGAGGAACGCCGGTTGAGCCGGCGCGAAGTAGTCGAATGAAATCGACACCCCGCGCCGGTTGACCGCCGTACTGTCCGGAATTAGATCCAGCCGGAATCCTGAGCGATGCGTATTGCCTCGATACGCGTACGCGCCCCGGTCTTGTTGACGATCCGCGACAGGTAGTTACGTACCGTACCGGTGCTCAGGTACAACTCGGCCGCGATCTCCTTGGCGGGCGCGCCGGATATGGCCCGGCGCAGCACGTCCCGCTCCCGGTCGGTGAGCGGGTTGCCCGCGGCGGCCATCGCGGCGACGGCCACTTCGATGTCCATGACCGGGGTGCCGTGCGCGACCTGGCGGATGTCGTCCAGCAGCCGGCGCGGCTGGACATCGGTCACGGTGAAGCCCACCCGGGTGCCCATCCGTGCCACCAGGTCGCGGATGTCCGCATATTGCGGGCGATCCAGCAGCATCAGGACCCCGCACCCGGGCAGCACCCGGGTCAGCTCGGCGCACAGTGCCTCCGCGCCCGCGGTGCCCGGCAGGGCCCGCTCGATCAGCGCGACATCGGGGCGCTCGCGGCCGGCAACCGGGACGATCTGGTCGGCGCTGCCGAGCTCAGCGACGACCTTCATGTCCAGTTCGCGGTCCACCACCTCGGCGAGCACCCCGCGCCATAACGTGTCTTTCACAGCGAGCAATACTCGAATCAACGCAGTCCTCCTGCTGAACCGCCGTCCACACGGACAGGGGTCAGTCCGAAGTGCGTCCGGCCTCTCTCGCGGAGAAGCAGGCGACCAACCTTGTCCGGGATCTGGGCTGGAATAGCGCGCGGCACGCTTAACCTCCAACGTTCCGACCGCTCTTCGGCACTCCCCCGTTATCCCGACAGGCTGTACTCACTGCGTCCGAAGACTGGATTGCCAGTACACCAAGAATACCGTTCAGCGATGGTCAGGGCGAGATTCTGGTGATGTAACGCCGGGCCGGACGGGTGGCGGCGAACTGTCCATATTGGACAACCTGTCCAGCGAAAATCGGACCGTGAGTGGATGTCCGGGCGGTGTCGGGCGTACGTCTCGCCGCCAGGTGGCACGGCCTTGCAAAGACGCCGTCATAAATTCACCGGACCGGGTGACACGAAGTAATCTGACCGATATTCAGCACGTATTACCCAACGTAATGAACGATCACCATCGGGTGCCCAGGCCCGTCGACACGACGGCGACGGCGCGATGGCCTAGGGTCTGTCGCGAAGTCGGCGGTGGATGCGGGCGGCGTCCAGGCGGCGTCCGGCAAGGCCGACGACGAGCCCATACCGCTGTTGTATGGGCGAGGAGGAGAACGCCGCCGGTCGTCGTCTGGGCGTCGACCGCGCCGCCAGTCGACT
>Ga0081455_10001992_pt1 | contig 24396 bp, 26 predicted proteins | sample TabmetS3T2R1_FD_70207 | JGI IMG/M metagenome (GOLD analysis project Ga0081455, IMG submission 70207) | Tabebuia heterophylla rhizosphere microbial communities from the University of Puerto Rico - S3T2R1 | ecosystem: Host-associated > Plants > Roots > Rhizosphere ...
CCAAGCGCGCCATGGCGGTGGTGGGCGAGCAGCAGCCGAAGCAGCTGATGCTCGGGCTGAAGCATATGGGCGAACTCGCGCTGTCGCAGCTGAAAGAGGTGCTCGATGCCTTCGTCGAGCGCGATGCCGACCGGGCGCTCAAGGTCTGGTACAAGGACGAAGAGATCGACGCCATGTACAACTCGCTGTTCCGCGAGTTGCTCACTTACATGATGGAAGATCCCCGCAATATCGGGCTCTGCACCCACCTTCTGTTCGGCGCCAAGAACATCGAGCGCATCGGCGATCACGCCACCAATATCGCCGAGACGGTCTACTACCTGGTGCATGGCTCCCCGATCACCGATCAGCGGCCGAAGGGCGACACCACGAGCTCGACGCCGGTGCCGCTGAAGCGGTCGGCGGGGTAGGTTTAAGATGAGCGCGCTCAATCCCGGTGCCAAGGTCTTGGTCGTCGAGGACGAAGAGCCCCTTGCGCTCCTGCTGCGCTACAACCTCGAAGCCGAAGGCTATGCCGTCGATGTCGTGCATCGCGGCGACGAGGCCGAGATGGCCATTGCCGAGAGCACGCCGGACTTGATCGTGCTCGACTGGATGCTGCCCGGCATCTCGGGGATCGAGCTTTGCCGGCGCCTGCGCGCGAGCAAGGAAAGCCGGGGCATTCCCATTATCCTGCTCACGGCGCGGAGCGAGGAGGGCGACCGCATCAGGGGCCTGACCACCGGCGCCGACGACTACGTCGTCAAGCCGTTCTCGCTGCCGGAGCTCATGGCGCGGGTGCGCGCCATCCTCCGGCGCACCAACCCCGAGCGCATCGCCTCGGTCTTGAACGTCGGCGATATCGCGCTCGACCGCGAGTCGCACCGGGTGACGCGGAACGGACGCCAGGTCCATCTCGGCCCGACCGAGTTCCGCCTGCTCGAGTTCCTGATGCAGAGCCCGGGCCGCGTCTTCAGCCGCACCCAATTGCTCGACGGCGTGTGGGGGCGCAACGTCTATGTCGATGAGCGCACCGTCGATGTGCATATCGGGCGCTTGCGCAAGGCGATGATGCGGGGAACCGAAACCGATCCGGTGCGAACCGTGCGCGGCGCGGGCTACGCCTTCTCCGATACGCTCGAGGAGACCGCCTAGGGCGGGCTCAAAATCAAAGAGGCGCCGAGAGGGCGCCTCTTGCAATTGTCTGCCGCATTTCTTGGCGCTTTAGGCGCCGGCAAAGCGCCTCTCGCGCCGCCGCGCCTGCACCGGCTGATAGGCCATGCGGGCGTGATGCTCGCAATAGGGCAGCGATGCGCAGGTCTTGCGCCCGCAGAAATGGAACTCGGGCTCGCCCGGATCGCCGATCGGCCAGCGGCACATCGCTTCTTTCAGCGTCATGATGCTGGCCCGCTCATTGAGCGGGATGACCAGCTCCTCGAGCGGCGCCGGCGCATAATCCGGCTCCGCCTCGTAATGCGGCTTGAGCGCGTTGGCGCCCCGCGTGCCGAACATAAGCGACGAGCCGCGACTTGCGCGCGGCACATGCGTGCGGCGCGGCCGCGGGCTCGACGAGCGCGAGCTCGTGGCCCGGCCCGATAAGCCAAGACGATGCACCTTGCCGATCACGGCATTGCGCGTGACGCCACCCAAGCGGGCGGCAATCTGGCTCGCGCTCAACCCCTCGGCCCAAAGTTTTTTCAGCAGTTCAACCCTCTCGTCAGTCCAGCCCATGGTGGCCTCCTCGAATTGGACTCAGAATCCCCCCGTCTGCCTAGAGACGGCGTTTTGAAAACTCGGAATTACTGGTGAGATTGACCGCCCGGGCGCCACACTAAGCACCCACGACATCTTGTAGCCGAGCGGTAAATACCCTACTAGATCCGGCAGAATCCGGCAAGCGTCCGCCACGCTTGTTTGGTCCGTTTTCCACCGGGACGCATTCGAAGTCTGCCACTTCTTCAACGCGAACACAAATCGCGGCGTGGATGGAAACGTGGACGAGCGTGGGATAAGCCCTGCGGGACCTCTGATTGACAGGGCTGAGCGCGAGACCTAATGCTCTGAGATTCCTCGCTGCCGCCGAACGGCGGCAATTTTGTTTGTGGACAGCGAACTCCGATGCCGCCGCTTGCACCGACTTACGCCCGCAGCGACCTTTCCTTCGCGCGCGGGGAAGGCGCCTATCTCTTTACCGCTTCGGGCGAGCGCTATCTCGACTTCGCGAGCGGGGTCGCCGTGACCGCGCTCGGCCATGCGCATCCGCATCTCGTGCGCACGCTCTCCGAGCAAGCAAAAAAACTTTGGCATGTGTCCAATCTGCACCGCATTCCCGAGCAGGAGCGCCTGGCCGAGCGGCTTTGCGCCGCGACCTTCGCCGACATGGTCTTTTTCGCCAATTCCGGCGCGGAAGCCGTCGAATGCGCCGTCAAGGCCGCGCGCCGCTATCATTTCAAGTCGGGGACGCCCGAGCGCTATCGCCTCGTCACGTTCGAAGGCGCGTTCCACGGAAGGACGCTCGCCACGATCGCGGCCGGCGGACAGGCGAAGCACCTGGAGGGCTTCGGGCCGCCGGTCGATGGCTTCGACCAGGTCGCGGGCTTCGACCTCGCCGCCGTTGAGAAGGCGATCGGAGCGAGCACGGCCGGCATTCTCATCGAGCCGATCATGGGCGAGGGGGGCATGCGCGAAGTGCCGACGCGCTTCCTGCAAGATTTGCGCGCGCTCGCCGACGCCAAGGGGATCTTGCTCCTGCTCGACGAGGTCCAGAGCGGCATGGGCCGCACCGGGCGGCTGTTCGCCCATCAATGGGCCGGCATCACCCCCGACATCATGGCGACCGCCAAGGGGCTCGGCGGCGGCTTTCCGGTCGGCGCCTGCCTCATGACCGAGGCGGTCGGCTCGGCGCTGACGGCCGGGAGCCACGGCTCGACCTTCGGCGGCAACCCGCTCGCCATGGCGGTCGCCAATGGCGTGCTCGACGTCGTGCTCGCCGACGGCTTTCTCGATCACGTCGCCGCGATGGGCTTGAGGCTGAAGCAACGCCTCGCCGCGATCGCCGACGAGCATGACGAGATCATCGAGGACGTGCGCGGGCAGGGCTTGATGCTGGGCGTGAAATGCAAGGTGCCGAACCAGAAGCTGCTCGCAGCGCTCCGCGCCGAGAAGCTGCTGACGGTCCAGGCCGGCGACAATGTCGTGCGGTTCCTGCCGCCCTTGATCGTGACCGAAGCCGAGATCGACGAGGCTTGCGCCAAGCTCGATGCGGCCTGCATCGCGCTCAAGAGCGGCGCGCTCGCCCACGCTTGATCCCGCAGGATAACGCCATGTCGCCACGGCATTTTCTCGATATCGACGCGTTGGACGCGAAGACGCTCCGCGCCATCATCGACTGGGCCGCTGCGATGAAGCGTAAGGGCCGCGTGCCGAAAGAACTCGCGTTCAAGCCTTCGCCCGTGCTCGCCATGATCTTCGAGAGGCCCTCCACCCGCACGCGAGTCTCCTTCGAGGTCGCCATGCACCAGCTCGGCGGAAGCTCGGTCGTGCTCGACCCGCAAGACATGCAGCTCGGCCGGGGCGAGACGCTTGCCGATACCGCCCGCGCGCTGTCGCGCTATGTCGATGCCATCATGATCCGCACCGGGCCGCAGGAGACGCTTGAAGAACTTGCCGCCCATGCGAGCGTGCCGGTCATCAACGGGCTTACCGCGAGGTCGCATCCCTGCCAGGTGATGGCCGACGTCATGACCTTCGAGGAGCTGAAAGCGCCTATCAAAGGCCGCACAATTGCCTGGATCGGCGACGCCAATAACGTCGCGACCTCCTGGGTGCACGCGGCAGTGCGTTTCGGCTGCAAGCTCAGGATCGCGGCGCCGAAATCGTTCGGGCCTTCGCCCGAGCTGCTTCTGTGGGCGAGAGGCGAGTGCGCCGAGATCGAGGTCGGCGAAGATCCAGTTCAGGCGGCGCGGGGTGCGGATTGTGTCATGACCGATGTTTGGGTCTCGATGGGCGACAATGATGCGAGGAGACGGACGGACGCGCTGCGCGCCTTCCAGGTCAATGACAAGATCATGGCGGCCGCGGCCAAGGATGCGATCTTCATGCACTGTCTTCCGGCCCATCGCGGCGACGAGGTGACGGCGGCGGTGATCGACGGCCCGCAATCGGCAGTGTGGGACGAGGCGGAGAACCGACTGCATGTGCAGAAGGCGATCGTCGCCTGGTGCCTCGCGGGCGAGAGCGGAAAGAAGAAGCGGCGCGGAGCCAAAAGATGACCGGGCCTCAGCCTGAGCCGCAAGTCGCGCTCAGCATCCCCAAGGACGACCTCATTCTGCCCTTCCAGGCGGAACACGCCGAGGTCGCGGGGCGTCTCGCCAAGCTCGGCCCCGTGGTCGATACCATCCTCTCGCGCCACGACTATCCCGAGCCCGTGTCGAAGCTCTTGGGCGAGGCCGTGGCGCTGACGGCGATCCTGGGCGCCGCGCTCAAATTCGAGGGCAAGTTCATCCTCCAGGCCTCGACCGACGGGCCGGTCGATCTCCTTGTCGCCGACTATCAGGTGCCGGGGGCCTTGCGCGGCTACGCCCGCTTCTCCGCCGAGCGCTTGGCAGCACTTCCCGCCGATGGGCCGCTGCTGGGAGAGGGCCATCTTGCCATGACCATCGACCGTGGGCCGGACACCGAGCGCTACCAGGGCGTCGTGCCGCTAGACGGCGGGAGCCTGGCCGACGCCGCCGATACCTATTTCCGGCAATCGGAGCAGCTTCCGACCTTCATCAAGCTTGCGGTCGCGCGGCATTACCAGGCGGGGCAGAGCGCGCGGCCCTGGACCTGGCGCGCCGGCGGCCTTCTCGTGCAGAAGCTGACGCGTGAGGGCGGGCGCCGCGCCACGCGCGAATCCGCCTTCGCCGCCGAGGATTGGACCAGGGCCAAGGCGCTCGCCGAGACGGTCGAGGATCACGAGCTGCTCGACCCCATGCTGCCGCCCGACCGGCTGCTCTATCGGCTGTTTCACGAGGAGAAGGTGCGCGCCTATCGCGCCGTCCCGCTCACGAGCTATTGCAGCTGCTCGGAGGCGCGGGTGGAGGAACTGCTCCGGCGCTTCTCGGCCGAGGACTTGGCCGAGATGGTCGTGGACGGCAAAGTCTCCGTCACGTGCGAGTTCTGCAACCGAAGCTATAGGTTCGATCCCGCCGCCTTCGCCGACGCTTGAGTCGTCAAGCCCTCGTCACGAACAGGTGGCTCGCCTTCTCGCTGTTGACGTGCCGGCCGCAAACATAGCCGAGCGCGGGCAGATCGAGACCGGCGAGGAGATGCTCGCCCGAGCCGAGCAGGAGCGGACTGATGGCGAGGTGCATCTCATCGACCAGCCGCGCCTTGAGATACTGCCTGACGGTGCTGACGCCGCCGCCGAGACGGACATCCTTATCTCCGGCGGCATCGCGTGCCCGTGTAAGCGCCTCTTCGATACCGCCCGTCACGAAGTGAAAGACGGTGCCGCCCTCCATCTCGATCGGCGCCCGCGCATGATGGGTGAGCACGAAGACGGGCGTGTGATAGGGCGGACTGTCGCCCCACCATCCCCTCCATTTGTCGTCGGGCCAGGGTCCGCGCACCGGTCCGAACATGTTGCGGCCCAAGATCCAGGCGCCGAGATTGTCGAAACCTTGCGCCGTGAGCTCGTCGTCGGGACCGGTTTTGCCGCCCTCCTTGCCGAGTACCATCCGCTGAAACGTGCGCGTGGGGTGCATCCACTCATGCAGGGCGAAGCCGCCGACGCCGAGGGGGTTGTTCATGTCCTGGCGGGGCCCCGTGCCATATCCATCGAGCGACAGGCAAAGCAGTGAACGCGAAGTTTGGACATCTAAGCGCTCTTCACGCGAGACGGGCGGCGAGATCGTCGAGGAAGGCGAGGCAGGCTTCGAGCTGCGCGACCGCGACATATTCGTCGGGGGCGTGCGCGTGCGCGATATTGCCGGGCCCGCAAATTACCGCCGGCACGCCCGCCTCCTCGAACAAGCCCGCTTCGGTGGTGTAGGACACGGCCTTGGTACGGTCGGCGCCGGTCAGCGCAAGCGCGAGCGCGACCGCCTCCGATCCCGGCGCCGCGACGAAAGCGGGGACCGAGCCTTCATTCGCCGTGTCGATTGCCGCCTCCTCGGTCACGCGCCGCATCTGCGGCAGGAGTTCGCCTTCGGCAAAGGCGGCGAGATCGCGCGGGACTTCGTCGGGTGAGGCCTCGGGCAGGCTGCGGACCTGCCACTGAAACTCGCAATTCTTGGGCACGATGTTGTGCGCGATTCCGCCTTCGATGGTGCTGACGAAGACGGTCGAATGGGGCGGCTCGAAGCGCTCGTCGCGATCGCGCGCCGCGATACCGGCGCCGATGCGTGCCAGCTCCCCGATCAGGGCGGCCGCCGCGGCAATGGCGTTGACGCCGAGCTCGGGCATGCTCGAATGCGCCTCGCGGCCGGTGATGCGGGTGCGATAAGCGTCGATGCGCTTGTGCGCGTCGATCACCGCCATGCTGGTCGGTTCGCCGACGATGACGGCGCGCGGCCGCGGCAAGTCTTTGCCGAGCCGGGCGATCAACGGCCTGACGCCGGTGCAGCCAACCTCCTCGTCATAGGAGACGATGATGTGGATCGGCTCTTTCAAGTTGCGCGCCTTGAAGGCCGGCGCCGAGGCGAGCACGCAAGCGATGAAGCCCTTCATGTCGCAACTGCCGCGGCCGTAAAGCTTGCCGTCGCGGAGCGTGAGAGTGAAGGGATCGGAGGTCCAGCGCTGGCCCTCGACGGGCACGCAATCGCTGTGCCCCGAAAGCCCGATGCCGCCCTGGCCCTTCGGCCCGATCGTGGCGAACAGATCGGCCTTTGCGCCATCGGGCGAGGGCACGCGCGTCGCGGCGATGCCGTGACCTTTGAGAAAATCCTCGACGAACGAGATCAGCGCGAGATTTGACTTGGCGCTCGTGGTGTCGAAGCCGACGAGCGTTCGCAGCAGGTCCGTCGCGGTGGATATTGACGAAGACAACCTGTCACCCGGGGTAGCGCAGGGCGGAGCGCGCACGGGCCTTCGCCGCCTCGACGTCACGATCCCGCGGCGGCGCCGAGGTCACGAGCGAATCGATCAGCTCGCGCGCGGCGCGCGAAACCTTGTCCACCGCGCGATCGAAGGCGGCTTGATTGGCCATCGACGGTTTGGTGAAGCCGCTCAGCTTGCGCACGAATTGCAGGGACGAGAGATAGATTTCCTCATCCGTCGCGGGCGGGTCGAAATTATGCAGCGTCTTGATGTTGCGGCACATGACTGGTCTCACTCAACGGAATTTCATTGTCGCAAGCGTGGCACATGGGTCCGTGCGAGACAAGCCGGGCGCGTGCATCGAGCCCGATTTGGGCCTAACGGCGCGCCGCCGCCAATGCCTGGTCGAGATCGGCCGTAAGATCGCGCACATCCTCGAGCCCGATCGACAGCCGCACGCTATTGTCGAAAATGCCGAGCTCGGCCCGCGCCTCGGGCGTGAGGCGCTGATGGGTCGTGGTCGCAGGATGGGTGACGAGGCTCTTGGCGTCGCCAAGATTGTTGCTGATCTTGAAGATCTGGAGCGCATTCATGAAGCGGAAGGCGCTCTTCTTGTCGCCCTCGATTTCGAAGGCGACCATCGGACCGCCGCCCGCCATTTGCCGCTTGGCGAGCGAAGCTTGCGGGTGATCGCTGCGGCCCGGATAAAAGACGCGAACGACCTCCTTTCGCTCGGCAAGGAAGTCGGCGATCGCGGCGGCGGAAGCGCCGTGGCGCTCGACCCGCAACGGCAGCGTCTCCAGCCCTTTGAGAAGCACCCAGGCATTGAACGGACTCAACGACGGTCCGGTGTGCTTGAGATAGTTGTGGAGCTTCTCCTCGATATACTCCTTCGGACCGAGCACGACGCCGCCCAAACAGCGTCCCTGGCCGTCGATGTGTTTCGTCGCCGAATAGACCACGACGTCGGCCCCGAGCGGCATCGGACGCTGCAGAAGCGGCGTGGCGAAGACATTGTCGACCACGACGAGCGCGCCGGCGCGCCTTGCGATCTTGGCCACGCCCTCGATGTCAACCAGCTCGAGCACGGGATTGGTCGGCGTCTCGAAGAAGAAGGCACGCGTGTTCGGCTTGACCGCCGCTTCCCAGGCGGCGAGATCGCGGCCGTCGATCAGCGTCGTCCCGATGCCGAGCCGCGGCAGAAGGTCCTCGACGATGTAGCGGCAGCTACCGAACAGAGCCCGCGCCGAGACGACGTGATCGCCCGCCTTGAGATGGCAGAGAAGCGAGGCGGCGACGGCGGCCATGCCGCTCGCCGTGCCGCGCGCGGCGGGCGCGCCTTCGAGCGCGCACATGCGCGCCTCGAACATGGCGACGGTCGGGTTTTCGTAGCGGCTATAGACGAAGCCCTCTTCGTCGCCCTTGAAGCGGGCCTCGGCCTGCTCGGCGCTGTCATAGACGTAGCCGGAATTGAGGAAGATGGCCTCGGAGGTCTCGCCGAACTGGCTTCTCAAGGTGCCGCCATGGACGAGGGCGGTCGCCTCATGCCAGGGCACGGTCTTGTCCTTGCGGTCCTTGCGCGCGCTCATGATCGAAACTCCTTACAACGCGGCTCAAGCGACCGCCGCAATAAAAAACCCGGACTTTGGCTGCCGCCAAAAGACCGGGATCGGCTTGAAATTCGCCTCGCACGGCCTTTTAGCGATTTGTTTAACGTGGCTGCAAGCCGGCCGGCCAAATCACCACGTGGCCGGGATTAATGTCCTTGACGAGGCGCGCCGTCAAGCCCGCCCGGATCAAACCCCGGAAAGGGCAAAGAGAAAGCAAATCACCGCGAGCGCGCCGAGCAGGGTCCTGACGCGATGCAGCGCGTCCCATTTGACAATGCGGGCGCGCGTCTCGGGCCCCGCTTTGGCGATGACGGTCGCCATGAGGGCCTTGTTCGTGGGCGCTATGGCGACCAGGGTCCAGGGCCAAGCGGCCAGAATCACGAGCCCGCCGGCGAGGAAAGCGAGCGTGCCGGTTTGCCACCAGGCGATCGCTCCGAGGATAGGGCCCACGAGCGCAAGCGTTGCCTGCATGACAGCGCCGCGGGAATAGGCCAGCTTCCACTCGGCAAGGAGCGAGCGATCGTCGAGCGTCATCCTTGCCGGCTGCTCGGCGAAATTGACGTAGAAGGCGGCGCCGGTAAACAGGGCCGCGACGGCGAGAGCGAGGTGGCCGATCAGCATGGTCCTGGAACCCCTTTCTCTTGTGAATCTGGGGGAGAAGGACGAGCTTAGGATGACGGAACAGACGAAAAATGCAAAGACCGCCTATGCCACCAGCAAGCCAAAGTGACCGGCTTTTCGCGGCCTTGCCCGAGGACCGGCCTCAGGCCGCGCCGGGCGATGCGCCGCGCAGCGCCTTCGCCCGCACCGGCATCCTGCCGAGCCAGGCGATCCGCGCCATGATCGCCGGCGGCGAGATCGCGGGCGCGCCCGACATCGAGGCCAGCCAGATCCAACCGGCAAGCCTCGATCTTCGCCTCGGCAAGGTCGCCTATCGCATCAGGGCGAGTTTCCTTCCCGGTCCTGAGGCCACGGTGCGCGACAAGCTCGCCGAGTTGAAGTTCCACGAGATCGACTTGACGCAAGGCGCGGTGCTCGAGGCGGGCTGCGTCTATCTCGTGCCGCTCATCGAGCAGCTCAAGCTCCGCTCGACGATTGCGGGCTTCGCCAATCCGAAGAGCTCGACGGGACGGCTCGACGTTTTCACCCGGCTGATCGCCGACCGGCAGGACGGGTTCGACAGCGTGGATGAGGGCTATTCGGGACCGCTCTTCGCCGAGATCTGCCCGCGGACTTTCGCCATCAAGGTGCGCTACGGCTCGCGCCTCAATCAGATCCGCTTCCGCCGCCGCGTCGGGCAGCAGCTCGATGCCGGTGAGCAGCCGGGCCGTGTCGGCGACCGGGCCTTGCGCGAGATTCATTCCGATGTCGGCCTGGTCGAAGGCGAGGCCGCGATCCGTGAAGGACTCAATTTGCGCATCAGCCTCGCGCCGGTTCCGCCGCAAGGCTTCATCGGCTATCGCGCCCGCCGCTATGCCGGCGTGGTCGATGTCGATGCGATCGGGGCTCACGACGCCAATCAGTTCTGGGAGGCGGTGCATCTCGGCGGCGACCGCCGCCTCGTTCTCGACCCGCACGAGTTCTACATCCTCGCCTCGAAGGAGAGCGTGTCGGTGCCCCCGGCCTATGTCGCCGAGATGGCGCCGTTCGATCCGCTCATCGGCGAGTATCGCGTGCACTATGCCGGCTTCTTCGATCCGGGCTTCGGCTATGCGCCGGGGAAGCCGCCGGGCGCCAAGGCCGTGCTCGAAGTGCGCAGCCTCGACATTCCGTTCATCCTCGAGGACGGGCAGATCGTCGGGCGCCTGGTTTACGACAAGCTCACCGAGATTCCCGACCAGGTCTACGGCCAGGGCATCGGCTCGCACTACCAGGCACAAGGCCTGAAGCTGTCGAAGCACTTCAAGCAGGATTAGCAACCCTCACCCTGAGGAGGGCCGAAGGCCCGTCACGAAGGGTGGGGCCGATACAGTGCGTGCTTCGAGGCGCGCAAGCGCGCTCCTCAGCATAAGGGCATCACGAGTCGCGGGCGCTCGCGGTTCTCACGCCGAGCAGGAGCCGCCGCCGAGCACGCAGAACTTGGCGCAATGGACGTGAGCGAGCTTGACCGCGCCACGCTCGAACATGCCGCCATCGGCGCGCGCGGCTTCCGCCAGCGTCTTCCCCATCTCGAAGGCGGGATCGTAAGGCAGCAGCGTGCAGGGAAGGACGACGGGCGCGTCCGCGCCCTTCCGCTTCACCACCATGCGGCTCGACGCGCACATCACGTCCGCCGGGTTCTTGCCGAGGATGCCCCAGCACGCTTCGGTGATCTCGGGAACATCGGCGGCCAGATCCATCTCGGGAAAGAGCACGAGAGCGGCTGGGTCGTAAGCATCGACCGGCCAGCCCCGCGCGGCGATCAGTTGGGCGTAGCCCTTCCGCAAGTCCGCTTCGCTCTCGCCCCAGCAGGTGCGTCCCGCGAGCGCGAGCTTGAAGCTCCCACGCGCGAGCCAATCGATCCCTTCGATCGTCTTGGCATAGGAGCCTTCGCTCCGCTCGGTGTCGTGCAGCTCTTCCGAATAATGGTCGAGGCTCACGCGCAGGGTGAGCTTGTCGCCGTAAGCCTCGCGCAAGCCGATGAGCCCGGCCATGACGCGCGGGCGGAACATCGGCTGCATGGCGTTGGTCAAGACCAGAACGGAGAAGCCGCGATCGAGCGCATCGCCGAGCATGGCGATGATGTCAGGATTCATGAAGGGCTCGCCGCCGGTGAAGCCGATCTCGCGCACGGGCCAGCGATCGCGGACGATCTCGTCGAAATAGGCGGCCGCCTCGGCGCGGGTGATGTAGGCGAGGCGGTCGTTCTCGGGGCTCGATTCGATGTAGCAATTGCGGCAGGTGATGTTGCAGAGGCTCCCGGTGTTGATCCAAAGCGTGCGGAGCGCGCGAAGCGCCACCCGCGCGCGCTTCTCGCCCTTCGCCGTGAGGTCGGGGTCGCTGAATTTCGCGGGATTTGCCTTAAGCGCGGCTTCGGCCATGTTCTACCCCTTCGCTCGGGCATTAACAGGCGGTTCCGCCCGCTCGGCAAGGGGGCCGGCATCACCGCTCCGTGAGCGGTCGCTTTTCGCGAAAAATCCGGCGTGTTCAATCGACTGGCCCGTGGCGATAGTTCGCCCACGAAATAGATCGTTGCATGCCGGTCTATTGCCGCAGGTTCACTAAAGAGCCTGTGCGTTAACGCACCAAAGCGAGACCCCCGCCGGCAAGAGCGGGGGCCTCTCGTGCGGGCCTCGGGGTTGGACTGACCAAAGCCCGCGCGTCAACAGCTAGTTCTAATTTCCAGTGCATTTATCCGTCGCAGCATCCCACTCACCACCTGCCTTTTCGCACTCCGCTTGTGTCTTGGGTATCGTCGCGCCAGCCCAGGCGGGTCCGGTGGCCGCAATGGCAACCGCCAGAGCAATCGTAGACACAAGAACTTTCATATCCGCTCTCCTTAGATGATGCCGCCTTCGATAGCGGCCCGGCGCCACGGTACGGGGGTACAGAGACAAGCGCCGGGCCTAACCAGCCGGACGGGACTTTGGCCGACTAGCTAATGAGACAACCGGACTCGTGAATTGATGTTCCCAATAGCGGCCGGCACTCCGGGCCTTTGGGAGGAGTCGGAGATGCCGGGCCTCGATAAAAGTGATGTTCCAAAAAGAAAACCCCGCAGCAGCGATTTGCGGGGCCTCCTTATCTCGGTAAGCAGACGCACCATAGCCCACCGGACGCGGCTAGAACGTGCGGTTCGAGGTTTCGGTTCCGTCTCTCGGTTGGCAAGAAATCAGGCAAGTCGTCCAAAGCGAGACCCCCGCGCCCGGTGGATACGGGCATTGCGGGGGCCTCTAGCGCGAGCTTTGGACCCAAAGCGCGCACGTCTTCATAAGTCGTGCAGTAAACTCTCGAACCAGGGTTTTCGCTTCATCGACGGTGATTGTTTTTCGCGACAAGCCACTCCTCATGCGCGCCTCGGTACCGATCAATCCCCCTTATGGTTGCCCAGGAGGCGACAGCGGCCGGAGTTGTGGTACTGATTTCAGTCTTACGGAACGTCCTGAGAACCGATTGCGCGGAAATTCTGCGGAAGAAGGTTTGGCGGTATGCTAACAATCGTTGCGAAGCGGGTGTAGCTCAGTGGTAGAGCAGTAGCTTCCCAAGCTACGGGTCGTGGGTTCGATCCCCATCGCCCGCTCCAATTCGTTCAATGACTTAAACTCAGGCCATTAGCGCAGCAAAGAATCGAGCCTTCTGGGCAACGACGGTGGCTCGATCTGCTCGAAGGTGCATTGCTTCGGATTCTTGTCCGGACGAAAACGAATGAGCTTCGTGCCGTGACGGAAGCGGTCGCCGGTGACATGATCGTAGCGCACCTCGACAACGAGCCTCGGCTTTACGGGCTGCCATTCGCCGCTGCGTTCGGTGCTCCAGCGGCTCGGACCGCCGGGCGCTTTGCCGGTGAATCCGGGCGGAGATACCAACGCCTCAAGTTTCTTGGTTAGCGCCGGCCGCTCCGCGTTGGTGATCGTGGCCGTGAAACCGACATGGTCGAGCTTGCCCTCTTTGTTATAAAGCCCAAGCAGCAGCGAGCCGACCTGATCGCTTCCGCTCTCGTAGCGGAAGCCGCCCACCACGCAGTCGGCGGTGCGCAAGCGTTTGACTTTGAGCATGGCCCGGACGCCAGGGAGGTAGGGGCCGTCGCTTTGCTTGGCGATGACGCCGTCGAGCGCGCCGCGAGCGTCGTCCAGCCAACGCGTCGCGTCTTTTCGGCTTGTTGTACAGCCTGAGAGCTTCAGTCCCTCGACCTTGCCCGCTGCCTTAAAAAACGCCTCGAGCGCGCGGCGGCGCCTGACCAGAGGCTCCGCGATGATGCTCTTGCCTGATGTATCGAGCAGCATGTCGAACAAGATGAGGACTGCCGGAGTCTCTGCAGAAAGCTTGATGATGCGACTTTCGGCGGGATGGACGCGCATCTGCAAGGCGTCGAACGACAGCGCGCCATCAAGCGGCACGACAAGCTCGCCATCGATCACGAAGGGCTTCGGCTTGAGCGCGCCGAGCATGGCCACCACTTCGGGAAAATAGCGCGCCAAGGGCTTGCCCGACTTTGCCCTGAGATCGACCTCGCTCCCGGCGCGGAAAGCAAGACAACGAAAACCATCCCATTTCGGCTCGAACTGCCAGCCTGGCTCCGCAGGAAGCTCGCTGACGAGCTTCGCTTCCATGGGCTCGGTGCCGATCGGCACGGCAAGGCGCTTCAGCAGAGAAACGGCCATACGCTAGTCTTTACCCTCGTTGTGGGTCCTCACCTGGGGGTCCCGTCTTACAAGAGAAGCCTCGGCAGACCAACCGAGGCCTCTCTCGAAGGTTTGAGTTTGTTTGGCTTGATCGCCTAAGCGACTAACCGGAGCGGAAAGACGAAGTTCCGCGAAGCGCATTTCGGCCTCCAGCCGCCGAATGCGCACGTTTCACGCAGTCGAGCGCTTCCAAATTGCTATGCTTTCCTCTCGCCGACCACGCACTTGCTGCTGTCCCAATCCCACATGCCGCCTGCTTTCTCGCAAGCGGTCCTGAAGTGCATTCACGGCTCTGAGAGTCCCACACACCCCTGCCGGCCTCACACCGACTCTGGGAATCAAGTCTGGCACCCGCGGAAAGCGATATTGCTATGCCAGCGACTAACGCGAGTTCTTTCAAATGCGTTTTCTCCGTAGTGGAAGGGTCGCCCCTGCAACCACGCGGATCAAATTGACTTGAGATATTCGATGAGGTCAGCTTTCTCCTTATCGCTAAGCTGAAGGTTCAGATGCTTGTCGTAATGGGCGATGACGTCTTTCAGCGTTGCGAAGCGTCCATCGTGATAAAAACCGCCCTTGTGAATTTTTTTGGTATCCCACAGCGCGCGCAAGGGACTCGTGCGGTATCGGCCATCCGGCGATCGCTTGGCCTGAAAATCGTCAATGCCGATCTCTTCCGCTAAATGCAGATTCCAGCCGGGTTCGGTGAAAATGGGCGGCACGTGGCAGGTCGCGCACTTTGCTTTCGAATTGAAGACCGTCTCGCCGCGCTCGGCAGCAGAACGGTCGAAGACGCCAGAAGGGGGCTTCGGCGTGGGCAGCGCCAACTGATAGAAGTGGAGCGCCGGGAGCTTCGCCGTGATGCGGTCGTCCTTGTCTTGCTTGTGTCCCTGCTTAGTCCTGGCAGCGACAGGATATTTGCCAGCATCGTCTAACCTGGGGTCGAAGAAGTTACCTTTGCCGTGCATCTCCAAATTGCCGACATAGGCGTTCCAGTACGAGACTGTCCCCCAAGCGCCTGTCCAGGTGTGGTTGTTCACCCCCGCCAAACCGAACGCAGCAGGATTTAGCGTGGCGGCTGTTTTGCCGTCGGGTCTGAAGGCTTTGCCATCAAGATTAAGCAGAGCATCGAATTTTCCAGGTCCCCACGCGGTGATTGCCTTTTTGACGTCGGCCTCACTCACCTGAAGCAAATCGACGAACGCCTTGAGGTCGGGAGCGAGCGCGACGATCGCGCCTATGTCGAGATCGCGGTTGGGCCAGCCATCAAGGCGCTGTCCGATTCCCGGCATAAAGGCGTCGTCCACCGTGGAATGACACAGCGCGCATTGAATGCCCACGGCTTTGAGCGTCTTGCCGTCTTTCTCAAAGAAACCGGTGACGCCGACTACGGCATTCGCCTTGAGAAGCGCCAAGGTGTTCGCGGGATCGTCGAGATCAACCTTGCCGTTCTTGATGCCTGCGGCGACGTCCTTGGGAACGGCCTCCATGTCGACCTTGAGTCCTAGCTCAAGTGCCTTTTTTGGACTGAGACCCGGGCCCACGCCCCCGTGCTTTTCTCCTTCTATCGCACGATGCAGCTTGAGCTCGCCGCCCCAAAAGTCCTCGCTCCCGAAGGTGTCGAAGCGGAACGTTTGCATTCCCTCGACGAGCATTCCCTCGGCGTAAGCCCGCACCGATTGAGGTGGCTTTGATTCAGGCTTTTGCCCAAGGGCGCCGTGCCAAGCGACAACAAGGGCGGCAATAGAAGAACAAATGGCGATTAGGGCGTATCGGCGGGACCTCGACATCGTAGCCTCCAACTGACCGGAGTAATCGAACCGTTAGATGCGCCTCCCATTCAAAGGTTCCCGGAGCAGTGGAACCTCAAAGCTTTGGCAGCGTTCACTTTCTGGCGTCGGAGGACGAAATGATCGCGCCGGTGCTTCCATCTCCCCACGTCTCGGAAGCCGAGCTCATCAGCCGCGCCATTGGCCGCGATGAGCGCGCCATCCGCTTAATCGTGCAGCAGAATAATCGCCGTCTCTATCGCATCGCGAGAAGCGTCGTGAGAGACGATGGCGAAGCTGAAGACATCGTCCAGGCCGCCTATGGTCTCGCGTTTACCCGTCTGGGCACTTTCGAGGGCCGCTCGACTCTCGGCACGTGGCTCGGGAGGATCGTATTGAATGAGGCCCTTCGTCGTTTGCGCGGGCGTGTCGAGACCGTGGAACTGAGTGCTTTTGAAAGGGAACCCCACAATAGCCCCGCGATTGCGGCGCAGGCGCTAGCGCCGGATGACCCAGAGCGGCTAACCGCCCAACGTGAGATTTGCCGCCTTCTGGAATTGGCAATCGATACTTTGCCAGAACCGTTTCGGATCGTGCTCATCGCCAGAGCCGTCGAAGGATTGAGTGTTGACGAAACCGCAAGCCTTCTCGGTATCAAATCGGAGACGGTCAAGACTCGACTACACCGCGCGCGTGCGCTTTTGCGATCAGCGCTGAAGTCCAACCCGGGTCGTTCGTTGACGGACACGTTCCCATTTGGCGGAGAGCGCTGTGCGCGCATCACAGCAAACGTCCTGAATCAACTTCGACTCCCCGAAAATTCCGTTGCGCCTAACCGACCTGGCAGTGCCAAGGTCAGCAGTCTGCGTTCTTTGTTGGTTCGTTTTTGCTACTAGGCGTGCTTTTAGGGCGGATTCTTTCTCAATCCAACCTTGCCAGATCTAGCGGACATCAGTTGCCGTTCTCATGCCGGCAACAAGCTGCAACCTCTTTGGTAGTGCCTTGACCAAGCGCTCCGCATATTGGGCAATTTCCTGGCAGATTCAAAAATCTTCGTCGCTAGTTCTGCGACTGAACAACGGCCGTGGAACTAAACTCCCTTCGCAAGCTTCTGTTGTTAGGTTCGCCAATGCGTATTTTGTTGACCAACGACGACGGCATCGAAGCTCCCGGGCTCGATGTGCTCGAGAAGATTGCCACCGATCTGACCGATGACGTTTGGGTGGTTGCGCCCGAGACAGACAACAGTGGCGCATCGCACTCGCTGACCTTGGCCGAACCGCTGCGCATGCGCGAATTGGGCAAGCAGCGTTATTCGGTTAAGGGCACTCCCACTGACTGTGTGATCATGGGCGTGCGCTTTTTGTTGCGCGAGAGGCCCCCCGATCTTGTCCTGTCAGGTGTCAATGGCGGCCAGAATCTGGCTGACGACGTGAATTATTCCGGCACTGTCGCCGGAGCGATCCAGGGCACCCTTCTTGGGATCCCGTCAATCGCCATGAGTCTCGTATGTGGGCCGCCAGAAACCGATAGCGAGGTGCGCCGGCGGCCAATCTGGGAGACACCGATGCAGCATGGCGGCGACCTGGTTCGCAAGCTTCTCAAGGCGGGCTGGCCCGAAGGCGTCGTCCTCAACGTCAATTTTCCTCATTGCGAGCCGAGCGCCGTTAAAGGAACCGCCGCGACCTCGCAGGGTCAGCGCGATCCCGGACTCCTTCGCATAGAAGACCGGCTCGACACCCGCGGCCGCGCTTATTATTGGATCGGCATCGAACGGCGGCGCGCGAAGCCGCCCGAGGGCACTGATCTCTGGGCGGTCCGCTCAAACTGCATCTCAGTGACACCGCTGTGCCTCGATTACACGGATCAAGGCACGCAGAGCCGACTAGCCAGAGTACTCGGCAAGGAGTATGCGATGGTCAGCGCTCAGGGCCAGAGGGATCGTGAACCAGCACCGTCACGCCGTACTTATCGAGCTTGATGTCGATCGGGCTAGCCGACCGCGGCGGTCGATAGACCCGATCGTCGATCCGCGCGTGGCCATGTTTCCACTTGAGGCGCACCCGCCGGCCTTGTCGAATCGTAACCGGTGATGGCGCCTTCTCAGGATCGTTCAACCATGCAAGAACGGGCGCTTTGTCGTTCTTGAAGACAAAGACAATATCCAACAATGCATCGTCATGTTCGGCGGTGGAGGAGACGGGCAACGCGGGCCCGGTCCGACCAAGATTCAGTATTTCAACCAGCAGAAACTCGCCGGCAAAAATCTCGCCGTCGATGTCGACTTCAAATCGCTCGGCCCTGGCCTTCTCGACAAATTCTTGCAGGTCCTCCCGGCCAATGTCGATGCGGATAGGGTTGGGCGGTTTCGGGCCGCTATACGCGATGGCCTTAGCCAATGCGCCGAAGCCAACAGCTTCGAGAAATCGACGCGTGCCCCACGGGCCCCGGGCAACGCCGATATCGAGACGTTTGGGCCGCGCAGAGTGCAGGTTCGAAATCATTTCTTCGAAATCACCGCTAATGCCGAGCGCACGGGCGATATTGTTAGCGGTCCCGAGCGGCAGGATTGCTAGTGGAATGTCGCGCTTGCGCAATCGACGGGCAACGCGCGCTACCGTGCCATCGCCGCCCGCGACGATGACGAGGTCCCATTCCTTGCGCAGGGTCCGCTTATAGTCGTCCTTGACGGATTGATATTTGGGCCGGAAGCCAGCGCTTTTGAGCTGGCGCAGCAGCTCGTCCGCACTTGGATGCGAAGCTCCGGCACCCGGGTTATGGATTAATAGTGTCCGCACTTTGATCGCCCGATGGAACAGCTTGTTGCCTATGTCGTTAGGTCACCGGAGACGCGAGACGCCGCCGGTGAAAATGAAGGAGTTCAACTCGTGGCACGCAAATATTCAAAGTCCGCCTCGAAGGACGTTAAGCGCGCAATGCATAAGAAGAGGCGCGGCAGTTTGAAGAGCGGCAGAAGCGGCAGGAAAGTAACCAGCCGTAAACAGGCAATCGCCATCGGTCTGTCCGAAGCCCGGAAGAAGGGTAAGAAGGTCCCGAAGAAGAAGGCCAGTTAGCACGATCAAGCCCGACCTTTCTTGGATCCGGCAGGCCTACGCGGGACTTGCTGCGCGCGCGAAGGCACCCGGGTTCGGGACTTGGCATCGCGAGCAAGCTGCTCGTAATCCGTGCGCAATTGCTCAAGTGTCTTATCGTCGAGCTCTTCGAGATCGAGCAGCACGTTCCTAGCCTTTCGTGTCACGCGGATCAGCTCGTCGATCTTGATATGCATCGCGGCCGTGTCGCGATTTTGCGTGTTCTGAATCACGAAAACCATGAGAAACGTGATGATCGTGGTCGCCGTATTTATCACCAATTGCCACGTGTCGGTGTAACCGACCAATGGGCCCACGAGCGCCCATATCAAGATAATCGCGATGGCTGACAGGAAGGTGATCGGTCGCCCGGTGACGTGAGACACCCATTGGGCGAATTTTGCAAACCAAAGTCGTTGACTAGACATAAGGGCATCCTTGCTCTTTGCATCTGCGCGCTTGGCGTCTCTATCTAACGCGCGGCACGAGATTTCAGCCATCGCCGGCCGAATTTCCGGACAGGCGCGCCGCTCTCTGTGTTGGCAACCTTTTGTGTCGTGCGGGGTTTCGAAAAACAGAACCCCCTAACGGAGACCAACAATGCCTAAAGAACCCAAGACGCTGGACAACCTCTTCCACGACTCGCTCAGGGACATCTATTTTGCCGAGAAGAAGATCCTGACGGCACTTCCCAAGATGGCAAACGCCGCGCAAAACGAGGACCTTGCGGCTGCCTTCGAGAAGCATCACCGGGAAACCGAAGGCCAGGTGCAACGCCTCGAACGGGTCTTTGCTCTGATGGAGGAATCACCGCGCGGCAAGAACTGTCCGGCCATCCTCGGCATCCTGGAGGAGGGGAAGGAGGTAATGGAGGACTACAAGGACTCAGCGGCGCTGGACGCAGGCCTTCTCTCCGCGGCCCAAACCGTCGAGCACTACGAAATCTCGCGCTACGGCACACTCATCGCCTGGGCCAATGAAATCGGACTCCAAGAAGCCGTGCCCTTGCTCGAAGCCACTCTCAGTGAGGAAAAAGCGACTGATGAAGCGCTTACGCAATTGGCTGAGAAGGCAATCAACCAAGAGGCGGAAGCGGCCTGACGGCGAGAAGCGTCGGTCCCCTTCAGTCCCCGAGAGACGCCATCGATGCATGGCGCCGCCAGCATAGGTGCGCGCAGGCCCGAAATCGTGGCGGATACGCTATTTTCTGTGTGCCCGCGTCGAGCCGGGGCTCCTTAAGGATGAGCTTGGTACCAAACCGCACCAACGAAGGCGGGAACAAGTCATCCAATTCGGAATTCCACCGACAGCGACAACGTAGATTCCACGTCATCGCGTTGCGAACCCGGGCGCTGGTTACTCACTGACCAGCGCCCCAACCGTAGGAGTTTGGCCATGAGTGACAAACCACGACGTCGGCCTGGTGAAAGAGCCGAGGACCAGCCCAACCTCGGCCAGAAGGAGGCCGAAGACGAGAAGGCTGAACGCGAAGAGGGCGAAGAGGAAGAGGATCGGGACGACGACGATCCCAACCTCGGTCAGAAGGAAGCAGAAGAAGAAAAGGCTGAAGTGGCAGAGAGAGGACGGTAAATAAACAGGACGGCTATGCGTGGTTCCCTCCGCTTGCCCGACAAAACCACCGTGCAAGCTGTGAGCCGAAAAGCAGAAAGTAGAAGCTAGGGAGGTCCTCAAACACCCCCATTCGTGGCGGCCGCGGGCCCGGACCTTGCGGCCGCTGCGCATGTCTACCTACTGGGAACTTCGATTTCAATTTCGCGTTCTTGTGACAGATAAGCTCATCGGAGACTTCGCATGGACACGACCACCCTTATCATCATTATCCTCGTTCTGATTCTGCTGTTTGGTGGCGGCTGGTATGGCCGCGGCCGGTGGTATTAGGACATTCGGGTATTTGGAACTTCGCCAAGGTCTCCTCGTTGTTGCCAGCACGAAGGAGAAAGCGAAATGTTGAATCTCGTTAGGTACGATGGCCCCGGTTTCGTCGTGGGAAGTTTCCTGGCTCTCTTGACCTTTGCCGCAATCTTTCTGCTTACGCTGTCCATCTAGCGCGATTCAGGCGAGCGGCTCTAATTCCAACTCCCGCACCACGGGATATGCGCACAAGAATGCACCCCCATGCGACTGAGATGTCTACTTTCGGCCGCAGAGTAGACAGTCCTCACCCTTCGCTTCAGTGTCCGCTTGTGCTGGCTGCAAGTTGACGGCGTCGGCGCGCCGCACCCTTCCAAGGGCATCGGCAAGGTGAACCCGATGCCGAACGACAGCGTTCCGAAAGCAGTGGCGGGGCCGCAAACAGGACATCGAGGACAGTCAATGAGCAACGTCGAGACCGTGAAATACATCTACGAGAAGTTCACGCGCGGCGACTCCGAGAGCATCCTGACCACCTTCGCTCCGGACGTCGAGTTCCGCCTTGCCGAGGGACACCCCTATCAGCCGTCGGGCCGGCCTTGGTTCGGTAAGGACGCCATAGTGCAGCACTTCTTCACCAAAGCCGGTCCCGAGTGGGACTGGTCCATTGCGCTCGCCAACGTACACGACCTGGGGGATACCGTGGTGGTGGAAGGCCGGTATAAGGCCCTCTACAAGCCGACAGGCAAGACGCTCGATGCTCAGACATGCCACGTATGGAAGTTCAAAAACGGGACGGTCGAGAGCTTCCACCAATACGCCGACACGGCGCAGATACAGGACGTGATGACACACGCGCCATGACAGAGGATCGTCTAGAGTCTTACGGCGTGCTCCTTCTGCGCCTCGCCTTGGGCACGATGTTTATCGCCCACAGCATCATCTATATGACAATGACGTTGGGATTGACCGGCACGGTCGAATTTTTCGCGTCGCTCGGTCTACCGGCTGCAGCCGCTTACGCGACGATTGTTGCTGAAGCTTTGGGGGGCGTGCTGCTCATCTTGGGCATCCAGACCCGCTGGGTGGCGCTCGCCCTTTCTCCGATCCTAATCGGCGCTATTTGGGTCCATTCCGATAACGGTTGGCTGTTCGCTGCCGATGAAGGCGGTTGGGAATATCCCCTATACCTTTTCGTGCTCTGTATCGCCCAGGCCATGGTCGGCGACGGCGCGCATGCTCTTTCTCCGTCCTGGTCACCAGGCGGCAAATCACGGGAATCACGAATCCCATCATAGAGAGTGACGGCGTGAGTGACGGCGCCGCGCGCGGCTAACCATCCGAAGCTCACACTAGCGGGGGCTGTCGTTCTCAGTGAGGAATACGATCTTCCAGTCATTCTTCATATCGACGATGGTCCAATCGTTTGCGTGCGCCAGATCCAATGCCTTGTCCAGGCGCCCGACCTTCGACGCCCGATCGTAAGCCCATTCGCGGTTTGCATCGGTGTGATGCAACAACCCAACAAATCGCGCCCCAGGCCCCGCTGCGGTCCATTGCAGCATTTCCGCGTCGCCATCCGAATTGCCAAAGGCAAAAATCGGCCGCCGACCGATAAATCTGTCGATGGCCACTGGCTTGCCAGTTCCGTCCTGCAAGACTTCGACTTGTGGAATTTTCATCAACACGGGGCCGGTCTCTCCGAGTCTGAACTCGGTAGCGGTCGTCGATCCCATCACCTGCTCGGGAGGAATGCGATAGGTTTCTTCGGCAAAGACGCGAATGAAATCCGCACCGGTTCCCGAAACGATGAAGCTTTTGAACTCGTTCGCGCTTAGGTAGTCGAGCAACTCCAACATCGGCTGATACGCAAGGTCGGTATAGAGGCGCCCAAACCGTGGATCCCTTGCGGTCCCGAGCCACTCGGCGACGATGCCCGAGAACTCCTCGGTGCTCATGCCGGATTGAGTTGTCTTGATGATCTCGATTATCTCTTCCGCGCCGAGCGTCGCCAGGCCATCGAGGCCGCCAGCGAGCACCGTTCGGAACGGTTCTGTTCTTCTCAGGGCCGGATTCACTTGAGCCAGTGATTTCAACCTGTCCACCACGAAGATGAACTGGATGCAGTTTGGCTGTTCTGGCCAAAGCGTGCCGTCATTGTCGAACGCCGCGATGCGATCGCTCGGCGGCACGAAATCTACCGTCCCTCGCTCGGTGACCCGCTTCATAAAATCCACAAGGCGCGCCTTCGCCGCGCCTTCGTTCCAAGAGGGGAGTGGATCCGCCGGCACTTATCTCAAGGCGACCAACAGGTCGCTCTCGTCGATCTTGTAAATTTCGCGACCGGCGATGGAATTGAGGATGGCCGCGTTCCTCCCCGGCGCCGTGACAAAGCTTGAATCGCCCAATCCGTGCGTGTCTTTGTTCTGCGATTGAACAAAGATCATGCGGTCGGATGGGCCGTCCCACCTCACCGCGTATCCAGTACGATCCTGATTCCTATCGATGCGCCGCCTCAGCTCCGGTCCGATGATCGACGATTCCAATATGGTTTCATCGTCCAGGCCGGTGCACAAAATGACGCAATCGTAGCTGGCAACATCAGTCTTGCCGGTCGAGACAATGCTAGCTTTCACCGCAACACCCGAGGAACTTTCTCGCGCCTCGACGACTTCGGTGTTGGCTTGCATATGAACAATTGGGCAAGCCTCTTCGGGCGCCGGAAGGTGCCGCAACTGGTACAGCCTCTGATAGAGCGCTTGGGCAAAAAGAGGCGGCATGCCAATGGCGACGCTCTTGTCATCATTGTTGATTTTTTCGCGCGCCTCATGGGTGAGACCCGAAAACACTTGGGCGTAGGCGGTTGAAAACGCCTCGCGCGAAAAGTTGCTGGTATCCAGGGCGCGAAACGACGTTTCGCTCGTAACCCAATCGATCCGGACCGGTCGTTCCGAAAACTTGTCCAGCAGATAGTTCAGACACTCTGCGGCCGATTGCCCGCCGCCGACAACGAGAATGCGGTTTAGCGTCTCTGGAAACGTAATGGCGAGAAGTCTGGAGACATCGACGATTCTCCCTGACCGGCTCTCTTCGACTCCGGACTTTGGCTGTCCACCACAGCCGAAAACGACGTGCTTTGCCTGGCAGCAGCCGTGAGCTGCGGCATCGACGACGAACACGTTCTTTTTGGTATCGTAATCGACGGTGCTCACAGCGACCCCGAAGATCACATCGCCGATCTGACCCGCGACCCACCTGAAATAATCTTCGAACTCACGTCGCGTCGGATAAATCGCCGATGAGCAGAAGAATTGGTCGAGGCGCGCTTGCGCCTTCAGGTAGTTGAGGAAAGAAAACCTGCTGGTAGGATCGATGGGGGTGACGAGATCCCGATAGAACTCGGTTTGCATCAGAGTTCCTGGGAACATCTGCAGCGAGTGCCAGAATACGTTTGCCTCGCGCTCGAAGAAGGTCGCCGTGATCGACGTAAGCCCACGCTCTTTCGCAGTGGTAAGCAGAGAGGCGAGGCTGAGATTTGCCGGCCCTGCGCCGACGCCTATGAGGTCCCTCTCCACAGTCTGACGGAAATCCTCCTCTGTCAGGACGGCGCGGTAAGCGGACGGTCGCTAGAGCGCCGAAAGAATCTGATGAGCGAGGTCCAGCAAGACGAGCCCAAGCCAACTACCGAAAATTAGGCCCGCCAATCGCCACGCCTGCACCTCACTCATGACGA
>Ga0081455_10001993_pt1 | contig 24395 bp, 27 predicted proteins | sample TabmetS3T2R1_FD_70207 | JGI IMG/M metagenome (GOLD analysis project Ga0081455, IMG submission 70207) | Tabebuia heterophylla rhizosphere microbial communities from the University of Puerto Rico - S3T2R1 | ecosystem: Host-associated > Plants > Roots > Rhizosphere ...
TTGCGGTTAGACGTCGCGCTCTCCCGCCGGTCCTGTAGAAGGGCCAGTCCCGTGTCGCCGTCGGGTCGGCCGCGTCTCACGGAGTTTCGATTGTCAGCTCGAAGTTGTTCCCGTCGATCTTGACCTGACCTGAAGCACACCGGTAATCGTCAGTCCCTCCGATGATCGCAACCGTATTCACCAGACGGGATAATTTGAGGAGCCCTCGGGTTTGAAGTTGACCGCCATTCGGGAAAGGCGTGCCTGGGATTCCTGGCAAGATGTATCCAGCTTCACATAGCCAGAAGTCCGGCCTGCGAACACAGACACTGAAACCTGAGTGTTGGCCTCTGAGGCTCGGATCACCGTTGATAACGGTGATGTCGTCGCTGGAGGCGATCATGTTGCCTAGCCGGCTGGTCTGTGGGGCGACGGCCATCTCCTCAACTGTCTTAACTTTCAAATTAATGATCGTCGTCGGCATATCTGTTTCCCTGGCTCAGGATCGTCCACGGCGTACCAGATGACGAACCGAGAGCCGTGCTCGCGATGGACAAGCGAAGGTTCGAACGTATGGCCGCGTTGGGTGGAGAGTCAACGGCACGCGCCGGATCTGGAGCATCGGCTTTGCGCAGAGTCTCATCGAAGATCACGCCGCAGATGATCTTGCTGAGCCATGCAGCAGTGTTTATCTCGCCCCAACAAACGGTCGGCCCGACGCCGAACGCCTGCCCACGCTTCGCCGTACAGAGCAGGATCGAAATCTCGCATGCCTTATTAGAACACTTTTACGATTCTCAACGCAACGAGATCGCGGCGCCGATCGTGGCAAGGTCCACGCGCGGGACGGGCATGAAGATCCCAGGCAGCTTCACGGCAGCAGCGAAACGACAGTACGGCTGTAGGGCGCCTCCACCCGATCGGCTTTCCGTCGACTAAGTCCAGCAATCATTCTCGACTACCGCGAGGCCGCTCGTGGCGCATTGGATGCGAGACGGATTCGCTTGGTTGCCCCAGACCTCTACCTGGGAATTGTGTTCTGGGACAAACACAAAATTCTCAATTTTGCTTTGCATTTCGCCACATAGGTCGCTCGCGGCCGCGGGCTTGACGAGCTCTCGGCTGGTGAGCGCGCCGGCTTGAACTTGCATGATCATGCCGACGCTTGCTCGAAGGCTCGACTGATGCTCTCCGGAGAGAAGAACACCTCTGGCGAAAGCACCCCGGCGTTGACGCTGACGAAGTCGTTCATCAACGCCTGGTTGCCGTGAATCGCGCGAAGCAATTGCTGCATTTCCGACGGCGGGGGGTCGAGCGTGGCGAGCTGGGTGGTGAACTCGTACGTCGCACGGACCGTCCGGTCACGCTGCTGGTGCCATGAATGGAACGCCTCGTCGAAGGGTGTCCGACCGCTGAGCCATTGATGAACCGCGGCCGAGCACTGATCGGCATCCCGGAAAGCGTCGCTGATCCCCTGGGCAGTGATCGGATCCACGTTGTGGCCCGCGTCGCCGACCAGCGCCCAGCCGGGGCCGAACGGTGTTCGGAAAAAGTTCGGCACTGAACCACCGAGCAACGGTTCCACGCGCGTCGCCGTCTTGACGCGGGCCGCAAACTGAGGGACGAGGTCCAGTGTGCGGTGGTAGTTGTCTTCAGGATTGGCCTTGTAGGCGCGCGCCTCGGCATACGGCCAGCTCGCGACAACCATCGTCAGCCCGTCATTGGTGGGTGCGGCGGCAAAGGCCCGGAATGGCCGGATGTAGGTTTCGAAGCCATCTACCGGCAAATCACGAAAGTAGCTGAAGAAGGCCCATTGCAGACGTGGTTTGTGATGGTAGGAGCGGGCTCCGACAGCCTTGGCTACATGACTGCCGCGACCATCGGCACCTATGACCATGAGTGCGGTGAGGCTCTCCTGGTGTCCCTCGCGGCTGTGTCCCCGGATGCCGCAGACCCTGCCGTCGGAAAAGCTCAGTTCGTCGACGTTGAATTCCTCGCGGACGGTCGCCCCGGCCTCGGCAGCCGCGTTGACGAGAATCGCGTCGAGAACGGTCCGCCTTGGGGCGTACGCCGTAGTATGCCCCTCGACTGGCTGGGTTGTCCCGTCGATGACGATCGGGCCGAAGTCGAAACTGTAGTGCTGAATCGGCGGGCAGCCGGTGGCCACCACTGTCTCAAGCAATCCCCAGCGGTCGAGTGCCGCGACACCTGGGGCATGGATGACATGAGTGGACAAGGTGTCGCTGGGAAATTTCGCCCGATCGACCACCAACACCCGGTAGCCCTGCCGGGCCAAAAGCATCGCAGTGGGGGCTCCTGCGCAGCGGGCGCCTACCACTATCACGTCGTATTGATCATTCATCCCAACCTCCGAATCGCTAGCCGCCTTAGATCATCGGGGCCCGCTGACTTCGGGGGATCGGTGAACTCCCCTATTCCGCGCCTAGGTTCGTGCGCACGGCGTACACCGCCGCTTCACCGCGGGTACGGAGCTGCAGCTTCGACAGTACGTTTCCGACGTGGTGCTCGACCGTCTTCCGGCTGATGAACAGCCGTTCGGCAATCTCTGGGTTGCTCAGTCCGTGCCCGAGCAGGCTGAGCACTTCGGCTTCACGTGGAGTCAAGCCCGACACTCCAAGCGCGCCGCCATGTGGAACCCGAAGCCCGAGGGATCGCAGCAGCGCAGCTGCGGCATCGATGTACCGGGTGGCTTGCAGCCGAACGAAACAGTCCAGCGCGTCCTTCGCCTCCGCCCGTGCAACGTCAGGCACATCGTCCGCGAGGACTCTGGCAAGCTCAAGCTGGGAGCGCGCGGATTCCAACGGCAGCTGTGCCGCGGCGAACTGATCAGTTGCGATGCGAAACCATTGCGGCGCGGCTGGGTCATCGCAAGCCGCCGCCAACCGCCCGCGTGCGAATGCCCGAACCGCTGTCGGATACAAGGCATCATGACAGGCCGCACAGGCGTCCAGGCGGGCCACCGTTTGCGCGGCTTGATCAACATTTGCTGCCGCCAGCTGCACATCAACGAGCAGCGCGAGCAGCGGCGCAGCAGTCGTGCTGGTGGGCTCGACCCGGCTCAACGTGCGCTCGAGAATCTCCCGCGCACGTTGGATCTGACCCTGCTCGAGTAAGAGCGTGGCAAGCGGGCGCGCGCAGTCCTCGTCGATCGACAGGCCGGCGAGGAGCTGTTCGGCCTCCTCGAGCCGGCCTTGCCGGATGCGTAGGTCGGCCAAACGGGTAAGCGCACCCTTCTTCAATGTTCGCCATCCAAGAGCCCACAACCGAATCGCGTCAGTCAAGGCCGCTTCCGCCTCGTCCCACCGCCCAGCGGCGGTCATGACGCCGCCAAAGTGTGTGCGGCAGTACGCGACGACCGCGGGGAGATTTCTCCGGGCAGCAACGACCTCGCCCACCTTGAGCCATTGCTCGGCGCGGGCTACATCATGGGCGCGCTCACAAGCAGAGAACATCTGGCAAAAGATCTCTTCGATGACGAAGAGGTCCGCCACCTCACCACCAGCGACGGCGGCCAACGACTCATCGAGCCGAACCATTCCCTCGTCAATGCGATCGGCGTGTACTAGGCTCGCGCCAAGGTAGGCCAACGCAGCAAAAGCCAGGTTGTTGTCCTGAGTAGCGGAGGCGACCTCGATGGCCTCCTCGAATCGTCGGTGCTTCAGCGACCGATCACCCTCGAACATGCCCAAGGTCAGCGCGACCCAACCTCTCTCAGAAGAGTCCTCGGCGGCGGCGAGCAGGTTCTGGGCACGGGCGATCCATCCGGATCCGATGGCCCAATCTCCTACGACGACGCCGTACATGTAGCCGAGCATGCGTGCCATGCGAACCGCGCCAGCACCGTTGTCATCGGCGCGGTAGCCGGCGTATGCCTGCTGCCACTGATCAATCGCGTCGTCGAAATCCATCGCGAGATAACTCGCATAACCCAGGCCCTCAAGAGCGGAACTGTTCGAGCCCAGGGCTAGGGCGGCTTGGAATGAGTTGTGTGCGGCCGCCGCATCTCCACTGCGAAGCGCCGCCTGGCCCTCCGCGATCAGCTCACCAATCGGCGCGGCCACGGTCTTGATCATCTCACGGAGCGACTCAGAGACGTGATCCTCCTGGCGGGAGGAGGAGCCACCCCGGTGGGCCACCAAACGCGCTGTCACATAGCGCGCTGGTCAGGTCAGCCGGCAGCTCCCTGGGTACCCGGCGGGCCGACGAGCACGGTGGGCACGTACTCCAACAACTGGAGCCCTCCCTCGAAGGTGCGGCTCTCCACTAGATCGAGCCTGTGGTCGGGATATCCGTCGTACAGCAATGAGATCGTGCTCAGACTGGGCGCCGAACCTAAGGGGCTCACCAGCGCCGAGGTGCGCCGGATCATTGCCGACATCGACCAGACCGTGGATGTCGTCGGGCTCACCATCGCGGAATTCATTCCGCGACAGGTGATGCACCTACAGCAGATCCTGAAGGACTTCATCCTCATTGGAGGCTCACAAATAGGCTCAGAAACGTCCCAACAAATGGTTCATTGAGGGATCTCAACATCGCGTCGTGCCGTACGCCACGGCTCTCCGTCCTTTGTCACGTAGTGGGCGACGACATAACGCCAGGGAATAACGGCGGCAACGATCAGGACCAGAAGGCAGGAATAGAACACCGACAAAGTAGCCGGATCCATCTGATCGGAGATCCACAGCGGTACGGCGACCACGGCCACCCAGATGAACTTCCATGCCAATTCGAAAAACAGTATGGGGAGCATTTGCAGCGGGTAGCGAAGCCCGAGGAATGAAAGAAGCGACAGCGCAACCAGCATGCACGTCTCAACACCCTCCATCAGGGGCCACGGCCGGTCATGGTTGATGATCAACGGCCACTTTGTTACGGCCAGCCCGACGGCGAAAAGGAGATAGCCAAGCCTCAGAAGGTACAGCTGCGGAAGCGACACTCCGGCCAGGGCAGTGGTGCTCCTTCGATGATCCAGTTCTGACGTGGTGTCTGCCGGGTGGCGCGGTGGGGCGCTTGTTGTTGATCTCATCGGTGATCTCCTTCGTGGCTGGTGAGGAACCTTCGGGCGTCGATGGTGTTGACCGAGATCAAGATGGCGCCGAGGTCGCGCACCTTGGCGAGCAGGCCGTGCAGCTCGGCCTGATCGGTCACCGCACCACGCAAGGTGGCGGTGCCGTCGTCTTCGTTGATGAGCGTGAGTCCGCCGAGCCAGGCTGACCAGTGGTCGTCTAGGTGCCCCTCAATCCGGAGCTCGTAGTATGCCGGCGTATCTCCGCTGGGATGCTGGTTCATGGCGGTGTGCTGGGTCATTCGGCACCTGCCGGCGTAACCGCCTGCGGACCGGCGACTGTGGTTGCCAGCGAGGTGGTGTCGGTACGCGCGGTGCGCCACAGCGAGTAGCCGAGGGCGACCATGGCGATGCCGTTCGGGAAGGCCAGGAACCGGTAGAAGGCGTCCGGCATGAATGAGAGTGCGAGAGTGACGAGGCCACCGACGGCAAGGAGTACAGCTGCCCAGCGGGCGAGGACGCGTGCGCGGAACAGCGCGATGCCGAAGACGAGGCTGCCGGCCAGGTAGGCGATCCCCTGCACCTGGAAGACGGTTTGCAGCATGCCGATGTCGCCCTGGGGGGCACCGACAGTCCCCGTGGCGAGGACGTCGGTGACGTAGTCGGGGCCGATGTCAGCCAGCGCTGGGAGGACGTACGCGGAGACGATGCTCGTGCTCATGATCAGCAGATAGCCGAAGCTGAACGTCAGGTAGCCGAGCAGGCCGAGCACGCCGCTCTGCGTCACCTGGCGGAGGTACATGCCCGTGATGCCTGCCAGTGCCAATGCGGCCATCAGCACCTTCAGGGAGTTGCGCACTGCCCACTCGGTCGTCACGACGGAGGTGAGGTCTGCGTGGGGGTGATTGATTTGGACGCCGATGAAGATCAGTCCGGCTGCGATGGCAGCGACGGCTGCCGCCCGGATCAGCGTGGTGGGTGTGATGGTCATGTCGCTCCCTGTCGGGTTGGTCCGCTGCGGTCGCCGCGGGGATACCTGAAACGTAGGAAGCGAGGTGATGACTGCGCGTCACCACATGATGTGAATGACGATGTGACACACGATCTGCTGGCCCAACATCCCACGCAGCGTGGGATGTTCGCGCTGTACCCGCCGTGAGCCCGGCGGCAAAATGGCCTTCGGCGACCAAGTGCGCTAGCTGTTCAATGTGAATTGGATGCAGGCGATCGACCCCGCGGTCAGTGGGCTGCCGGGCTAAGCGCACTCGCTGCTGTCGCCGGGCAACGAGGAGTGCCGGTTCGCGGTGCTCGGGACGGACGATCTGCTAGCCCACTACATCGACACGCTCGGGCAGCGCTTCATCGACAGACCGGGAAGCTGATCGGCTATGTCAACGTGCTTTCGATATGTTCGGAAGCCCGGTCCGCCCCGTTTTCCTGAGCGATCCGCTCCGCTAGCTCAGCGGCGCGAGCTCGCACGGCGGCGTCGTCGTTGACTGTCTGGATCGCGGATGCAAGTCGCCTGGTGGCAAGCTTCTTAACCGGCATTGGCTGAGGTCCAGCCCCAGCGCGGTGAACAGCCGCCCCCCAGAAGTGCTGGTCGCCCTGGAAGGGGCAAATGATCGTGGGTCGTGCTGCGAGCAGCCCGGCAGCTGTGGTCCCCGCGCCTCCGTGATGGACGACGGCGGAAACATGTGGTAACAGCGAGCGGTGTGGCGCGCTCTTGATCACCAGTGTCCTGGAATTGCTGTGGACGCCGCTCAGCGCTCCCCAGCCGCTCGCGATGACGGCGCGGACGCCGGCCTGTCGCACGGCTTCGCTGACCACAGTGCCCAGATGGGCGGGATCGGTGCCGACACTGCTGCCGAAGCCGACATAGATCGGTGGCGCTCCCGCAGCTAGGAAGCTATCGAGGTCGGGATCCAACGGCTCAGCATCCGACCGGTCCTCGCGGAGCCAGAATCCCGTGGCGATGGTGTCCGACGGCCAGTCCGCGGGCGTCGGCACCAGCCATGGGCTATAGCAGTAGAGGGTCTTCGCCGGCGGTGGCGGGTTGTCGCGCGGCCTGAGAGCAAGGCTTTGGCTGCGCCAGTCGCGAATCAACCCCACATAGGGCCGGGTCAACGCGCTGAGGAGGCGGTAACTCGCGCGGTTGAGTACAGTGCCGAGGTTGCGTCGCACGATGCCGGGCAGCGGAAACTCGCGGGTCGGCGTCAACATCGGGACGGTGAGGGCCCGTAGGTACGGGACACCGAGTTTTTCGGCCAAGTGAGGTGCTGCCAACGACTTTTGGTGGGCGACGATGACATCAGGCTGCGCGGACCGTGCCACCGTCCAGCTGTCCTCGAGCATGCTCCGCATCACTGGGAAGACCTCGCCGCGAAGCGAGGGCCTTTTGTGCTCGGGCGTAGGCACAAGCGACTGGAAGTCGGCACGAATCGGTGCGAACCTCACTGGGCTGTCGGGAGCGAGCCGCTCGAACCCTGCATCCGCTGCGAGCGTGACTACATGACCGCGCCTGCCGAGCCGTTCCGCTAGCGCCGCAAAGGGCTCGAAATCGCCGGTACTCCCAGCCGTAAGCACCATGATCGCGGCCATCCGCTGATGCTATCGAGCGCTTTCTGAGGCGACCAGACCCGCTGGACAAGCTAGCTGAGCGAGAATCTGAGTTGCCTGGCATGATCGCCGAAGGTTTGTCGAATGCGGTTATCGCCCCCATGCAGGCCATGCACAGCGCAGGGAACCCACGCAGCGTGGGATGCAATCAGCGGGATGGAAGCAGGGCTTAGATGAGTCCTCGTTCGTGGGCGCGACGCACCGCCGCTGCACGGGTAGTCACGTCGAGCTTGGTGAAGATGCGCTTGGTGTGGGTGCGCAGCGTGTTGAGCGTGACGTAGAGCTGGCGCGCAATCTCTGGTCCGGTGAGTTCGCTGTCCAGCAGCCTGAGTACCTCCAGTTCGCGCTGGCTCAGCGGCCCGGCCGAAGTCTGCTGCGGCTCAGCCGCCTCGACTGAGGTCGTAGTGTGCCTGAGGAGTCCTTGGGCGTACGCCTGCATAACGGAGTCAGGCGTACCGGCAGCCTGGTGTAGCAGGTCCAGCATCGGGCTGCCCTCGTCCAGGTACAGCCGCACATAGCCGTCCGACTCTGGCGTGTCCAGGAAGCTTCGGCGAAGTGCGGCGATGGCCGATTGCAGGTCGCCGCGGGCATGGTGGGCTAAGGCCTGCAGCACCCGTATCTCTCTGACGCTGCCGTCTCGGCCAGTCTCAGCTGCCGCGGCGTGCAGCCGATCGAGCAGACCAAGCACCGCATCGCCCGGGGAGGCACCTGCTTCGCCATCGATCTGGTGATCGGCGGCCTGGCGGCGGGCAAGCAGCAGCCTTGCCAGAGTCAGGTGCTCGTACTCCCGCAGGTAGTCCGGTTGATCATCGACGCTGAGCGCTCGGTCCTGGGCCCATTCGCCCGCTGACGACAGGTCTCCCGCGGCGATCTGGACGCGCGCCTTCATCGCGGCGATGGGCCGTACCTCGGGATAGAAGCCGCGCCGGTACAACGCCTCGGCCTCGTCGAGCAGGCTCGTCGCGGTGTCGTAGTCGCCGCCGGCGGCGCTGACCTGTGCCATGACGACGTACCTGCGATGCCGGTTCTCGGTGATGGAGGCCTGTTCACCGAAGACTCGGGCCGACTCGAGGTGCTCCGCTGCGGTGGTGAGGTCGTCAAGCTCGCGGTCGAGTTCGGCCAGGCTGACGTGCAGGTCGGCGGTTGCCCTGGGGTACGGCGGACCGCCCGCAGTGGCGGTCTGCAGCGCCTGTTCGAGAAGCCGGCGGGCGCGCCCCGGCCTGCCCGAGGTGACCCACATGTCCGCGAGCACGATCGTGGTGTCCAGCTCGTCGACGTAGTTGCCTGCAGCGTGCAGACTTCGGACCGCCTCGGAGAACGTCGACAGCGCCTCCTTGATGTTCCCGGAGGCCCAGGCGGCCAGGCCGAGGTAACCGGCGCCGGCACCGCGCAGAAAGTGGTCCTCAGGACCGACCAGGTCTAAGACGTCCTGTGCATGGCGTACGGTGCCGGCGACATCGCCGCGGGCCTGCGCCAGCGCTGCGCGGTAGACCGAGATCGTGGCTGGGGCCGTCCGCAGATCCTCAGTGTCCGCCCACGTTGCCGCGAGGTCGGCGTCCTCGGCTCCGGCAGCCAGCGCTGCTTCGGCGTCGTCGAGTCGCGATTCGACCGCGTCAAGATCACCAGACATCATCAGCGACCAGCCGGTAACGATGCTGAGCACTGGGCTTCGGCGTACCACCGGCTCCGGCAAGGACCGCATCCACATCAGCAGTAGGCCGTCTTGGCGGGCGCGGCGCATCTCCGGCAGCGCCTCCTCCATCAGGTAAGCGGCACGATCGAAATCTTCGGCGGCGAGCGCGTGCCGGACGGCGTCCACGACCAGGCCGTGAGCGGCGAACCAGATACTGGCGCGCTGATGCAAATCCGGGACCTGTTCGGGTTGCTCGGCGAGCAGACGTGCGTGGAGCACGTCGGCGAACAGGTGGTGGTAGCGGTACCAGGCCCGCTCGGCGTCGAGCGGGACAATGAAGAGGTTTTCACGCTCCAGGTCCTGCAGCGTCTGGGTACCGTCGGAGCCGTCCGTGACAGCGTCGCACAGTGGTCCGGAAAGCCGGTCAAGGACGGCGGTGCTGAGCAAGAAGTCGCGGACCTGCGGGGGCTGCCGGGCAAGAACCTCGTCGGTCAGGTAGTCGATGACGAACCGATTGCTACCAGTGAACGCCGAGATGAAGCCAGCGACCTCGCTACGGTCTGTGATGCCGCGCAGGGAGAGCGCAGCAAGCTGCAGGCTGGCGATCCAACCCTCCGTACGGTTCTCCAGGGCGTCAACGTCGGCGGCGGTGAGCTCCAGGCCCATTACCCGGTCGAGGAACTCCCCCGCCTCAGACGGAGTGAACCGAAGATCGGCGGCGCGCAGCTCAGTAAGTTGCGCACGACTGCGCAACCGGGCTAGCGGCAGCGGCGGGTCGGAGCGCGTCGCGATGACCAGATGCAGATGATCGGGAAGGTGATCGAGCAGGAAGGTCATCGTCTCGTGAATCTCGGACGCTTCGATCACGTGATAGTCGTCGAGAACCACGACCCACTGGTTCCCCGAATCGTGTTGACCGGCTCGAGCAAGGTCGTTGATGAGCGGAGTCAGGGCAGTGGCCGTTGACGCGGTCGACGACAATTCGACGACTGGCGCGTCGACATCGAGTTCGGCCGTTCGAAGGGCGGCCACCAGGTGCGCCACGAAGCGGGTCAGGTTGTTGTCGTTCTCATCGAGGGAGAGCCACCCGACCCGCGTGTCTCTTTGCCGCTGGTCGAGTTCGGCGAGCCAGTCACTGAGCAAGGTCGTCTTGCCGAAGCCGGCGGGTGCGGACACCAGAGTGAGCCGATGGCCTGAGTGAAGGGTCGTGGCGAGCCGCTCGGCGATCCTCGGCCGGGCGACGACCTGCGGGCGCCGAGCCGGCACGAACAGCTTGGTAGCCAGAACCGGAGTCGACACCATCACCGGATGATAGAAGCCGGAGGAACGCTGTGGTGTGCTTCTGCTCCGGCCGGCGATGTCCAACGGGGCTTGGGCCCCGGAATAGTCACGCTCCAGGCGGACGTCAGCGGGTCGTCACGCGCCCTCACGGTGTCAGGCGCGGTCAAGGCATGAACGAGATGTGCTGCCGTGAGATCGCCAACCTCGCCAACGCGTAGCGTCAGGGACACGCCCGTCGGGCCAGCGAGTGCTCAGCGGTCCAGAGGATCACTGGGACAGGTCCAGCTCCAGCCGGTCCAGGAGGGTTTCCAGCGCGATCTCAAACTCTTCGGCGCTGTGGTCCTCACTAAGCAACGGCTGGAACCGAGTGATGACAGGATTCCGGGACAAATCGAGCTGTCCATCTGTGTTGGGAATCTGGGCTGAGCCCTCGTCGAGAGGCTCTTCTACCGGGGAGGTTTGAGCCCCGCGCTGCGCCGCCTCCAGCAACAGGTTGCCCAAGAGAAAGCTGCTGAACGCCCGGTAGACCTCCACTACCTGTTGATCGGTCATGCCCCGCGAGGACAACGCGGTGAGGAAATCCTCCACCACTTTCAAACTGCGCAGCGGCGGCCGCAACCACGGAGCAGCCGGGTGTCGCGTCGCCACCAGCGGAAAGACGCTGGGATGATCCAGTGCGATCCGCCGGATGGCGTGAGCCAACGTCTGCAGGTAGCCCTGCCAGCTGTCGGTGAGCTGCGAGTCAAGATCATCAGTGACTCCGTCCAACAACTCGGCGACTACCGCCTCCAACAAGTCCTCGCGGCCCGTGACGTAGCGGTACAACGCCATTGCCTCGACGCCGAGCTCTTGACCCAGGCCACGCATCGTCAAGCCCTGCGCGCTGTGGCTGTCGATATATGCCACAGCGGCTTGCACGATCGCCGTCCGACTTAGACGGCTCCCACCAGCCTCGTTCTCTCGGCCTTCCATAAGTACACCCATGGCGGCATCGTCCTTCCGTGCGCTTCCTTAGCAAAGCAGAAAGCGTTTGAGAGGGTGATACCGGTCGCCGCCGTGAATTCACTGACAGCGTGGAAGCTGCTCCGTGTCCACCGATCTAGGGGACTCACGTATCGGTGCGCGTCCGCGTGCGGGTGGCATAGGGAATGGGTGTGCTGTCCTGTTTTGCTGAACCCGCTACCAGGAATAGGCCGGGGCGCTCAGCGTCGGCTCAAGTGGTAACAACGGCACGACGAGTAGCCTGATGCCGGTTGATGATCAGCAGGGAAGGGCCGAGCCAACAGTGACTGAACGTCAGATCAACAACGGCGAGAGTCTGCGCAGGTCCCTCATTGATGCGGTGCCACTACTCATGACAATCCTGTAAGCCCGGCAATCGCCGGGCAGCCTTCAACACGGGTCAATACGCGCGGCGAGTTCGGCGTTGAGCCGGCCGAAATCACGCTCCGCCTGGGCGAGTACCGCGAATGTCGTTAGCAGCCGGTTGGCCTTGAAAAGGCGCGTGGCATCCAATTCCCCGCGGTGAAGCTGGTTCAATGCAGTCTTCACCTTGTTTCGGTCGAGCATCCAGGTCAACTCGGCCGTGGTGCAGTCGGAAAGCTCGGTGAGGAGTTGTAGGCCATCCCCGTCCCAGATGTACGGGACGCGCTCCGCACCGCCTGCGCCGTTGACGTAATCGACTCCGTTCCATTCCGGCAGCAGCCGCTCCGTGAGGCGCCGGTGGAACGCCGAACTCTTCATCCGCTGCAATGGGAGAGCGATGGCCGCCGAGACGAACTCCGGCGTCGCGTACAGCATGGTCTGTTCAAAGTTGTGCCGGGCTGTTGGCCAGGTGCGTCCCCGGCTCGCGCAGTACATCCAGGTAAGAGACTGGACCTGGTCGAGGCCGAGCAACATCGCACGCTCGGTGAGTTCGCCGAGGTACGTATCCACCCAGCTCGCAGCCGGCTGGCGGAGCAAGCCACCGGCCTTCCTGGCAAGGCCGCTCTGTAGTGCGATGCCCATCTCCTCGGCCGGGTTCCGGCTCGACTCACTCCAGTTCTTCGGCACCCAGGCCCCCCAGGCGATGCCGCCGATCCCGCCGTTGATCGTTGGTGCCGGAATGCGCTCCTCCTGGATGCACCGGCCGCGCAGGACGAACTGGCGACGATAGGAGAAGTCGTAGTGCCGGAACAGGTCGCTCAGCCGCTGCTCAACGCCGATGGTTCCCTCCGAGGCGCCGTTTCGCGGCGGGATGAGGTCGTGGACGATGCTCGGCCGGCCGGCACCGCGAGCGAGATCGATCAGCCTATTGGCGACTACACCTTCCTCGGGGTTGTCGGTGTTCGTGTAGAACCGTGGCGAGATGTCATTGGCGAGCAGATTGGCGGCAAGCAGCCGCGAGTCGCGGCCACCAGAGAGCCCGCAACGCAACAGGTCGGTGGCCGGCCACAAGCGGGCGAGGCTCGAGGTGGCTCGGGAAAAGCTGGCCACCGTGAGCGCCTCCAGATCGGCGTCAGAGTCGAGCCTGGCCCCCGCTACTGCGGCGTCGTCCAGGCCGGTGCCCTGCCTAGCGCTGATCTTCCAGATGTTGCCGCGTTTGCGCCTGCCGATAAAGGCTTCCCCCGGTCCGAGCGGTTTGACTCCCATCACCGGTGAGATGTTGCCGACGAAGGCGTCACACGCTGCGTACCGGGCAAAGCCCTCCGCGTCAGGCCGGATTGCGTCCCCGAAGACGTAAGGCAGCAAGATCGGCCGATTCGAGAAGGCGACGACGCCCTGGGAGCGGTAGACGTACAGGGAGGCCATACCGAACCAGTCCTGCTGCACGGCGAACCGGGTGCCGTCCGTTGCAAGAACGCCGAAGGGCGGCACAACCCCGTCGAGTACCGAGCGCCCTGCAAGGATGCTGCGTCCGATGCCGGCCGCTCCACGGCTGAGGACTGTGTCGGCTAAGCCCACCGGCAGGCCGACCGTCGCTATCAGCACCTCGTGGTCGCGGCTGACCAGATTCCAATTCCAGCCGACCGGGCTGGCCGCGGCGCCAAACATTCCCCACCCTCGGCCCTCGACAACTTCACGACGCCAGGACTGCGGCACGCGGCTGTCGACGAAATACCGCAGCCGGTCGCGGAAGCCTGTCGCCTGGGCGTCGAATGGCGGCCCGTGCTCGGTAAACCAGCCAAGGGTGATCAGCACCGCCGCATCCTATAAATGCTCGTGCCACTACTCGATATCGCGATGACAGAGTTCGCCTGAAGTTCATTGATGTTGGACCGGACTGCCGATCATCTACGGGATGGGAGGAGTGTCAGGCAGTCATCGATGTACGTAGAGAGTCAGTGTGGTATGTCCGAACCGCCAGCTGGCGGCCTCAGCGAACCGAGGATCATTGCGCAGCACGTCGCGGTCGGCCATCGGTATTGGACTTGCGTACTGCGAGTCGGGCGGCGGTGACCACGCCACCCAGATCCGGGTCGCGGTCCCGAGCGTCGCGCTGAAGTCGGCGGTCGGCAGGTCCTCCACGAGCAGCGCGTTCCGCCCGGGTGTGTGTAACCGGGTCTGGTCGAGTCTGGCGAACGCGTCGGCATATGCCGCGATGAATACCCGGCGGTTCGCCGGCAGGTAGAGCACGGAGTCGCCGTCCCAGCTCAGGTCGATAAGCACGTCAGCCAGCGCCCGTAGATTGTCCGGTCGGCTGCCCGGCTCCCTGAGAGCGACCTGGGTCGGCCAGACCATCACAGCAAGCGCGCTAAGCGCTACCAGCGACACCAATGATGCCGATCCAGATGGGCCGATCCGCCCGGCCAGCCCCGCGAGCCGGTCAAGTCCGGTCCCAGCGAGCAGCGCCACCGCGGGCATGCAGTAGAGCAGGTAGCGCGGGTGGTAGCTCAGCTCGTCCAGCAGCGACACCGCGACCAGCCCGGCAAACGGAACCACATGCCAACTCAGCGTCACCACGCCAACACCGGGCAGGCCGTCTGGGGCCGGGCGCAGCCGCAGGCGTCCGGTCCCGGCCCGATCGGCTAGCCATTGATCATCCTCTGCCGATCGGGAGCCAGTCCATCCAGGGAGCGTCGCGGTTGGGGATCCGGTACCCATCAACGATCACCGTCCACGGTCGGTCAATTCACGGGTCCTGTAGTGCTTGAACCGGCCAAGACTTTACTCGGAGCACTGGGCCCGACAATCCGGCAAACTGCCGAAGGCGAGGACGACGTTCTGGGGGAATTCAGCCAGCGCTGGCAGGTTGAGGATGTAACGGCTGGACACGTCCGCCGGCCCTGGGCGGGGCCCGCAGCCGCGGACCTGTGCGAACAGCATGTTCGTCCATGCTGAATCCGGGTAATGAAGGCACGGGATCAAGCCGCAGGGAGCCGATCACTGTGCGGATCCCATCCCTGCCTGCTGGCGATCGACTCCGGGCTGATCGCCACGTGACGATATTGGAGGAAGTCAATGACCAGATCCAATCCGGTGTCCTGGCTCGCACGCCACGCTCGCCGAGGCGTCGCCGATATACCCCGGAACATCGTGTGGGCGGTCGACAGCACGCTGACGAAACCGGCCACATCTGCCGGAAGGACGCTGAAGAAACCGGCCACATCTGCCGGAAGGACCCTCCAGTCGGTGGGACATCAGGCGGCATCCGCCGTTGCCGACGTGAGTCCGTTCGCCGATGGCGCCGACAGCCGACTACAACGGGTCGATGCGGCCCTGGAGCGGGCCCAAGAGCTCGAGGCGCAAGCTCGAGAGAAGGCCGAAGATGCTAAGGAGCGAGTGGAGGCAGCCGCGAAAGTCGAAGCTGACGGCGACAAGCAGATCGACGCAGCGCGGGATGAAGGCGAACGTGAAGTCGCCGACGTGGTAGCTGAGGCTCAGCGAGAGGCCGAGGAATACGTGGCCGCGAAGCGCGCGCGGGCGGAGGAGATCGCTGCCAACCGCGTCGCATCGGTCGAGGCTGACGTCGCCAAGCAAGTGAAGCGAGCCAAGGACGAGGCCACGAAGGCGCACACCACGGCCGAGCAGGCGATCGAGCGGGCACGTGATCAGATGCAGCAAGCTCGCGAGCTGGCCGAAGCGGCCGCAGATGCCGCGCGACGGGCTGCCGATGAGGCCCGCGCCCGCGCTGAACGCCTGTCCGACCAGGCCGATGCCCAGGCGGCCGAAGCCCAGCGCAAGGTGGACGAGGCCAACGATCGACGCAAGGCGGTGGCCTCCGAGGGCCGGAAGCTGGGTACAGATGCTGATACAGATCCGCTGGATCTCAACGATATGACCAAGGAGGAACTGCTGGCCTTGGGCACGGAGATGGATCTGGATCTGAAGTCCGGAATGCGCAAGCAGGACATGGTGAAGAGCATCCGTCGCTCGCGCAGCTGATCTTCACCACACGACGACAGGAGCATTAATGAACAAACTTTTCGGCAAGAAGACAATTGTCGATCGTCTGGGAGAGGCCATCGGTCTAAGGCCGAAGCGCTCGAGCACGGCACTGAAATCGGGACTTGCTGCGGCTGGCGCGGCCGCCGGACTGGCCGCCGTGAGCGCCGTGGTCTCCGCGCTACGGGACCGCCAGAGCGATGGAAAGCGCGATGGTCGGTAGGAAGACCTTCGGCCGCGTCGTCTTTTTCGGTCTGGGCTACCTGGCCGGCACGCGGGCCGGTCGCGAGCGGTACGCCCAGATAGAGGCCGGTCTCAAAGCCATGATCGAGATGCTGCGTGCGCGCTACGCCGAGAGCGGGACGAGTACGTCGTCGCCATCGCAACGGGACGGATATAGCGACATCAGGCTCGGCGACTGATCGGGAGCTTACGATGCTCATCGAGATCCGTCTTGTGGCCCGGCTGCTACGAATCCCGCTCTTGCGTGTCGAGGGCGTCATCGCCTTGCGGGACGACGCTGCGGAGCACATATCGACGCGCTCGGCGGCCGCGCGACCGAGGATGATCAACACGATGGGCGGGGATCTCAGGGGTGCTGTCGACGGGGCGCCACTCGGCCGGGACCTTGCCGAAGCCGAAGCGATCATCTCCGGCATTGACCGATCACGATCTCAGTGATCGAGCGACGACCAACAGCCAGCAGGGCGACGAATCCCGGCGGGTAGCCGCGGCACCAGCTTGAGATTAGCGCCATCGGCGCGGCCAGTGCCGCGCCTAATAACCAACCGCGGCAACCCGAGACGCCGTGTGGAGGGCGGCGATCAAACGCCGCGCATCCGGACCGAGAGACAGGTGACGCAGCCCTCGAGCTTCTCGAACTCCCCGATGTCTACACACACAACGTCATAGCCCATGTCGCGGAGGATCGCGGCCGTCTTCGGTGCCCGGGAGGACATCAGCAGCTTGTTGTCCTCGAGTAGTACGACATGAGACCCGGCCTCCTCCGGCACGGCCATGAACCTGTCGAACACTTTCTTGTCGTCGACGAGCGGTTCGTAGCCGATGACGGTGCCGTCGGGGAGCGCGGTGACTGCGGACTTCAGATGCAGAACCTTCGTCACCGGGACCGGCACCACAGCGACGCCATACGGCGAGAGGTACTCGGTGAGCTGGCGAACACCTTCGGCGTTGCTGCGACCACCCCGGCCGACATACACCGTTCCGCCGAACTTGAGGACGTCTCCTCCGTCGAGAGTCCCGGGTTCGACCATCCGCACCACGCGATATCCGGCCTGTCGCGCACTTCTTTCCGCAGCAGTCACCTCGGGCCGACGCTCCTCCGCGCCGGGGCGCGTGACTACGGCCAAATCCCCATAGACCACCAACGTGTCCTCGACGAACGCACTATCGGGAAGCTCCGGCGCGGGCGCCACCTCGGTGATCTCCCAGCCGGCATCCTTGAGTGCTTGGACGTAGCCGTGCCATTGCTGCAGCGCAAGGTCAGGATCGACCGGATTGCGCTTGATATGGGTCACGAGTCCGTCAGCGACGTCAGGGCCCGGACGGCGCACCAACGCCTTCCTTGACATCACCGGCGCCAGCCTAGCCTTCCGGCACTTCAGGCCCGCCTGATGCGAACCCGGGCGTAGGTCAGTGCAAGATGGCTTCCGATCAACTGTGAAGTGTCGGAGCGTCGCCGCTGACTTGCTGAAAGCGCGACCCAAATCTAGAGAGGTGAACGATGGCGAGCGTTGTCGTAACAGGCGGTGCGGGCAAGCTCGGGCGGGCCTGCGTGGATGAGCTGCTGCATCACGGTTGGGACGTTCTCGTTTTCGATCGGGTGCGTCCGCCGTCGGAGAGCGCGGCGGTCTTCATTCCCATTGACCTCACCGACTATGGCCAGGTACTGGACGCAATGCTCGGGGTTGAGGAACGGCACGCTGGGCCGGACGCGCTGGTCCACCTCGCCGCTGTTCCCGCGCCGGGGATCGTGCCGGACCACCAGACCTTCATCAACAACATCAGTTGCACCTGGAACGTCTTCAGCGCGGCTCGCCGTGCCGGGATCACCAACATCGTCTGGGCATCGAGTGAAACGGTGCTTGGACTGCCCTTCGAAACGCCGCCCCCGTACATTCCGGTGGACGAGGAATACTCGCCCCGTCCGGAATCCACCTATTCACTGGTCAAGACGCTCGAGGAAGCCATGGCCGTTCAGTTGTGCCGCTGGAATCCGGAGTTGAAGATGATCGGGATGCGGTTCTCGAACGTCATGGAGCCCGCCGACTACGCACGCTTCCCATCCTTCGAAAACGATCCGGCATCGCGAAAGTGGAACCTCTGGGGCTACATCGATGCCCGCGACGGAGCCCAGGCTGTACGTCTGGCGCTCGAGTCCGATCTGACCGGTACCGAGATCTTCATCATTGCCAACGCCGACACCGTCATGTCACGACCCAATGCCGACCTGGTCAAGGAGTTCTATCCAAACGTCGAGGTGCGCGGCGACCTCGGAGAGCACGACACGCTGCTCTCGATCAAAAAAGCCAAACGGCTGCTCGGCTACCGACCCGCGTACGGCTGGCGCGAGGGCGGTACGTCCTGACCTTCTGAGCGAAGGCCTGCCTAGGTGTTTGACCTGGAGTGCGCTCCAGGTTGCAGGCTATTGCTATGAGCACATCTGCTGCGCTTCCGGAGCTGACTGGCAACGACAGCGCCGACCTGCTGATCGGTGACGTGGCGCGACTCTCTGGTTTGTCGATCGACACCCTGCGCTACTACGACCGGGCCGGGCTGCTCGGCGCGGTCCACCGCGACGGCGGGGGGCGTCGCGTCTTCAACCGGGACACCTTGGGCTTGCTGGATGTGGTGCTGCGGTTGCGGCGAACGGGCATGCCGGTAGAGGAGGTACGCCACTTCGTCGACCTGGTGCGGTCGGGCGACACCGAACGTGCGGGACGCTTGGAGATACTGCGGGCCCACCGTCGCCGGGTGCTGGCGCAGCTCGGCCAGCTCCAGGACGACCTCAAAGTGATCGACTGGAAGATCGCCGCGTACCAAGCCGGAGAGGACGGCACCGAGCCGCCGCCGCCACCTCCAGGTTGGCCAAGGCCCCAGACGCAGCTACCACTGCCAGACACTTTGACCGCTGGACCACCAACTGACCAGGAGAAGCCATGAGCACAACGACGACAGAAACTCGCTCGCTGGGAGCCGGCGGACGTGAACTGTCGGCCGTGGGTGTCGGTACGTGGGCGCTCGGCGGCCCGTTCACCTTTGACGGCCGTGACGCCGGGTGGGGTGAAGTCGACGACGCGGAGAGTATCCGCGCACTGCAGGTGGCGATCGATGCCGGAGTAACGCTGATCGACACAGCGCCCGCGTACGGCACCGGACACTCAGAGTTGATCATTGGGCAGGCACTGGGCACACTGCCGAGCACGGTGCGGGAGTCAGTCGCCGTGGCTACGAAGTTCGGCCTCCGCATCGATGAGAGCCGGCGTACCGGCGGCGGCAACGATATCCGCCCGGCGGCCATTCGGGCCGAGTGCGAGGCTAGCCTGCGCCGGCTCGGGCTGGACGCGGTGGATCTGTATCAGCTGCATGGCGGTGCCGAGACTGTAGCCGCAGCCGAGGATGTGGTGGCGACCTGTGAGGAACTGCTAGCCGAAGGCAAGATCAGGTCCTTCGGCACCTCTCAGGACGACGCTGAAACGGTGGCTGTCTTCGCCCGATCGGATGGGTGCGTGGCGGTGCAGACCCAGGTGAATGTTTTCGGCTGGACTGCGGCAACGCTGGATGCCGCACACGCTCACGGGCTGGCTGTGTTGGCTCGCTCACCGCTGGCCATGGGCATCCTGGGCGGCAAGTACGACACCAGAAACCGCCCTCGAGCGGGCGACGTCCGCCTGGATACGCCCTATTGGGACTACTTCGACGCCGACACGATGCCGGGCTGGTTGGACCGCCTGGACACCGCACGGGAGCTGCTGACGGTCGGCGGTCGGAGCCTGGTGCAAGGAGCACTTGGCTACTTGTTGGCCCTTGATCCGTCGATCATCCCCTTGCCGGGCATCCGCACCGAGCAGCAGGCGCGTGAGAACGCCTCGGTGTTGGGTGTCGGCCCGTTGCCACAGGCGGAAACCGCGGAGATTACCGCGCTCCTCGCCGACTCTCCGGAGCGTCGCTGACAAAGGCAGGCACGCGCTGGCCGGCGGTTAGACGGTGGTCCAGGCCGAGTCCCGGGCGGCACTGTCCTCGACGGCGCCGAGGACTCGCTGCACGCACAACCCGTCGTCGAAGGACGGGGTCGGCTGCTGATTCTCCGCGATCGCGGTTACTAGGTCGACGACCTGATGGGTGAAGCCGTGCTCGTAGCCGAGACCGTGCCCGGGTGGCCACCAGGCACTCAGGTACGGGTGATCGGGCTCGGTGACCAGGATCTGTCGAAAGCCTTGCTCCTCGACCGGCTGCGTGCCGTCGAAGAACTGCAGCAGGTTGTTCGCCTCAAAGTCGAAGGCGAGCGAGCCGTCGATGCCGCTGATCTCGATCCGCAACGCATTCTTGCGACCGAGAGCAAACCGGGTGGCTTCGAAAGTCGCTATTGCGCCGTCGGAGAACCGTGCCGTGAACAGAGCCGCGTCGTCCACAGTGACCTCGCCCCGCGGAGCATCCCCACCGGTGTGCCCGTGACCGCCCAGTCCCGAGCGCTCACCGCTCAGCGGCCGGGATTTCACGAATGTCTCCAAGATCGCGGAGACGCCGGTGATCGACTGTCCGGTGAGCCACTGGGTGGTGTCGACCAGGTGGGCGCCGAGGTCTCCCAGCGCGCCGGACCCCGACTTCGACTTGTCCAGCCGCCAGGTCATCGGGGCGTCGGGATCGTGCAACCAGTCCTGCAGGTACTGGGCGCGCACTTGGCGAACGCTGCCGATCCTGCCCGCTTCGATCAGCTTGCGGGCCAGCGCTAACGCCGGCGTCCGGCGGTAGGTGAAGCCGCACATGGCCCAGACTCCGCGCTCGGCAGCTGAGCCGGCTGCCGCTGCCATCTGCTCCGCCTCTTCGACGGTGTTCGCGAGCGGCTTTTCGCAGAGCACGTGTTTGCCGGCCTGGAGGGCAGCGATCGCTATCTCGGCATGGCTGTCACCTGGAGTGCAGATGTCGATCAGGTCGATGTCGTCGCGTTCGACCAGCCGCCGCCACTCCGTCTCGGTCGAAGCGAAGCCGAGCCGCTCGGCCGCCGCGCTCACCGCGTCCGGATTGCGGCCGGCGACCGCGGTCAGCTCGGGGGTGAGCTGCAGGTCGAAGAAGCGGTGGGCATTGCGCCAAGCCTGGGCATGGGCGGCGCCCATGAAGGCGTATCCCACCATGCCGACCCGCAGAACGTCACTCATCTGAACTCTCCCTTCAGCTCACCGGCTGCGATCGCCGGACTCGGGTTGCCGATCACGTCCTGCAGCGACGGCCACGACGTGAGCACCGCCGCCAGCTCGGGTCGCTGCTCAACCACCAGCGCCTGGCGATAGGCGTCGTCGAGCAGGTCATCCAAGGCGACGCGCTGCCCGGTCTGAGCCGACCGGACGGCGCCCTCGACCATGGCCAGGCTCATCACGTTTCGATGCACCTCTCCGTACGGCACGCTACCGTCGCGTAGCGCAGCGACGAACTCGGCCAGGGAGCCGGCGATTTCCTCGGGCCCGGTGCCGATCACGGCAGGGATCGGCGTGCCGTCGGCGGTCTGCGCGACCGGTGCGTGATCGCCGTCCCAGAGCGCCGTGCCATGGGCTCCGCTGATCCGCCAACTGCCATTCCACGACGTCTCGAGGCCGGGGCTGCACCAGCTGCCGGTGAACACGAACCGGGTGCCGTCGGCGAACTCGGCGTTCACCTCGGCGGCTGCGTCTCCGGCGTACCAGCTCCAGCCGGGGTTGAACGAGTCGCAGGAGATCGACACCGGCTCGCTGCCGATCAGGTCGCGGGCTAGGTCGAACTGGTGGATCGCCATGTCCTTGAGCAGCGGGTAGGCCATCTGTTCCCGGAAGCCGCCAAAGTGTGGGCTCTTGAAAACACTGCACGCGACGAGGCCAAGTCGGCCCAGCCGGGCGATCTGCCCGCGCAGCCCTTCGACGTTGCGCCAGTATCGGCGGGATTGGGAGACCATCAGCAGCCGATCGCTGGCCTCGGCGGCCGCGATCATCGACAGAGCAGCCGGCAGCGTGTCCGCCAGCGGCTTCTCGCACAGCACGGGGAGACCGCCTAGCAGCGCCATGGTGCTGACCTCGGCGTGGGCCTCCGGGATCGTCACATTGACCACTGCGTCTGCCTCGACCCGATCCAGCAGCTCCTCCAGCGTGGTGGCCACCGTGATATCGGTAAAGCCGGCGTCCGCCGCAGAGCGCTGGGCGGTTTCGAGGTCGAGGTCGGCGAGGCCGACGAGGCGGATGTCGGGTGACTCACCGATCATGCGCAGCCAGGCGCGACCCATCAGGCCGGCACCGACCTGGATCAGCCTGACCGGTTCAATTGCTTGGGACATTCGCTTGATCTTCCTCGCGGGACTTGATCGGGCCGGTGTAGCCGTGGCCGTGGAAGAAGTCGTCGGTCTCGTAGCGCAGCAGGGTCGGCAGTGTCCGCGGACGGTCGCTCTTCACCCAGACGACGCCGTTCGCGATCACCCGGCGCACGTCGGTGTGGTGGTACACCGGGTAGTCCTGGTCGCCCGGCGAGAAGAAGAAGATCTTTCCGTTGCCCCGCCGGAACGCGCAGCCGCTGCGGAACACCTCGCCGCCGGTGAAAGAGGAGATGAAGATCAACTCGTCCGGGGCCGGGATGTCGAAGGTCTCGCCGTACATCTCCTGGGCGTCGATGATGATCGGGTTCGGGACGCCCTGAGTGATCGGATGAGTGGGGTCGACGGTCCAGACCAGCTCGCGATCCTGCTCGCTGCGCCAGCGCAGCGTGCAGGTGGTGCCCATCAGCTTGCCGAAGATCTTCGACCAGTGCCCGGAGTGCAGGACCACGAGGCCGAGCCCGGAAAGTACATGCCGGTGGACCCGCCCGACGACATCGTCAGCGACCTCGCCGTGCGCGGCATGGCCCCACCACACCAGGACGTCTAGTTCGCTGAGCACGTTCTCGCTCAGACCGTGCTCGGGTTCGTCGAGCGTGGTGGTGGTCACCCGGGCCTGGTCACCGAGGTTTTCGGAAATCCCCGCGGCGATGGTGTTGTGCATACCGTCGGGATAGATGGCGGCCACATGAGGCTCGATCTGCTCGTGCCGGTTCTCGCCCCAGACGAGAACTCGGACTTGGGGGGACGGGTTTGCAGGCATGGTGATTCCTTTGGGGGTCGGCAGGCCGGTGTACGTCGACCGGCTATTTCACTGCACCGCCGGTGGCCCCGGCGGCAATGTACTTCTGGGCGATGACCAGCAGAATGATCGCCGGGATCGAGGCGAGCATGGCGGTGGCCATCACTGCGCTCCAGTTGGAGATGTGCGAGCCAAGGTAGGTGTAGATGCCCAGCGTGACCGGTGTGATATTCCCCTCGGTGGTCAGGGTCAGCGCGTAGATGAAGTCGCTCCACGCGAAAAGGAACGCGAAGAGTCCCACGGTGATCAACGAGTTCCGGCTGATCGGCACCACGATTGACAAGAACGCGCGGACCAGGCCGGCGCCGTCGACCCGGGCCGCCTCGACGATGGACGTAGGCACTCCGAGCATGAACGCCCTCATGATCAAGATTCCGAACGGGACTGCGTGTGCGGCGTTGGCGATGATCAGCCCGGGGATGGAGTTGAGCAGGCCGATGTTCTCGTACAAGGTGTAGAGGGCATTGGCGATCACGATCCCTGGGATCATCTGCGAGATCAGGATGGCGAGCAGGGCCCAGGTGATCCAGCGGAACCTGAACTGGGCCAGCGCGTACGCACATGGGGTGGCGATAAGCAGGGTCAGCACCACCGTGCCGATGGCGATCACCAGGCTGGTGACGAGATTCTGTCCCTGATCATGGATAGCTGTGGTGTAGCCACCCAGGCTTGGATCCGGCGGAAAGAAGCTTGACGGCAGAGTGCCTCCGCTGGGCTGCAAGGAGATGTTGAGCATCCAGTAGACCGGAAAGAGCATCAGGGCCAGCAGGACGATGGCGAGGGCGGTACGAAATCCGCGCCGGGTCTGGCGGGCGGCGAGTCGCTGCTGGTGAGTGACCATCATCTGCTCCTTACTCGTCGACCTGGCGCCGGGTGGCCCGAAGGTAGACGATCGCGAAGGCCAGCGAGATGAGGATCAAGATGTTGCTCAGGGCTGCGCCCTGGCCGAACTTGAACTCTACGAACGAGCGCTGGTAGGACATGAGGTTGATCGTCTGGGTCGCGTTCGCCGGACCACCTTGGGTTAAACCGAGGATGATGTCGAGCACCTTCAGGGTGTAGATCACACCCAGCATGATCACGACGCTGACCACGGCGTGCAGGTTGGGCCAGGTGATGT
>Ga0081455_10001994_pt1 | contig 24394 bp, 22 predicted proteins | sample TabmetS3T2R1_FD_70207 | JGI IMG/M metagenome (GOLD analysis project Ga0081455, IMG submission 70207) | Tabebuia heterophylla rhizosphere microbial communities from the University of Puerto Rico - S3T2R1 | ecosystem: Host-associated > Plants > Roots > Rhizosphere ...
CGGCGGTGCCACGCCGCCCGCCACGGCACTCAGCAACGAAGCCACCAACCCCAGCACCAGCAGCAACACCAACAAGTGCGACCGCGGTGCCAGTCGACGGAACCAGGCTCCCACAACACGACACACCCCACCCACACGAGCCGCCCGACCAGGCACAGCAACCCCTCCCCCACGCCTCCCGGACGAACCGGCGCCCCTAAACGGATTCGCGGCCCTATGACCACGAACACAACCAAGTCGCGTGCACAATGTCGTCGATCGAGTGCCCAATGCAACCGCCGAACGACGAGCAGCACGACAGCGAATAGCTCCGAAAAACGGAGCATCTCAGCCCAAAACCCTGCCTCCAGCAGCGACCTCAACGATCCTGCTTCCACCCCGACGTGGACTATGACCGAACCGGAGGAGCAATAAAACAACCGACCAACAACCAAGCTGCAACCCACCGGAAACCGTTCCACGACGGCGGACGGCCCACCGCGAACGGCATCAGGGGCTGACCGCCGTGGCTGGCTGACCGCAGGTCCGTCGTCCGGGCTTTTCGGGATATTGCCGATTGTGAACTTGCGGCGCCGCGTACGGTTCGCGTTCGGTTGCATACCTAATGCCCCACATGGTGTACTCCTTTACCGTGTCCGAGGTCGAGCCAGTTCATCCCGACGTGCTGCATGCACTGCTGATCAAACTCATCCGTGACCAGGGCGGATCGGTGACCGTGAAGGTGCCAGAGCTGCTCAATCAGGTAGCGAGCGGGAAGGCCGGTACCGCCCAGTGGGTAATCACGGCGCGGCCGGGTCCCGGGACAGACGAGGGCACCTGGAGTGTCGCGAAAGCCTGACACAGGGAGAGGGCGGAGCAATTGTCAAGACCTGTGGATTGTCAGGTATGGCGAGGTCGGTGTGGTTGGAGGAGGCGCATCAGCCGCTCGTTGACGTCGTCGGGTGATCGGCCCGCGTCGACGAACCCGTGGCGCTGGTACAGCCCGATCGCTGGTTCGTTGTCTGCCTTGACCGACAGGACGACCTCCCGCCGGTCGGCCCACTTCGCAACGGTGCGCACGGCTGCGTCCCCGACACCACGGCCACGGGCCGACGGAGTGACCCACATCGAGATGAGCTCAACCGCGCCGTCGGTGCGAACGGAGGCGCTGACCATGCCTGCGGGTGCGCCGCACAACCGGAGGACGACATTCATCGGAACTGTTGAAAGGCGTGCTCGCCACCGTTCCTCCGTGTCGCCGAGGCCAGTCCACTGCGCGAGTGTCGAGCTGAACGCCGACGCGGACTCGGTAAGCGCTTCCAGGCGCAATTTGCGCCACAATTGCCAGTCGTCAGGGCCGAGTACCTGTACTTCGATCACGCGGCCGCCTCGTCGCAGCGTTCGACGAGCTTGCCATTCGCGAAGCGAGCGCCAGCCCGCACGAGGGCGACCAAATGCGGCGCGTTGACCGCGCGCCAGCGTGACTGCGCGGCCTCGATCAGCTTGAACGCCATGGCCAGCCCAGCCGTGCGGGAACCTGGCCCCTTGGTGACCTTCGTGCGGTGCCGCACAGTCGAGAATGTGGACTCGATGGGGTTGGTGGTGCGCAGATGGATCCAGTGTTCGGCCGGGTAGTCGTAGAAGGCGAGCAGTTCCTCGACGTCGTCGGTGATCTTTGCGGCGGCCTTGGGAAATTTAGCGCCGTAGGCGGCGTCGAAGCTCTTGACCGCATCTAGGGCGTGCCGCTTGTCCTCGGCGTTCCAGATCTCCGCGAGGGCCTTCTTCGCCCCGGGGTGGGCGGACTTGGGCAGCGCGGCGAGCACATTGGCGATCTTGTGGAACCAGCAGCGCTGTTCTCGTGTCTCGGGGAAGACCTCGCGCAGGCCGCCCCAGAACCCGAGTGCGCCGTCCCCGATCGCGAGCACAGGGGCGCGCATGCCGCGCCGCTTGCAGTCCCGCAGCAGGTCCGCCCACGACTCGGCCGACTCGCGGTAGCTATCGGCTAGGGCGACGAGTTCCTTGCGGCCGTCGGCGCGTACGCCGATCATCACCAGCAGGCATAGTTTCGCCTCTTCCAGGCGGATGTTGACGTGGATCCCGTCCGCCCACAGGTACACGTAATCCACATCGGACAGATCACGCTCGGCGAACGCGCGCTGGTCGGCCTTCCACTGCTCGGTCAGCTTCGTGATCACCGGAGCGGACAGGCCCTTCGCGCTGCCGAGGAACTGGCCCAGCGCGGGCACGAAATCGCCCGAGGACAGGCCGTGCAGGTACAAAAGCGGCAGTACCTCGGTGATCTTCGGGGTCTTACGCGCCCACGGCGGCAGGATCGCCGAGGAGAACCGCATCCGCTCACCCGTGGCCGGGTCGACGCGCTTGTCGTTGATCCGTGGCGCAGCTACCCCCACCGCGCCCGCGCTGGTCAGCACCTCCCGCGGCTCGTGGTGGCCGTTGCGCACCACGAGGCGGTGGCCGCGCTCGTCACGCTCGCCGGAGAACCGGGCGATGTAGGCGTCGACCTCGGCCTGCAACGCCTCGACCAGCATCCGGCGCGCGCCTTCGCGCACGATCTCATCGATCAACGACGTCGACGGGCCAGCCGGACGGCCGTCATCACCAGGGGCAGGGACAGGGACTACGGTGAGCATCGGGTCGTACCTTCCCGGCCGACGTTGGCGCGTCGGCCATGCTTGGAACCTTCATCCGGTCACCGGGAAGGTACGCCCCTCCCCGGCCGATCCACAGGTTTCAAGCATTGCTCGAGTTACACGGGTGTACCTGCGCGGCCGTCCCCACCCGCCGCGCCCTTCCCACCGGGCACCAGGTGGCGGCCTCCCCGGCAGGTCGCCGTGTGCGTGGCGTCACTTGCAGTACCGCAAGCCCGTTTAGGCCGGGCTTCAGCCCTGCCCGCGGATGCGCTCGCGGTGTCTCTGCATCACACGCGACGCTGGCCCATCGAATGCGGCCCAGGTGAGCCGCTACGCCGCGCCCCGCAGCCGACGTGGAACATGCCGTCGTTGTGGTCTCCGAGCGACCATCAAAACGCACGCGCAATGTCTTCGCCCATCCACATCCTGGTGCGAATCCCGATACTCTCAGGATTTACGGCGCATTCTGTGGCTATTGACAGTCCGCGAATTGTGCAAATTGTATTCACCCGTTCGGACCTGCCGCTACTTCGCCACGGTGCGGAACACTGGATGGTGCGACGCGCGGGGGCGTCCTCTGGGGGATTGCAACGGCGCAGCCTCGTGACGAACGACAGGCCACAGCCACAGCACGTGCGGTGAGGCGACGCTTCGAGCGTGTTTGCCAGAGCCGTCACGATCGGCATTCAGCGGGGCCACCCGGCTGCTTACGCGGGGGCTGCGCGTGCTGATGTGTCGATTTTCGCCGATCTGCGACGTGAGCGTTGTGTGGCCATGCCATGACAGGTACGTCATTCACGCGAAGGAGCCCGGGAATGGGTAAACGGTCAGCGAACGCACAACAAACTTCCCTTTGATTGTGGGCATCACTGGGGACAAAGGTTTCACTGATATCGCAAACGATCACGAGGCGAGGCGCGTGACGCCTAGCGTCGGGGCGGGACGCTCTGCGCTGGTGTCCGCGGGGCCGCCCGCGGTGTCTCTCGGCGGCATGAACCGGCCCGCGTGATTCCGGCCTGGGCCGGACCTCTGCGAGCGGGATTGGGGAAGCGGCCGTAGGGCCTGGTTGCAACGTAGGGGCACTGTGCCGCGTTCCCGGCAACGTGCTCTCGCCGCTTTGACCTGCGGCCCTTTGCGCCGGAAACCCGCTATGCAAGCGGAACACTTTTTGATCACTAACTCGTTCGACTCGCGCGCGCGGTGAGCGCGCGCGGACATTCGTTAGGAGGTGCACTATGCCCCTGGATCTTGAGACATTGGCCCGCGCGAGAACGTTGCTGTCGGTGCCGGGACATCGGCCAGACCGCTTCAACAAGGCAGTGGCCAGTGGTGCCGACGCGATCATGTTGGATCTGGAAGACGCGGTGGGACCGACGCTGAAAACACAGGCGCGGTCAAATATTGATCATTGGCTCGCGGAAGGCGGATCGGGCGTGGTCCGTATCAACGACTGCGGCACGGAATGGTACGAGGACGATGTTGCCATGCTGGCGAGACATTTCGCGCCGGTGCTGTTGCCCAAGGTGACCGACGGCGACCAGGTCGCGCGGCTGGTCGAGCGGCTTCCGTCGGGAGTCTTCGTCATGGTGTTGCTGGAGACCGGCGCGGGAATACTGAGCGCGCGCGACATCTGCTCTGTTCCTGGTGTTGCCCGGGCGATGTTCGGCAACGTCGACCTTGCTTCGGAGATGGGCATCAATCATGCGGATCGGGTTGCGCTCGCTCCGGCGCGATCGCAGGTCGCGCTCGCTTCGAGCGCGGCGGGAGTGGCGCCGCCCATGGATGGGCTCACTACGGCCGTTCGAGATGAGCAGGAGTTGCGGCGCGACGTCGACCACGCTGCGGCGTTGGGTTTCACCGGGAAGTTGTGTATCCACCCAAGCCAGGTGCCGGTGGTGAACGCGCGCTACGCACCGTCTCCTGACCAACTGAGGTGGGCGCGTGAGGTCGTGGCGGCTGCCGGCAACGGGTCGGTGACGGTCGTGGACGGCCAGCTCGTCGCGAAACCCGTGGTGGCCCAGGCGCGCCGGATCCTGGCCGTGCCGTCGCAGCAGTCCTGAGGGGTTCGTGATGTCTCAGATTGTAGGCCAAACCATGCAGTTGCCCCTGCAGCGATACCTCGACCACATCGAAATCAGGAGCGTCAACAACTGCCCTTCCTACGTCGCGGAGTGCGAAGGCATCGTCGATCCCGTCCTGCTCGCGCGGGCGATTGACCTGCTGTGCGTGCAACATCCGGTTCTGCTCGGTCGCATTCGTCCTGATCAGGACGGGCACCTGTTGTCAGCTGACCCCAGCCGACGCCTCAAGCTGGTGGTTCGCGAGGGTGGAAAGCAGGAGTTGCTGGAGGAAATCCATCGTCCCTGGGATTCCCGATACCAGGTGGCCCAGCCGATTCTGGTGCGGGGTGTGCGCAGCTCGTTCGTGGCGATCAGACTCGATCACGCCATCGCGGATGGAAGCTTCCGGATGGGATTGTTCACCGACCTGTGGGGCTTGTATTCGAAGCTAACCGCAGGATCGGAACCGCAGGTCGAGCCGGGCACGACGCTTCCTCTGTCGCCGGTGGCTGTACTGGAAGAACGGTTACCGGACAAAGACTTCCCGCCACCGACGGAGCAGTCGAAGCCCCCGGTGTTTCGGCATCGACTCCTGGAAAAGCGGGTGAGGCTGGACACCGCGCCTTCCCAGCGCCTGGTAGCCGCCGCGAAGGCACAGGGCACCTCGGTGCATGCGTTGATCTGCGGCGCGATCATGGTTGCCCATCGTGATCTATGGCCGCGGCCAGGCGAGATCCCCATGATGTGCTGGGCTCCGGTGAATATCCGGACCCGGGCGACTCCACCGGTGGGCGCCACGGAGACCACCAATCTGACCCTCATCCACGAAGCTGTCCTGTCGATCCGGCGACACGCCGACCCGATCACCGTCGGCCGGGAGATCAAGACGTTGCTGAACCGGGAGATCGAGAGCGGCCAGCTCCCGACCGGTCCCCCGACCTGGGTTCCGTCGGATCTCGCCGAGCACTTCTCCACCGTGCTGATCAGCAACTATGGCGTGGTATCCCGGTTCACGCAGCCGCCGGGCGCTCGGATCGTGGACTTCGAGACGCTGTCACATCCGATGATCGGCCGGTATCCCAGCTACCCGGTGTACACCTACGAGGGGCAGCTGACGATCCTTGCTCGTTACCAGCAGGAGTTCTACAGCGACGAGTTGGCGGACGCGCTGCTGGCCCGGATCGCCGGCCAGCTCCGGGACCTGGGGGACGCGGTCACAGGCGTCGAGGGAGCTCGGAGATGACCGCCACCGACGCGCGCCGCGGCCTCGATCGCGCCGCGTTGGTGGTGTTCCCAGGGTTCATGCTGGCGACCCTGATGGCGGGTCTGGACCAGACGATCGTCGCCACCGCGCTTCCCTCGATCGTGGCCGATCTGTCGGGTCTGGCCCACCTCGCGTGGGTGGTGACCGCGTACGGCCTGGCGGTCGGCGTGTCGACACCAGTGCACGGCAAGCTTGGGGATCTGTTCCCTCGTAAGCGGCTGTTCCAGCTGTCCGTGGTCGCGTTTCTGGTGGGGTCGGCACTGTGCGGTGCCGCGCCGTCGATGCTCGCGCTGATCGTGTTCCGTGTGGTGCAGGGGATCGGCGCGGGGGGCATCGTGGTGCATGCGCAGTCGATCCTCGGTGAGCTGATCCCGCCGGCGGAGCGGGGCCGCTATCTCGGGCTCATGCAGTCGTCCTTCGCGGTGGCTACGGTGGCTGGACCGCTATTGGGTGGCCTGATCTCGCAACATCTCGGGTGGCGCTGGGTGTTTTATGTCAACCTGCCGCTGGGGGCGGTGGCGCTGGCGGTGGTCGCGGCGAAGGTGCCGGTGGTGTCACCTCGGCGCGGGAACGTCCGGATCGACTGGGCGGGCGCGGCACTGTTGTCGATGGGGGTCACTGCGCTGCTACTGGTCACGAGCTGGGGTGGGCGCGAGTACGCATGGGGATCCGCGACGATTCTGACGCTTGCGGCCATCGCTATCGTGCTGCTGACTGGGTTCGTGTGGTGGGAACGACGCGCTCGCGAGCCGATGCTGCCGCTGCGGCTGTTCGGCAATCCGATCACGCGAGTGGTGATCTCGCTGGTGTTCCTGGTTGGGTTCGCCACGTTGGGGGTCACGATCTTCGTGCCGCTGTTTTTTCAGCTGGTGGATGGGGTCACGCCGACGGTCTCGGGGCTGCGGTTGGCGCCGTTGTGGGTGACGTGGGCGCTGGCCTCGACCGTATGCGGTCAGCTCGTCGCGCGAACGGGACGGTACCGTGTCGTGCCCATCGCAGGCGCTTGCCTGGTGGTACCGGCCCTGCTGCTGTGGTGGCAGATGCCCGCCGACGGGCCCTATCTCGTCGAGGCCGGGGCGCTCGTGCTGGCGGGGATGGGCCTCGGGATGATCAATTCGGTGATGCTGATCGTCGTGCAGAACGCGGTGGACTCCCACGACATCGGGGTGGCCACCTCCACGACTACCTTCAGCCAGACGATCGGCGCCTCCAGCGGGGTCGCGGTGCTCGGCGCGGTGCTCACCACGGCACTGATGGCGCACATTCCCCCGGAGGCCTGGCAGCAGATGTCGGTCAGTGGGCTGGATATCAGCCGTGCACAGGTCGATGCGCTGCCGCCGCCGGTGCGGGCCGAGGTCCTCGCCGGTGTCACCCAATCCTTGCAGGGGGTGTTCCTGGTGGCGGCGGGTTTGGCTGCGCTGGCACTGGCCGTGGCCCTGTTTCTGCGGGAGATTCCGCTTCGGCGGTCAAACACCACCCGGGGAGGTGCGGCGGGGTCAGATGATGCCCCGGTGGGCCAGGGCGGCGAGTTCGTCGCTGGGAATGCCGAGTAGCTCGCCGTAGATCTCTTTGTTGTGCTGGCCCAATGTCGGGCCGAGGTGCTCGACCGTTCCAGGGGTGGCGGAGAACCGGGGGACGGGGCCCTGCACCTGTATCGAGTCAAGGTCCTCGTCAGGAACGCGGACATGGATGCCGCGGGCCTGTAGGTGGGCGTCGGCCAGGAGTTCCCGCGCGTCGTACACCGGGGCCGCGGCGACACCTTCCCGTCTGAACACCGCCATCGCCTCCGCTAGGGTGTGCCCGGCGATCCAGTCGGCCACCATCGCGTCGATCTCCGCGGCGCGGGCCAGGCGCCGTTGCGGGTCCGCGTACTCGGGGTCGTCGATGAGTTCGGGCCGCTGGATGGCCCGGTAGACCCGCAGCGCAACGGTGGGTGCGCTGCCCGACATCGCGATCCAGCGCCGATCCGTGGTCTGGTAGGTGTTGCGGGGCGCGCTGACGTCCCAGCGGTTGCCGGCCCGCCGGGGCACCTCGCCGAGTTGGTCGTAGGTGATGACGGATTGCTCGAGGAGCCGGCTGAGCGGGTCGATGAGGTTCACGTCGATCAGCTGGCCGACACCGCCGTGTACGTCGCGGTGGTAGAGCGCCATCATCACCGCGTACGCCGCCGTGAGTGAGGCCACGCCGTCGGCAAGCATGAAGGAGGGCAGCGTGGGCGGTCCGTCCGGCTGTCCGGTGAGATGAGCGAACCCGCTCATCGCCTCGCCGAGGGTTCCGAACCCAGGCCGGTCACTGTCCGGACCGTTTAGCCCGAACCCGGTCACGTGCAGCATGATCAAGCCAGGGTTCCGGCTGCGCAGCGTGTCAAAATCGAGCCCCCATCGCCGCAGCGTGCTGGGGCGGGTGTTCATGATCAGCACATCACACTGTGCCGCGAGGCGGCGCAGGAGCTCCTGGCCCTCGGCGACGCGGAGGTTGAGCGTGATGGCCTTCTTGTTGCGGCTGATGCTTTTCCACATCAGGCCGACGCCGTTTTTCTGACGGTCCCAGGACCGGAGGGGGTCGCCGGTGCCGGGTTGTTCGACCTTGATCACGTCCGCGCCGTGTTCAGCCAGGTAGGTGGCCGCCAAGGGTGCTGCGGCCAGGGTCGCGGCGTCCAGAACTCTGACGCCGGACAGCAGGGAGTCGGGCATGCGTTGTCCTTTGTGGTCGGTCGGGTTCAGAAGTCGAGCGGGAGGTGCCAGGTCCTGGTGACGATCTCGGCGTCATCGACGGTCACGGTCGCGTGGGCCCGCAGGGTGGTCTGGTCGCAGCGGATCGCCGCGGTGACGGCGATCCGCTGCCCCGTGTTCATCGTCACCGTGGCTCGGTGGTCGGCTGTCGCGACGCTGCCGCCAGGGTGGGCCTTGTTCACGATCGCGTGCAGCCGTGAGCGGGCCTGCAGGCGATGGCCATCGCGGGTCGTGACCTCTGGTGGCTGCCCGGAGGTGATCTCCACTTCGACGCGATCGTGGACGGGGTCGCGGGTGATGTTCCAGCTGCCCGACGGCCGGACCCGAGTCTCGGGGGGAAGCGGGGTGACTGCGGCCGGGATGCCGACGTCGTCGGCCACGGTAGGCACCACGAGTTCCAGCCCGGAGACCGTGAACGGTGTCGGGCGGGGGAGCGGTACCAGGCGGGGGAAGTCGGAGTCGCTGACCACGACCCGGACCCGGTGTCCGGCGGAGACGCGATAGGCGGTGGCGCGCAACACAACCCGGTACTGCTCGGCTTGTTCGTGGGGGCAGAACACGCCGGCGGCGATGAACCGGGACCGGCCCTGCGGATCGACGTCGGCAAGGCGGACCACGATCCGCTGTGGTGTTGCCTGCGGTATCCCGAGCGCGACTTCGGGACGCCCGCACAGCAGGAGGTCCGCATCCAGGGGGTGGCTGGTCGCGGTGATGGCGCGCACATCGTCGTGGTGCTGGTCCAGGGGCAGCCCGAATCCGGGACTGGGGAATCCCCACAGCCCGCTCAGCGCCCCGGTCGTCGGATCCGGGTCGTAGCGGGCGATCATCGGCTCGGCCACCGGCTTGTCGGTGAGTATGGCGTTCGCCGCAGCGGTGAAGATGCGCTCGGTTTTCGCGGGCGGCCAGGACTCGTAGCCCCGCCACCCAGCGTTGTGGCCTTGCGTGTAGATCGTCACGGGCGGCTCCTCGACCACAGCCGAGTCGCTTCCCCGGAGCCACCGATCCCACCAGCTCAACGCCACCGGGAGGAAATCGATCGGGTCGAATGGAGAGTCCTGCGGCATGGCGTGCATCCACGGTCCCACCAGCAGCTTCTTCGAGCCCGGGAGCTGTTCGTACAGGCGGGTGATCGCGTCGGCGTAGGGGTCCCGCCAGCCGCCGACACACAACGTGGGCACCGTGATGGTATGCGGGGCGATCGCGCGGTCTGCGAGAGCGGGATCGCCGGGGCCATGCCGGGCGAAATCGAGCAGAAAGGGTTCCACCTCGTGCATCCGGGTCCACCACCGCCGCCGAGCCTCGCTGGTCGTGTAGCCGGCCAGTGGCGGCAGCAGCTGCTCGACGAGCATCGACGCGCTCCAGTAGACGCGCTGGTGGAGGTCGGCCCGCGCGCCATCGTGGTCGAAGGCGTCCCGCGCTGGATCCACGGGCCCCATCATCGCCATCAATGCCTTGAGCCGCGGATGGTTGCGGGTCGCGGCCCGCATCGCGGTGACACCGCCGTAGGAGATCCCCCAGACACCCAGGTCTCCGGTGCACCACGGCTGGGCGGCCATCCAGTCCAACGCGGCGACCGCGTCATCCCCTTCGCCGGGATCGAATTTCGGTCGTGGGGTCCCGTCCGAGGCCCCGGTTCCGCGGAGCTCGACCAGTACGCAGGCGTAGCCGTGCTCGGCGAACCAGCGCAGCGTCGCCTGCTGGTGCGCGCCGACCAGCAGGTCCTTACGGTAGGGCTGGAGGGTGAGCAGTGCGGGCGCCGGCGCGGCGCCAGCAGGAAGGTAGACGTCGGCCGACAGGGTGATGTCGGGCTCGCCGGTGGGGATCCGCTGATCCTGAAGGATTTCCACGTCGAACGATTGCGGGCGGTACACGGGATCCTCCGGGCGTTCAGGGCTGGGCTTCGACGATCGAACGCGCCGTCGGGTCCGGTACCGGCACCGCGGCGAGCAACGAGCGGGTGTAGGGGTGGCTGGGCCGAGCGGTGACGGCGTCGGCGGGGCCGTCTTCCACGACTTGACCCCGCCGTAGGACCGCGATGCGGTGCGCCATGTGCCGCACGACATCGATGTCGTGGGAGATGAACAGGTAACTGAGCTGATGGCGCTGTTGCAGGGCGAGCAGGAGATTCAGAATTTGGGCCTGCACCGACAGATCCAGGGCGCTGGTTGGCTCGTCGCAGACGATGAGGCGTGGTTCGACGATCAGTGCCCGGGCGATCGCGATCCGCTGGCGTTGCCCGCCCGAGAACTGGGCGGGATATCGGCGGGCGGCGTCGGGGGACAGGCCGACGTCCTCCAACACGGTCGCGACTCGTTCGGCCCCGTTTGCTCGGGTCGCCGATCGGAAATGGACACGCAGCGGCTCGGCGAGGGTGCTCCCGATGGTGCGGGAGGGGTTGAGCGAGCTGTAGGGATCTTGGAACACGATCTGCAGTTCCCGGCTCAGCGCGCGGCGGCTTCGCTCGCTGCGGTGAGTGATGTCCTCGCCCCGATAGCAGATGGTGCCCGACGTCGGCCGTACCAGGCCCAGCACGGCGTGGCCGATGGTGGATTTCCCGGAGCCGGATTCGCCGACGAGGCCCAGTGTGTCCCCGTCTCCCACCGCGAGGGTGACGCCGTCGACCGCGCGGGTCCGGCGGCGGCCGCCGTCGGCGAACTCGACAGCGAGGTCGCGCACCTCAAGCACGGATTTCGGCGTGGTCATCGCTTCCTCCCTGGGCGCGGGTGAGGTCGTGAATGCAGCGCATGTGATGCCCGGGGGCGGGTTCGACCACCGGAATGGCCTCGACGCACTCCGGTGACGCGAGTGGGCAGCGCGGACGGAAATGACAGCCGGCGGGCCACGACCCGGGTTCGGGCACCGCCCCACCGATCGTGGCCAGGGGCTGGCGGGGCTGGCCACGCCGAGGCAGGGCGCCGAGCAGCCCCGCGGTGTATGGGTGGCGGGGTGTAGCGAACAGTTCGGTGACGGTGGCCGACTCCACGATCTGTCCGGCGTACATCACGTAGGCCCGGTCACACACCTCGGCGACCACGCCCCAGTCGTGGCTGATGAGCAGCAGCGACATACCGTTCGTGCGCTGCAGATCGCGCAACAGTCGCAAAATCTCCGCCTGCACCGTGACGTCCAGCGCGGTGGTGGGTTCGTCGGCGATGAGCAACTCTGGCGTGCCGGCCAACGCAGAGGCGATCAGCACTCGCTGCGCCATTCCACCCGACAGTTGATGCGGGTGGCGTTGGGCGACCTGCTCCGGGTCGGGCAGTTTCACATCGGCCAGCAACTCGAGAGTTCGGGCGCGGACCGCCCGGCCGGACAGCCCGGTGTGGCGGCGCACCAGTTCGTCCAGCTGGCGGCCGACGGTGAAGGTCGGGTCCAGGCAGTTCATCGGATCTTGGGAGATCAGCGCGATGCGCGAACCGCGGAATCGCCGCCACGCTGTGCGATTCAGGGCGGCCAGGTCGGTGCCGTCGAAGCACACCCTTCCCGAGCGCGCCTGGCTGCCCGGTGGCAGCAAGCCGAGGATGCCGCGCCCGGTCAGGGACTTGCCGCACCCGGATTCGCCGAGCAAGCCGACGGTCTCACCGGGAAAGATGTCCAGGCTGAGGTGGTCCACAGCGGTGGTGAGCCCCGCGCCGTTCGGCAGCGCGATGGTGAGATCCCGCACGGAGAGCTGAGCTGAGGGATCCGGCGGTCGCGGGGCGCCGATCGTGTCCGGCGCCGAGCCGGAGGTGCGATGAACCAGTCGCTTGCTCGAATGGCGTACCGGGCCCCGGGCGCGTTGCTCGGCAGTGGTGTCTCGACTCGCGTCGCCGAGGAGCCCGAAGGCCAGCACAGTCAGTCCGATGACAAGACCGGAGGGCACCAGCAGCCACGGTTGCTGGTCGATGACCGTGGAGGCGTCGGCCACCAGTCCACCCCAGGTGGGTGTGGGCGCCTGCACGCCCAGGCCGAGATAACCCAATCCGGTTTCGGCCAGCAAAGCCCCTCCGGCGAACAAGGAGGTCTGCACGATGATCGGACCGCTCACCCGGGGCAGCACGTGCCGCACCATGATGGACCGGTTCGGGAGCCCGAATGCGCGCGCGGCGGTGATGTAGAGCTCCTGCCGGACCGCCAGCGTTGCTCCGCGCACCACTCGGGCCAGGCTGGGGAAGCCGAGGATCCCGACGGCGATCATGGCGGCGGTTTCGTTGCTGCCGACGACCGCGAGCACAACGAGCAGGGTGACGATGACGGGGATCGCCATCACGATGTCGGTAACCCAGGAGATCACCCGGTCGGCCCAGCCGCCGATGAAGCCCGCCAGCAGCCCTGCCGACACACCCAGGAACAGTGCGGTGAGCACCGCTTCGGCAACACCGGTGAGCGTGATCCGGCCCCCGTAGATCACGCGAGAGAGCACGTCCCGCCCCAGCATGTCGGTGCCCAGCGGGTGCAGCGCGGTGGGGCCGGAGAGCACGTGGTTAAGGTCAGTGGCGATGGGATCATAGGGAGCGACCAGCGGCGCTGCGATGGCGGCGAGGATCATCAGGGCCAGGTAGCCGGCCGAAATCACGGCCAGTGGCCGTCGCATTGCCCGCAGCCACACTCGGGTCCGGGCGTCGGTTGCGGCCGCTGGGGCGCTCAGCGCATCGGTAAGCGTGGTCATCGCACACGCACCTTCGGGTTGAGCCAGCCGTAGGCGAGGTCGACGAGCAGGTTCACCGCGACCACGATCAGGGTGAAGGTGATCGCCACGGCCTGTATGGCGGGCAGATCGTGCTGGGTCGTGGACTGCACCGCCAGCCCCCCGAGCCCGGGCATCGCGAACACGGCCTCGACGAGCACGGTGCCGTTGAGCAGGCTGACAAACACCAACCCGATCACCGTGACCACCGGAATGGCGGCGTTGCGCAGTGCATGCCGGAGCAGGATCGACAGCTCGGAGGCGCCATTGGCTCGCAGGCTCAGCACGAAGTCGCGGCCCAGCGCGTCGAGCAAACCGTTGCGGGTCTGTTTCGCCACCGCGGCAAGGCCATGGACCGCCAGGGCCGCGACCGGAAGGATCAGACCGCGCAGCCAGTCTCCCGGGGACTCGGCGAATGGGGTGTAGCCGGTCGCGGGCAGCAGCCGCAGTACCACGGCGAACAGGGTGACCAGGACGAGCGCGAGCCAGAAGCTTGGTAACGCGAAACCGGCCAGCGACAAGACATCGACGGCGCGGCCCACCGCGCCGCCGCGGACCGCGCTCAGCGTGCCGAGTGCGATCCCGAGCACGGCGGCGACCACCGTGGTAGCGATGATCAGGGAGAGGGTGACGCCCAGGCGGGTGCCGATCTCGGCGCCCACGTCCAAGCCAGTGATGGACGAGACCCCCAAGTCGCCGCGCACTGCGTGGGCCAGCCAGTGCCCGTACTGCACCAGCAGTGGCTGGTCGAGTCCGAGCTGGTGGCGCAGCTGGGCGTAGGCCTCGGGCGTGTAGTGCTCGCCGAGGATCGCCCGGGCGGTGTCGCCCGGGGCCAGCTGCTGCAACAGGAACGTCAGCCAGCTCACCACTACGACCAGCGGGATGGAGATCAACAGACGTCGCAGTATCAGGGCGCGCATCGCAACCCCACCTCCTTTCAGACGCGCTGTGGTCAGGGTTGGGCTGGGTGCCATTCGATGGGGTTGGCGACGGGCTCGCCGGGCGAGACCGTCAGGTTTCCCACGCTGGAGCGCGCGTAGTAGAACGACGGGGAGAAGGTCACCGTCAAGAACCAGCCCTGCTCGACGACGTGGCTGATGACCTGCTGGTCCAGTTGGGCACGCTGCTCCGGAGCGGCTGCGGCCGCCCGCTGGTACAACGCGGTCAGTTCTGGATCGTTGCTGTCGAAGGGGTTGTAGAAGCCACCGGGCAGCAGCAGCACCTGGGCCATGAGATGTGTGGTGAGGCTGCCGAAGGCAATGCCGAACGCGCCCCACTTCTTGCTGCGCATGTCCTGCTGGTATTTCGCCGTGTCCGCGTCGTTGGTGACGTCGAGCGTCACCCCGATCTGCTTCAGGTCGTCGGCGATCGCCTGCACCACCAGATTGGAATTGGCCGTAGATGTGGTCAGCGCCGGCAGGGTGAACCCGTTGGCATAACCCGCCTCGGCCAGCAGATGTCGGGCCTTGTCCGGATCGTAGCTGTAGACGGCGCGATCGCTGTAGCCGCTACGGCCGGGTAGCTGGATCTGCTCGGTGGGCGTGCCGTAGTCGCCGAACAGCCCGCGCGTAATCTTCTGCCGGTCGACGGCGTAGTTGAGGGCCTGCCGTACCCGCACGTCCCGCAGGGCGGGCACCACCGTGCCCGACCGGTCCGCCAGCACCAGCCCCATGAAGGTGAATGGGGTATAGGCGATGGTCAGCCCGGCCGACTTGGCCGCGTTCACAGTGGTGTAGCTGCCGGCGATCACGTCGACCTGGCCGGTCTTCGCCGCCGCGAGCGCCGTATTCGGGTTAGGGATCACCTTGATGATCACCTTGTCGTAGTGGATCGACGGCTTGTCCCAGAACTGTGGGTTGGGTGTGTAGGTGTAATGGTCGTTGGCAACCGTGGTGGCGGTGTCGAGCACATACGGGCCCGAGCCTCGCGTTTGGCTTGCCAGCTGGTCCGGGTTCGCCAGAGCGTCGCCGCTGATCACGCCCGGCATGGTGTCCTGGCTGAAAATCGTGGGCAGGTCCGGGTTCGCCGTGGTCAGCGTGAGGCGGACGGTGAGCGGATCGATCACCTGCACCGTCGCGTCCCTGGCGACCTTGCCGGCGGTGCCCACGCCGACCTTGCGCAGGTAGTCGAAGTTCGCCTTCACCACGTCCGCGGTCAGCGCCGAGCCGTCCGTGAAATGCACCCCCGATCGCAGGTGAAGCTCGAAGACGGTGTTGCCGGTGCCGACGTAACCCCAGGACTCGGCCAGCCGCGGCTTCAGCTGCCCGTCCGGTGCACGATAGATCAACGGGTCATAGGCCAGGTTCATGAACGGCTGACCGTTACCGGTGGTCTTCGCCGGATCCAGGCTGGGCGGGGCGGCGGGTAACCCGATCGTCAGTGTCCGAGTAGAGGCCGCCGAATCCTGGGCGGATTTCGCTGAACAGGCCACCGACAGCAGGGCGGCAACCGCCAGCAACACCACCAACCTTGCCTTGTTACTGCGCGAACGCTGCGCGAATACTGGACGACACACCATTGTGACGACCTCCCAAACCTTGATGACGAAGCGGTTAATCCTGGAAGGATTCGTGCTAAGCTACGTCGGTCAAGAAACAAGGTCAAGTAGGACGAGTAGCGTCCCCCGGGGGAGGGATACGGAGATGACTCGAGCAGGTAGAGCCCCGTTCGGGGCGTCCCAGCGGACGCGGCCAACCGGCGCCGAGACGGTTGTGACGCACATTCGTGACCAAATCCTGTCCGGCGAGCTCAAGCCGGGAACCCGGCTCCCCGCCGAGACGGAACTGTCGGCGCACTACAACGTGGGCCGTAACGCCGCGCGGGAAGCGCTGCGCGCACTCGCCGCGCAGGGGCTGCTGGAAATCAGGCGAGGCGCCACCGGAGGAGTTTTCGTGACGATCCCGAGCCCGGAGCACGCCGCGGATGCTTTGTGGGCCAATCTCGCGTTGCTCAGCGATGGAGCCCACCTCAGCTTCACCCAGCTCGCGGAGGTTCGGGAGGTGCTGGAGGTGTCCGCCGCGGAAATGGCGGCAGCGCGGCGCACTGACGTCGAGTTGGCGGCGCTGCGGGAGAGTCTGTTCGATCCACGTACCGTCGACCCGATCGGTGTGTTCGTCACCAACCGCGATTTCCACTTCGCGGTTGTCCGCGCAGCACATAATCCGCTGCTGCGACTGCTCGCTGAGCCCATCTTCCGGACCATCGAGGAACGTTTCCTGCGTGAGCGGGCGCCGCGCCGGTTCTGGTTCGATGTCGACTACCAGCATCGCGATGTCCTGACATATATCGAGGCCGGCGACCAGGCGGGTGCGCGGGAGGCCGCGCGCGAGCACGTGCGCTACCTCAGCGGGATATACGAGCGATTCGATCGCGACCGTGTAGGACCCGGCGCCGAGAACCCTCACCCCAGTACCTGACGGGTCGAGCACGGCCAGCTGCCGCATGTCCGGAGGAGCGATACCCGTGGTAAAAGTACTGAGCGAGCGCACGTACGAGGTGGAGACGCACTACGACGTTCGGATCCCGACCATCGACGCCGGCATTACCTTGTCCGCCGATGTCCGCCTGCCGCGCGGGGCGGGCCGGGTGCCGGCGCTGCTGACGGTGCTGCCCTACCGCAAAGATCTTGCCCTCGCGCTCGGCGACAAGCTGGCGTGGTACTCGGCGCGAGGCTACGCCACGATCCTGATCGATCTGCTGGGCACCGGCTCCTCCGACGGCGAGCGGCGGGAGGAATTCGATCCTGGGGAGGGCGACGACGCGGTTGCCGCGATCCGGTGGGCTTCAGACCAACCCTGGTGTACCGGCGCGATCGGGATGTGGGGCATGTCGTACATGAGCTTTCTGGCGTTGCGGGCGGCAAGCCTGTGCCCACCAGGGCTCAAAGCGGTCATCGCGATGCAGGGCCCGCTCGATCCCGAACGCGACCTGGTCCATCCCGATGGCGTGCGCGGCGACCTGCACCCGCTAGGTTACCGCGGCTCAATGATGGTCGCCCAGCACCTGTTCCCGCCGCTGCGGGGGTACACATCGCTGGCCGAACGGCGGCGCTGGCAGCGTCGACTGCGCACCCTCGACCCCGTCTTCCTCGACTTCGCCCGGCACCCGGCCGGCGACCCGGCCTGGCGCGAACGGGCGATCAACCTCTCGGCTATCACCACCCCGACCCTGTTCGTCGGCGGCTGGAGAGACAAGAACGCCGACGCCGTCCCCCGAGCCTACGAACAACTTCGTGCCCCCAAGAAGCTGATCATGGGTCCGTGGATGCACACCTATCCCGAAGACTCACCGTTCCATCCAATCGACTTTCCCCCGCTCGCGTTGCGCTGGTGGGATCACTGGCTGCGTGACTGCGACACCGGCATGCTGGATGAGCCACCTGTCACGCTGTTCCACCAGGGAGACCGTCCCGGCTGGCGCTCCTATCCCTCCTGGCCTCCAACTACGAAGCCGCACATTCTCCGGGCACGCGACCGCACCCGCCTCGCCGAGGAAGCCGCGCCCACCGGCGAGGTGATCGCCGAGTACGAGCCGGATCCCACGACCGGGGCGCTGAGCGGGCTCTGGGGGATGGCCACCCCGGGGGTCGGCCTGCCGGTCGACCAGCACGACGACGACCTGCGCGCGATCGCGCTGACTAGCAGACCCCTCATCGAAGACACCCTCGTATGTGGGCGCACGGAAGTGCGCGTGGAGATCGACGGCGCGGCACCGCGTCTCGTGGTCCGGCTCGCCGACGTCGACCCCCAAGGCCGCTCCACCTTTATTGCCGCCGGAACAGCCGGACCCGACGCGACCGCCATCCTTCTGTGGCCTACCGCGTATCGGCTTCCTGCCGGCCATCGAGTCCGGATCGTTCTCAGCGATTCCGACTTCCCCCGCCTGACACCGTTGCCCCATCCTCGGGTGTTGCGCCTGAAGTGTCTCGAAGTCACCCTTCCGGTCGTGCCACCCGACGCGGGGGACACCGCCGACATACCCGTCCTCACCGCCGGACCACCGCCGGCCTACCGATGGACTGTCACACGCGACCTGGCCAGTGACGGCATCGAGGTCACCTTCGGCGGTGAAGCTCTGCCCATCCGCACCCCGGAAGGCCACGTGTTCGACGAGCGCGGCGAAGCCCACGCCAGCGTGCGCCGTGACGCCCCCACCGCCGCCCTTGTTTGCCGCCAGCACCGGCTCCACGCCCGCCTGAGCACCGGCGAAGACGTCACCGCCACCGCGGTGGTCCGCTGCACGCAAACGGAACTGTGGGCAAAAGGGGAGCTGACAATCGACGACGTCTCGATCTGGTCCCGGACCTGGACGGCACCCCTGAACACCGAGAATGAGGACCACGCACCGTGACCAGCACCGATTTCGACACGATCGCAGCCGCGCAAACGCTCCTGTTCGTTCCCGGTGACCGACCCGATCGGTTCGCCAAAGCGGTAGCCAGCGGTGCCGACGACATCGTGCTCGACCTCGAGGACGCTGTCGCATCGGACCGCAAGATCGCAGCCCGCACAGAGGTCCGGCGCTGGCTGGAGGCCGGTGGGCGGGGCGTCGTGCGCATCAACCCTGCCGAGTCACCGTGGTACGACGACGACGTGCACGCCCTGCAGGGCCTCCGGTGCGCGGTGATGTTGCCCAAAACCTCCTCTGGCGACCAGGTTCGCGCATTGCTGGCCCGCCTGCCCGACGGATCATTCGTCCTCCCGCTGCTCGAGACAGCCACCGGAATCCTCAGCGCGGCACCCATCTGCGCAACACCCGGTGTCGTTCGCGCCGCGTTCGGCAACGGAGACCTCAGCGTCGAACTCTGCCTCGATCCCACAAACCAGGTCGGCCTGGCGGCAGCCCGATCCGCAGTCGTGCTGGCTTCCGCCGCAAGCCACATCGCGCAGCCTCTGGACGGAGTCACCATCGCCTACAACAACGACCAGGCGCTCCTCGACGACATCCAGCACGCCCTCGACCTGGGTTTCGGTGGGAAACTGTGCATCCATCCCCGTCAGGTCCCTCCCGTGCGCGAGGCCTTCATTCCCAGCGCGGAACAGATTCAGTGGGCGCGCAACGTCGTGGAGGCGGGCCGAAGCGGCGCCGTCACCACCGTCGACAACACCATGGTCGACCGCCCCATCCTCATCCGAGCCCGCCAACTCCTCGCCCGAGCCGAACGCGCTCACCCGAGCCCGGTTCGCGCCAACAGCGCATGACGAATCCCTGGCAGCGTCTCTTCTCAATGGTTGAAGGCTTGCGCTCGCCTGCAAGTCGCGCTGCGACGCCGCCCCCGCCGCGCGGATGAACGACAGCTCCACCACCTTCGCCTGGTCATTGGCCTGGGGACCAGGTAGGTCGCCAAAGACGAGCTCCGTGGTGACACGTTAAGGCGGACGAATCACCGGTGTTGGCACTGGCGAGTGGTGTGCCAGGCAGACTGCCCACCCCCCGGTCACTGCGCGCCCGACACGCGCGTCGTGGAGCGCGTGCTCACCGCCGCCGCGCGAAGTGCGCGGCCGCTCGCCGAGCATCTGGAAACCAACGACGACGGCAGCGAACTCGCTGCCGTCGTGTCAAGAGCGGCCCGCTCTGTCCCCGGAGCAGCGGCGGCGGGCCGGGTTGAGCCTGCGCTTCAAGTCGACCCGATGCGCCCCAGCGGCGCCGACGCCTACGAGATTCGGCGCACCGCGCTCAGTAGCTGGCTATTCGTCGGCGTCGGGGTCCTTGCCCGGTGGTGGTGTCGGCAGCCCCGCCATCAGTTCGCCCAGGTCAAGGTCCAGCGCGTGTGCGATACGGGCCAGGACGAGCACGGACGGGTTGACCTCACCGGTGCAGACCAGTTCGTGCTCGACCCACGCAGCCCCGGCTGCCGTGCGCAGTTCGTTCTGACGTCGTTTCTGTCGCCGCAGCACCAGGGTGGTGGCTTCGTCGAGGGCGATGACGCGGCCGGAGGCTTCGCTTTTGGGTTCGCCGGACTCGAACTTCCACCCGAGTTGCACCAGCGCGGTGCTGATCGTCACCGCCTGGTTGGGCAGATCGACGTTCCACCATGGCAGCCCGTAGGCTTCGCCGCGCCGCAAACCCCGGTAGGCGATGAGGTGGAACAGCGCGTAGTAGGGGTGGCCCTCGGCCTGGTCGAGGAATCGGCCGATCTGCTCCGGTGTCCACACCATGACTCGGGACGGTTTCTGTCCGGTGCGCTGCCACCGCTCGACCCGGTCCGGTGTCCACAACAGAGCCTTCGGGCGGCGCCCGGAAGGAAGTTCGACGTATGAGGCGGGGTTGAAAGTGATCTTTTGGGCCCGGATGGCGGCATTCAGCGCGGCGCGCACGGTGGCGCGGTAGCGCTGCATGGTGGCCGCGCCCGTGATCCGCATGCCGTGCACGCTTTGACGGACCTCGGGGTCGTCGCTTTCCTTGGCGGCGGTGATGGTGTCGTTGCGTTCGGCCATTGCGTCGAACATCCGGGAGATGTGCTCGACGGTGAGCGCGTTGAGCCGATAGTGACCCAGATGCGGGATCAGCCAGTGCCGGATGTGGGATCGGTAGCCGATCCGGGTTCCTTCCCGGATCTTCTTGCGGGTGGTGATCCAGCTCTGCAGCCATTCGCCGACGGTGGGCATCTCGCCCAGGCTGGCGGCGCCCGCGTCCAGCTGCTTGGCGACTTCCTCGGGTGAGGGGAAGGGCTCGCCGCTGCTCAGCCGGTTGTCGATCAGGTCACCGATGGAGGCGAGCACGGTGTCGCCGCGTCCGGTGCCGAGTTCGACGAGGGCGGCGATCTTGTCCAGTTCGGCCTGCGCGTCGGTCTGGGAGGCGAATCCGTGCCGCCTGCGGGTGCGCCGGGTGCCGTCATGCCGTTTGGGAAGTTCGGCTTGAAACGACCAGGTACCGTGGTTGGAACTCCATGTCCCGTTGCTGCGCTTGGGTTTCGGGCACTGGGCGCCGAGTTGTTTCGTGGTGACGGGGTCTTTGCAGGTGCAGCGTTTGTAGGTGGTGCCCTTGAAGGCGCGTGTGGTCATCGCGGATTTTCCTTTCCTGCAATCCGTGGGTGGTGCGCTCGGACAACGGCTATGGACGCTCCGGTACGCGCAGAGGGGAAGCGTCAGGCATGAGGCTCTTTGTCCAGCCCGAGTAGCTCGATCACCCGTGCGACGGGGATGCGGTAGCTGTGGCCGCCGCGGACCGCCGGCACCGGGAAGGTTCCGGTGCGGGCGAGTCTGTAGGCCGTGGTGCGGCCGATGCCGAGCATGCGGGCGGCGGTCATCAGGTCGGTGGTCACGCCGAGGTCCCCGAGTCGTTCGCGCGACCATGCCGGTGACGACGCTGCCGTGGTTGTCGAGTCAGGTGTGGCGGGGCGGAGACGATCGAGATCGTGCACAGCAACCTCCTCGCGGCGAGGCGATGTCAGGGTTCGGCGGTAGAGCAGGGGTTCTCGTGCGCGGGCGCTGACCGACACGGAACGGGCCCCGACGGCGTTGGGCGTGGAATGCCGGAACGGTGCCCAGCGGCGCTGTTGCGCCCCGGCACGGCAAGCCCGGGACGCGGCCTGTCGGCTCATACGGAACCGGCACTGTGGCGGCAGGACCGCTGCGGCACGAGAACGGGAAGCAGCCGTCGGGATCGTCTTCCTCGGCGCCAGGTCGGCCGCGGGTGGCGTCGAGGTCGGCCTGGTCGAGTGGGCGCGGTGAGCGGTGGATGAAGAACTGGCCACGCAACGGTTTTCCCTCGGCGTTGGCGCGAGGACTGCCGTTGCGGATCGCCTTGTCGAACTCGATCGGGTCCGTCCACGCCTGCGGATCGGTGTCACGGATGAACCTGAGCCGGGAGTTGCCCGAGTACGGGCACCCGACACAAGAACTTTTCACCACGCCGCCCAGCCCACGCTCGCGCAGGTAGGCCAGGCGGCCCGAACGCGACATCCCGAGGTCGAGCAAAGGGAAGATGTTGCGGGTGTAGTTGACGTCGGAGTCCTTGGCACGGTGGAATTCGTCGGTGGAGATACCGATGGCCTGGTCGACGAACACGCCGCGCGGCACGCGCAGCGGGTGCAGGTAGCCGAGGATCTCGCGGACCGCTTTCTTCAGGGGCCGAATTCATAGTCACCGGTACATTGGCGACGCGCCATTCGCCTTGAGCAGTCAGGGTTTTTGACGAACAAGGGCATTGTCACGAAGCGCGTGTTGGGGTTCAGGGTGTCGTGGCGAATGTTGCCGTTGGACACGGTCAGCACCGGTATCCCTGCCTGCGCACCGATCCGGCGCGCGGTGTCGAGTTGGGCGTAGACCTGCTTGGGTTCCCAGCCGGTGTCGGCGAACAAGGCGGCGTCGAACCGCGGGATGTGCCCCTCGCACGCGAGCAGGAACGCGGTCAGGCTCTGCAGCCCGGCGCCGAGGCTCAGATAGCGGCCACGTGGCTGGCCGGGGTAGCGCTCGCGACGCGGTTGACCCGATCGACGGACTCCGTAGTCGTCGCGGACGGGCGGCTCCGCGCTGGGGAGAACTCCGGCGGGCGCGAGGTAGTGGTGCGCGCTGCGGCCGGTGGACGCGATGCCATCACAGCACCTCCTTCCGGTCGTGGCTGGCGGTCAGTCCGTGGACCGGGGAGAGCAGTCGGTGCGGGATACGCCGCACGCTGGTCGCGGGGTCTTGGGCGGCCCAGAACAGGGCCGGGGTGACGAGTGCGCGGTGCGCGGGCTGGTCGGAGAGCACCCACTGCTCGACGGGCTGAAAAACTCCGTTCTCGTCGCGGGTGCCGGTCGCCTGATCCGGCCCGGCACGAGTTGCCGCCCCACTCGGAGCTGCGCTCGAGAAGGCAACGAGCCTGGATTGGGCCATTCTGATCCCGCCAGCCCGATTCGGTAACCAGCAGGGACCGGAAGCCGAGCAGGAGTACGAGTTGATCGCCGAACCCGTCACTCGGTAGCAAGCCACCGCACAACTCTCACTCACCCGCTACGCAGCGCTGTGACAGCCGAACTCACTACTCCGACTGTCCGCGTTGCCCGCGTCGCCGTCGTCCCTTGATCGAACTGAAGACCGCCGGCAGCGCCGCGTCCCCACGGGACGGATCGTGATCTCGGGCCCTTCCGCCAACACCGAGGAGTTCGGATTGTGCCACGTTAGGTCCACTTCCCGTGCTTGACGTGCGTCTTTGTGGCGAGCGTTTGTCATTATGCGAACCCTATAGACCGAGGTAGTGCGCGACGGCGTGTTCGACCTCCGCCATCTCATCTCGATCCAGGTAGCCGACCGGATCACCATGGACGTAGACGGCATCAATCGTGCGGATCTGATCGACAAGGAACCGTGTTCTGGCTCCCATGATCTGCAGCTCTGGGCGGAAGACAGCAGGTTGTGCGCTGGTCGATGTCGGTACCACGGTGACGACACTCCACGGCATAGAACTGGGACTCATCACCACCGCATATCGGCGACCGCGCTGCTCGTGGCCTCGCTTCGCGTCACCGAAGTCGACCCGGTAGACCGCTCCTCGAATCACCACGCGTCCTGTTCGGCCGAGAGATCCTCATCGTGAAGCTGTTCAGCGTCGGCGCGCGCCTGCTTGACCCAAACCTCCCGTTCCAGCAGCCGAAGAGCCCGCCGGATCACGTCGCTCTTGCGCTCCCCGCTGCGCATGGCGGCCTTGATGATCTGTTCATCTTTCTCGGTCGGCCGGAAGCCGATAGTTGCCGGCATGGGTACCAGAGTACTCAGCCGGTACAACAACTGTCTAGCAATTGTTACACAGGATATTTGAGCCGACTCCTCCTCCGCCTGGGGCCTCGCAACCAACCCCGAGCACCTCCGTTGCCGCGAGCTGCCCCCGCCGAAGTCAAGGTCACGCCGGCCAAGCAATCGGCTTGCGTGATCAACCGGTGACGGTTGTGACAGCGCTCATCGGGAACCACGAACCGCAAGCGACCGGGTACTACCGGGCGGATCGCGACCCCAGGGCCTTCGACCGGCATTTCGCGGTTCGTATGCTGGCGCGTTGGCCCCACAAGTGGTCAGCGCGCGAGCTCCCGATTCTGGTGATCTCTCCGGCTGGCGGTCGTCCGG
>Ga0081455_10001995_pt1 | contig 24371 bp, 25 predicted proteins | sample TabmetS3T2R1_FD_70207 | JGI IMG/M metagenome (GOLD analysis project Ga0081455, IMG submission 70207) | Tabebuia heterophylla rhizosphere microbial communities from the University of Puerto Rico - S3T2R1 | ecosystem: Host-associated > Plants > Roots > Rhizosphere ...
TGGGGCCCGGCGGGCGGCTCGCTCAGCAGCGTCCAGTCGTCGATCCCGTCCACCGTGGGCGGCGTCCCGCTGTCCGTGGTGAGCGTGCGCCCCTTGCTCGGGGAGAACCAGACGAACTCGGTGGCCGACGCGGCCCCCGCCTCGGGCGCCTCGGCGATCTCGGGCCCGGTGGTGCCGCTCTCGCGGCGCTCCGCCTTGCGCGCTTTCTTGGCCTCGAGCTTGGCCTTGCGCTGATCTTCCTTGCGGCGCCGGTCGCCGCGGTACATACCGGGATTTGCCATGAGGTCTCCCGAAGGGCTAGAGCACCGGTCCGATGATCCAGGGCGCGAACTCCTCCTCGCCGACGCCGCAGAGCTCGCTCTTGCTCGACTTGCCGGAGGCCACCGCGATGATCTCCTCGAAGATCTGCCGTCCCACCTCGGGGAGCGGCGTGCCCTCCAGGATGACGCCGCAGTTGATGTCCATGTCCTCGGACATGTGCCGGTACATCAAGCTGTTGGTGGCGAGCTTGATGGACGGCACCGGCTTGCAGCCGAACACGGAGCCCCGGCCGGTGGTGAAGCAGATCACGTTGCAGCCGCCCGCGACCAGGCCGGTGATCGAGACCGGATCGTGCCCGGGCGTGTCCATGAACACGAAGCCGCGGGTGGTGATCGGCTCGCCGTACTGGAAGACGTCCATCATCGGCGTCGTCCCGCCCTTGGCCACGCCGCCCAGCGACTTCTCGTAGACGGTGGTGATGCCCCCCGCCTTGTTGCCGGGCGCTGGATTGTTGTCCATCGCCTCGATACCGCGGCAATACCATTCCCACCACTTGTAGCGGTCGATCAGCTTCTTGGCCACGCCCTCGTTGATCGCGCGCCGGATCAGCAGGTGCTCCGCCCCGTAGATCTCCGGCGTCTCCGCGAGCACGCCGGTGCCGCCGTAGCGCACCAGCTCGTCCACCGCCCAGCCGAGCGCGGGATTGGCGGTGATGCCGGAGGCGCCGTCGGAGCCGCCGCAGTTGGTGGCGAGGGTGATCTCCGAGATCGGCTGCCGGGTGCGGCGGGCCGCGTCGGCCTGCGGCAGCAGCTTGGCCACTTCACGGGTCGCGGTCTCCACCGTCCGGCGAATGCCCCCCGCCTCCTGGATGTTGACCACGAAGGGCCGCCGCTCGGGGTGGCCGGGGGCGGCCATGCGCTGGCGGTCCACCATGACCGCGGCCTGATTCACCTCGCAGCCGAGCCCGATCAGGATGTAGGCCGCGATGTTGGGATGCTTGGCGTAGCCGGCCAGCACGCGCTGCAGCGCCAGGTGATCCTCGCCGAACAGCTTGGTCCCGCAGCCCGACTTGTGGGTGATCGCGAGCACGCCGTCGATGTTCGGATGGTCCTTCTTCACGTCGCGGAAGCGGTCCTTGACGAACTGGCTCACGCTGGCCGAGCAGTTCACCCCCGAGATGACCGCCACGTAGTTGCGGGTTCCGACGCGGCCGTCTTCTCGAAGATAGCCGTCGAAATATCTCATCTGGTCGGGCGGGTAGAAGCGCACCGGCTGCACGTCGGTGCCGATCTCGTACTCCTGGTGCCGGTCGCCCACCGCCACGTTCTGGGTGTGCACGTGCTCGCCCACCGCGATGTCGACGGTGGCGAAGCCGATCGGCTGCCCGTAGCGACGCACGACCTCCCCGGCTCGACGCGCCCGCCGCGCCACCTTGTGCCCGGGCTTGATGTCCTGCCGCACCTCGATGGGCCCACCGGCGTCCTCGAGCACGGTGCCGGCCGGGATCTCCTTCTTGGCGATCGCCACGTCGTCCTCGGGCCGCAGGACGATCGCCACGTCGGTGATCGCGTGAGTCGCCATGTCGTTCTCTTTCTTCGCCCTCTCCCCTCGAGGGGTACCGGGCAGCGAGTCGGTTTCCTGAAGAGACTCTACACTACCGTCGGCCCTCGCGGATAGGCCAGGCGGACCCGCATTGACCGAAGCCGCGGCGGAGACTAGACTGCGGCGTTATGTCCTTCGTCGAGCGCAGCGTCCGGGTCAACGGCATCACGCTGCACTATCTCGATTGGGGCGCGGCGGATCGGCCGCCGGTGGTACTCCTGCACGGCATCACCGGACACGCCCGGGTCTGGGACCACCTGGCGAGCCGGCTGCTGCCCGGTCATCGCGTGCTCGCGCTGGATCAGCGCGGCCACGGCGACAGCGATCCCGCGCCCGACGACGACTACGGCGTCGCCACCATGGCGGACGACCTGGCCGCCTTCGCGGCCACCCTGCGGCTCCCACGCTTCGCGCTGGTGGGCCACTCCATGGGCGGACGCATCGCCATCAAGTACGCCGGGGACCACGCCGCGCGCCTGGACCACCTCGTCATCATCGACATCGGCCCCGAGATCAACCTGGCCGGCCTCAGCCGCGTGCGCGACATGATGGCCCACTCGCCCGAGCGGATCGAGAGCGAGGAGTGGGCCGTCGAGTACATCCGCCGCGGCAACCCGCGCCACGATGTCGATCTGCTGCGGGAGCGCGTCCGACACGGCCTCAAGCGGCTGCCCGACGGCGAGCTGACCTGGAAGTACGCCCAGGGGCTGCGCGACATGATGCGCGCGGGCCGCCGCGACGACGTCGACCTGTGGCAGCCGCTGCCGCGCATCACCTGCCCCACGCTGGTGGTGCGCGGGGCGGAGAGCGACATCCTGTCGGCCGACGTGGCCAAGAAGATGACCGGGCGCCTGCCCGACGGGCGGCTGATCGAGATCGAGGGCGCCGGCCACACGGTGCCGGCGGACAAGCCGGAGGAGTTCGTGCGGCAGGTGCGCGGGTTCTTGTCGCGGGAGCGGGGCTAACCTTCTGCCCTCACCCTGCCCTCTCCCCGGAGAGGAGAGGGGAAATCAGCGGCGACGCGCGCCGCGCCGCATCGCTCAGGACGGCTCTTCTCGCTCGGTGACGAAGCGGTAGCCCTGGCCGTGGGCGGTCAGGATGTGGGCCGGGTGCTCCGGATCGTCCTCGAACTTCTGGCGCAGCCTGAGGATGTGGGTGTCCACCGTCCGGGTGGTCGGGAATCGATCGTAGCCCCACACCTCGTCGAGCAGCCGGTCGCGGGTGATGACCTCGCCCGGATGCTCCACCAGGTAGCGCAGCAGATCGAACTCCTTCCGGGTGAGGCGCACCTCACGCCCGCCCTTGAATGCCTGTCGCGCCCGCAGGTGCACACGCACGTCGCCGAACGCGAAGGCCTCGAACTTCTGCCGGGGACCCGGGCGGCGCAGCACGGCCCGGATGCGCGCCATCAGCTCGCGCACGCTGAACGGCTTGGTGACGTAGTCGTCGGCGCCCAGCTCCAGGCCCTGCACGCGGTCCACCTCGGCGCCACGGGCGGTGAGCATGATCACCGGCGTGTCGAGCCCCCGCGCGCGCAGCTCGCGGCACACGTCCCACCCGCTCAGGCCGGGCATCATCACGTCGAGCAGGATGAGGTCGGGCGCCTCGGACAGGGCCAGGGCCAGCCCGCGCCGGCCGTCCGCCGCGGCGATGGTCTGGTAGCCCTCGAAGCGCAGGTTGTCCTCGAGCCCGCGCACCATCTCGGGCTCGTCGTCGACGATCAGGATGCGGGGCATGATGCACCCCTCACCCTGCCCTCTCCCCCGAGGGGAGAGGGGGAGACGGCAGGTGGAGGGTGAAGCGGCTGCCGCCGCCGGGCCGGTCGTCGACGGTGATCCGGCCGCCGTGGGCCTCCGCGATGTGCTTGACCAGGGCCAGGCCGACCCCGCTGCCGCGCCGGCCCTGGGTCTCGCTCCGCCCGACCCGGTAGAACTTCTCGAAGATCCGCGGCCGCTCGCCGGGCGGGATGCCGATGCCCTCGTCGGCCACCTCCACCGCGATGCCGCCGCCGTCGCGGCGGGCGGTCACCATGATGTGCCGGCGCTCGGCCGAGTACTTCATGGCGTTGTCGACCAGGTTGGCGAGCGCTTGCTTGATCGCCTCCTCGTCCATCGCCACGTCGGGCAGCTCGGGCGCGACCGAAACGTCCAAGGCGAAGCCCTGCTGCTGCAATGGATGGCGAAAGCTCTCCAGCACCTCGTGGACGAGCGGCTCGATCGGCCCCGGCGCCATCTCGTAGCGCTGACGGCCGCTCTCGATGCGCGAGAAATCGAGCACGTTGTCGATCAGGCGGCTCAGCCGCTCGCTCTCCCGCGTCATTACCCCGTAGTACTCGCGACGGCGCGCGGGATCGGGCACCCGGTCCATCTCGAGGGTCTCGGCGAACATGCGGATCAGCGAGAGCGGGGTCTTGAGATCGTGCGAGACGTTGGCCACGAAGTCGGCCTTGAGCTGGGCGATCTCCGACTCGCGCCGTACGAGCCGATACGTCGCGACGAGGCCGGCCGCGATGACCGCGACGAGCAGCACGAAGGCGCCCAGGAAGATCATGGCCTGACGGCGCACCATGTCGCGCGGCGAGAGGCCCGCCGGCTGATACAGCGCGACCCGCCAGGCGGGCAGCGCCTCCCCCAGCGGCACCGTCAAGACCGGCGCCGCCGCGTCGACCGGATGCGAGGCGAAGACCGCCCGCCCGCGGCCGTCGACCACCGCGAGCGCGCCCTTGCCCGCAGCGCCGCCCAGGGCCTGCGCGAGCACGTCGCGCCGGAGCGTCCGCTCGTCGCGTTGCAGGGCGATCAGCAGGGGCCCGCGCGAGGCGCCGGGCAACACCGCGGCCAGGATCACGTGGCCGTCGACCTCGAGATGCCCGCGGCCACCCCGCTCCCAGAAGCCCGGGGAGATCTCCGAGCGGAGCGCGGTGACCAGCCGGGACTCCTCGTCCGTGACCGCAGCCGGGTAGAGCAAGCGCCCCTGCCGGTCCAACACGTAAACGGAGGCGAAGAGCGGATGGCGCGCCTTCCACGCCACGACCGCGGCGGGGCCGAAGTCCGGCGCGAGCGCGGCGGCCTGCAGGGCCGCGATGCCGTCCTGCTCGGCTCGCCCGAGCGCCATCTCAACCTTCTCGGCCGCCATCGTGGCGGTGTCCCGCGCCTGCTCGCGCAGCTGCAGCTCGGCCGCGACCTCCCATCGACGAAGCGAGAGATAGCCCAGCGCGGCCAGGATCGCGGCGGCCGCGAAGACCGCGCCGAAGATGAGGACCGGAGCCCGGCGGCCGATCACCTACGGCTCGAGCAGGAGATCCTCGATGCGTCGCTCCATCTCGGCGTAGGCCCCCTCCCCGATGTGGGTGAATCGCACGACGCCCCGCTTGTCCACCAGGACCGCGGCCGGCCACGCCCAGTTCCGGTAGCGGCGCCAGATCGTGAAGTCGTTGTCCTGCACGACCGGATAGCGCACGCCCAGGTCGCGGGTGGCCTGGGTGACCTTGTCCAGCGGCTTCTCCCAGAAGAACTCCGGCGAGTGCACACCCACGATGGTGAGGCCCCGCGCCTCGTACTTGCCGTGCCAGTCCCGCAACTGCGGGATCACGTTCTTGCAGTTGTATCAGCCGTAGGTCCAGAACTCCACCAGCACCACCCGGCCGCGGAGCCCCGCCAGCGAGAGAGGCGGGCTGTTGATCCACGGCCCGCCCGTGATCTCGGGCGCGGGCCGGCCGATCGCCACCAGGTTGTCGGTTGCGCGTCCGCGGTCCGCGAGCGGCCCGACCGTGGCCAGGAGTACCGTCACGCCGAGCGCCATCGTCCCGATCGCGCGCATCGCCACCTCCGCGGCCAGTCTAGCCGAGGCGCCGCCGCCGCGATGTCACGCGCCTGTGAAATCTCGCCGGGGTGCCCGCCCGATCTTATAATGGCGCATGGCGAACGAGCGGGCACGGGCCCGTCCGGCAGCAGCGGCGCCGTGGCAACCAGTGGCGGGAAGGAGCGGGTATGAGTGACGACCGGAAGCTGGCGATGTTCATCGATTTCGAGAACATCGTCCGCGGGGTCAAGGAAGCGCAGTACAAGCAGTTCGAGATCAAGCTGGTGCTCGAGCGGCTGGTCGAGAAGGGCAAGATCATGGTGAAGCGGGCCTACGCGGACTGGAACCGCTACACCGAGTACAAGCGCCCCTTCCACGAGCACGCCATCGAGCTGATCGACGTCCCCCAGAGCCGCTATAGCGGCAAGAACTCGGCCGACATCCGGATGGTGGTGGACGCGATGGACCTGGCCTACGCCAAGCAGCACGTGGACACCTTCGCGCTGGTCTCGGGCGACTCCGACTTCTCCCCCCTGGTGTCCAAGCTGCGGGAGAACGACCGCTACGTGATCGGCCTGGGCGTGAAGTCGTCGTCGTCCGAGCTGCTGGTGGGCAACTGCGACGAGTTCATCTTCTACGAGGACCTCATCCGCGAGTCCAAGAAGACGACCGCCCTGCGCGGGCTGCCCGAGAAGAAGGCGGAGGCCTTCGCCCAGCTCATCGAGGCGATCCAGGCCCTGCAGCGGGAGAACAAGGACACGCTCTGGGGCTCCATGGTCAAGCAGACCATGATCCGCAAGAACCCCGCGTTCAACGAGTCGTACTACGGCTACTCCACCTTCTCGAAGCTCCTGGAGGAGGCGGCCAAGCAGAAGATCCTCACCCTCGAGCGGGACGCCAAGAGCGGCACCTACATCATCACCTCCATCGAGGCCGACCGGGCGGCCTGACGTGCCGCGACCGTGATCCGGCTCCGTTCGCTCCTGCGCCTCGGCGCGGGCCTGCTCGCGCTGGGGTGGGCGGCCGCGGCCGACGCGGACAACCCGCCCCGCTTCACCGCCGACCCGGCCATGACGCGCGGGCCCGCGGGTGCGCCGGTGACGATCTTCGAGTGGAGCGACTATCAGTGCCCGTTCTGCCGCGAGGCCCAGCAGGTGATGGGGCAGCTGCAGGCGGAGTTCCCGAACCAGATCAAGATCACCTTCAAGGACTTCCCGCTGCGCTCGCACACCCGCGCGGTGCCCGCCGCGGTGGCCGCGCGCTGCGCGGGCGCGCAGGGGCGCTACTGGGAGTACCACGACCTGCTCTTCCTGGCCCAGCCCGACTTCTCGCGCGAGGACCTGATGGGCTACGCGCGCCGCCTGGGCCTCGACCGTGACGCCTTCGCGCAGTGCTTCGACACCGCCCGCTTCCAGGACGCGGTCCTGGCCGATCAGCGCGAGGGCCGCGAGGCCGGCGTGCGGGCGACGCCCACGTTCTTCATCAACGGGCGGAAGATCGAGGGCGCCCTGCCGATCGAGACGTTCCGCGAGGCGGTGCAGCAGGCGCTGCGCGAGGCGCGCTGAGCCGGTGATCTCGCCTCCGGTCAGCCTGTTCGTCGATGCCAGCACGGTGCCGTGGGTCGAGCGGCGGCCCGGCGTGTTCTGGAAGATCCTGTGGGAGGATCCGGACGGCCGGCACAAGGCGATCCTGATGCGCTACAAGCCGGGGGCAACCGTCCCGCGGCATCGACACATCGGCGACGAGCAGATCTACGTGCTCGAGGGCAGCGTGGCCGACGACGCCGGCGTCTGCACGGCGGGCAACTACGCCCGCCGGCCTCCGGGCTGCGTGCACACCGTGACGAGTCCCACCGGCGCGCTCGTCATCGCGATCACGTCGGGGCCGACCGAGCCGGTATCGTAGGTTTTGGGGCGAAAACTCCTTGCGGCGCGCCGCTCCTGTCCGATAATGTGGGTCGCCGGATCCCGCACGAGGGCTCGCCACGGTCCTTCCGCGCCAAGCCCTCAGTGCCGAGCGGTGATCGGAGGTCTCACGGAGCGCATATGATGTCGACGCACTTCTGGATGTCGGAGCACCTCTGGCTGTCCATCGGCTTCCTCGGTCAGGCCTTCTTCTCGATGCGCTTCCTGGTCCAGTGGATCGCCTCCGAGCGCCGCAAGGAGAGCGTCATCCCGATCTCGTTCTGGTTCTTCTCGATCGGCGGCGGCTTCACGCTGCTGATCTACGCGATCTATCGCACGGACCCCGTGTTCATCCTCGGTCAGGGCGCGGGCCTGTTCGTCTACCTGCGAAATCTGTATCTGATCCGCCGCAAGCAGAGCCGGCTGGCCGCGGCCAGCGCTTAGCTCCGCAAAGGAGTGCCCATGGATTCCGCCATCCGCTGGGGGACGACCCACGCGCAGCCCGTGCTCATGATCCCCGGCCCCACCGAGCTGCCCTTCCCGGTCGTGCAGGCGATGAACCAGCCGGCCACCATCCAGTACGACATGAACTTCGACGTGAACGTGCTGGAGCCGGTAACGCTCGGCCTGCGGGACATTTTCCAGACGCGCGGCGAGGTCATCGTCATGCCCGGCTCGGGCCGCACCGCGCTCGAGGCCTCCGCCATCTCGGTGATCGAGCCCGGCGACCGCGTGCTGGTGGTGGAGGCGGGCGCGTTCGGGGCCCTGATGCGCGACATCATGACCCGGGCCGGGGCCGAGGTCACCGAGCACGCGGTGGCGTGGGGACAGCCGCTGGATCTGGCGCGGCTCGAGAAGGACGTCGAGCGGGTGCGGCCCAGGGCGGTCACGATGGTGCACAACGAGACGTCGACCGGCACCACCTACCCCGCCGCCGACGTGGGGCGCATCGCCAAGCGTCACGGCGCGTTGTTCATGCTCGACACCGTCTCCTCACTGGCCGGGCTCGACGTCCGCACCGACCAGTGGGGCGTGGACTTCAACATGACCGGCTCGCAGAAGTGCCTGGCCGCGCCGCTCGGCATGGCGATCGTCTCGGTGGGCCCCGCCGGCTGGGAGGCGATGGAGCGGCGCAAGCACAAGGCCTCGTCGTGGGCCTACGACCTGCTGCGCTGGAAGGAGAACTGGATCCCCGCCTCGCGGGGCGGCCAGGTGGCGGACGGCACGCCCCGGCGGCAGCCGGTCTCGATTCCCACGCATCTCACCCAGGCCCTGGGCGCGGCGGTCCGACTGATCCTGGAGGAGGGCCTCGAGCATCGCTTCCGCCGGCACGCGGTGGCCGGGCGCGCCTTCCGCGCGGGGCTGGACGCGATGCGGCTGCAGATGTTCGCCGACGCCTCGCTTCTCTCGAACACGGTGTCGTGCTTCCGCGCGCCGGAGGGCATCGACCCCTCCGCGGTGGTGAGCCACATGCGGCAGCGGCACGGCATCCTGATCGGCACCGGCCTCGACCGGATCCGCACCAGCACGCTGCGGGTCGGCCACATGGGCATCACCGCGAGCCCGCTCTACGTGCTGCCCACCCTGTCCGCGATCGAGATGACCCTGCGCGACCTCGGCTATCGCAGCGAGGCGGGCGCGGGCGTGGCCGCAGCCCAGGCCGTCTTCGCGAGCCCGTCGGCGTGATCGTCGTCCCGGACGACTTCCCCTCCGTCTTCGAGGGCAGCGAGGGCCACCAGCGCGCCCGGCGCCTGGACGAGGTGCGCGTGTTCACCGAGCGCGGCGCCGACCAGGAGGCCGAGCTGATCCGCCGCCTCGGCGATGCGACCGCCGCGCTCAACATCCGCGCGCACGCGCGGTTCAGCGAAGGCGTGTTCGCCGCCTGCCCCAAGCTCAAGATCGTCTCGGTGTGGGGCACCGGCACCGACAACATCGACCTGAACGCGGCGGGCATGCGCGGGGTCACCGTCTGCAACACCCCCGGCATCAACGCCTTCGCGGTGGCCGAGCACGCGCTCACTTTGATGCTGACCACCGCCCGCCGAGTGGTCGCGCTCGACGCGGAGATGCGCAAGGGCAAGTGGCCGCGCGAGATGCTCACCCAGTGCCTGGGCAAGACGCTCGGCGTGTTCGGCATGGGCGCCATCGGCGCCCGCCTCGCCACCATCGCCCGGGGCATCGGCATGAACGTGCTGGGCTGGAGCGCGCTCGGCGACGAGGCGCGAATCCGCAAGGCCGGCGCCACGCCCGCGAGCAAGGAGGAGATCCTCGCGCGCGCCGACGTGGTCAGCCTGCACGTGCGGCTCACCAACGAGACGCGCAACTTCGTCGGCCGCAAGGAGCTGGCGTTGATGAAGCCCACCGCTATCCTGGTCAACACCGGCCGCGGCGCCCTCGTGGACCGGGAGGCGCTGATCGCGGCGCTCCGCGAGCGGCGGATCATGGGCGCGGGGCTGGATGTCTTCCACCAGGAGCCGCTCGCGCCCGACGACCCGATCCTGACCCTGCCCACCGTGGTGGTGTCACCGCACAACGCGGGACAGACACCCGAAGTCATCCGCGACGGGCTGCTCGCCGCGGTGGCCAACATCGAGAGCTTCCTGCAGGGCAAGCCGAGCAACCTGGTGGTGTCGCCGGAACGGTAGGCAGCTCACCCCGGCCCTCTCCCCGGAGGGGAGAGGGAGAAGCTAGGCGGTCAGGTCGACGAGCACCTTCATCACCGGACCGCCGCGCAGCGCCTCCTCCATGCCGTCCTGCAGGCCCTCGAGCGGGATCTTCCGGCTCACCAGCGGGGCGAGCGTGACCGCCCCAGAGGCGGCCAGGCGGATCGCCTCCTCCCAGTCCGCGCGGTTGTAGAGCCGGCTGCCGTGCATGGTCACCTCGCGCGCGAACATCGGATAGAGGTTCACCGGGGTGGGCTCGGCGTGAATGGCCACGATGCTCACCGTGCCCCACACGCGGACCGTCTCGGTCATCACGCGCGCGGCCGCCGGATGGCCGCTCACCTCGAAGGCCACGTCGACGCCCTGCCCCTCCGTCCACTCGTTGACGAAGCGCACCGGGTCGGCGTCCATGCCGATCACCTCGAGGCCGAGCCCGCGCAACAGATCGATCCGGTACGGATTCACCTCGCTCACGATCACCCGCGCCCCGCGATGCCGGCACACCATCGCGATGAGCGCGCCGATCGGCCCGCCCCCCAGCACCAGCACCGAGTCGCCGACTTTCACCCCCGCGCGGCGCACGTCGTGGGTCGCCACCGCGAGCGGCTCGATCATGGCGGCCTGGTCGTCTCCCAGCGTCTCCGGCACGTGCAGCATCCGCGCGGCGGGCACCGTCCAGTAGTCCTGCATGCCGCCCGGCAGCTCCACGCCGTAGATCTTCAGGCGGTAGCAGAGGTAGTAGGCGCCCATGCGGCAGGCTCGACACTCGCCGCACGAGTGGATCGGCTCCACCACCACGCGATCGCCCGGCTGGAAGCCGGTCTCGCCCGGCGCCTCCACCACCTCCGCGAAGGTCTCGTGCCCGATGATGCCGCCCTTCGGGATGCGGTGATCGAGATGCCCCTGGAAGATGTGCAGGTCGGTGCCGCAGATGCCGGCGCGCCGCACGCGCAGCAGCGCCTGCTCGGGCGCCCGCGACGGGCGGCCGACGGGGCCGGTGCGGAACGTGCGCGAGCCTTCGTAGAAGGATGCTCTCATGGACCTCTCCTCGTGGGATGACTTCGCCAGCGACCTATGTAGGCTGCCCGCTCCCCCGAGTCAAGGGTGTCCGCCCGGGCACGCGAGGCGATGCGGTGATCGCAGGCGCCAGAGCGACACGCCCTGGACCAGCAGCGCGGCCGCCACCGCCGCGGTGAAGGCCCCCGTGATGCCGAGCCGCACCAGCCCGAGCGAGAGCACCAGGCAGAACACCGCGAAGGAGAAGAGCCCGAAGAGGAGGCCGCGCAGCACGCTCACCGCGGCGCCCGCACCCTGCTGCCGGTGGGCGAACGCGGTCAGGATCACCGCGAAGAGCGGGTAGGTCGCGAGCAGCCCGCTCAGCGTGGCGCCGAGGCGCGGGGCGAGCGCGGTGAGCGTCAGCACCACCGCGGTCGCCAGCGCCATGCGGACCGGCACGTCCCAGCGGGGCGGCGGCGCGGCCACCGCGCCGGGCCCGCGCGACGGCAGCAGTCGCAGCGAGAGGACCAACGCGGCGAGCGCCACCAGGAACAGGACGATCGGGCCGTGGACCAGGCCCTGCAACAGGGCGACGCCCACCGCGTACGCGGCGGAGCCGATCAGCAGACAGGGCAGCCAGCCGACGCGCGGTGTACTGCGTCCGTACGCCACCGCGAAGGCCGCCTCCGCGACGGCGCCGGCGAGGGAGCCGGCCGCGGCCGCCGCGCCGAAGGCTGGGCCCTGCTCGAGCGCGATGAAGAATGCCACCGGACCGGTTGTCAGCGGAAGGCCCACCAGCCAGCCGCCCACCGACTGTCCCCACCGCCGGCCCACCAGCGTCGCGGTGCCGATCAGCGCGGGCGTCACCACCAGCTTGAGGGTCAGGGGGTCCACCGGCGGTCGGGACGGCGCCGGGCGCCGTGATCAGGAGCGGAGCGCGTCGCGGAGAACCTGGGCCGGGTGCCGGGCGCGCCGGCCGGCCAGGTGCTCGACCTGCTGCCGGCAGGAGACGCCGGGCGCGACGATCTCGGTCTCGGGCGCAGCAGACTGCACCGCCGGAGCGAGTCGCCGGTTGCCGAGGGCGACGGACACATCGTAGTGCTCCCGCTCGAAGCCGAAGGAGCCGGCCATGCCGCAGCAGCCCGAGTCCACCTCGGCGACCTCGAAGCCGGCCCAGCGGAGCGCGGCAACGGTGGGCGCGGTCCCCACCATCGCCTTCTGGTGGCAATGACCGTGGAGCAGCGCGCGACGCCGGCCGCCGTTTCGGAAGGGCAGGGTCAGGCCGCGGCTCTTCTCGCGCAGCAGGAACTCTTCGAGCAGGAACGCGGAGGCCGCGACCTGGCGCGCCTCGTCCGTCCGCACCAGGTCGACCGTCTCGTCGCGCAGCGTGAGGAGACACGAGGGCTCGAGCCCGACGATGGCGACCCCGCGGGCCACCCAGGGGTGCAGGCGCGCCACGTTCCACCGAGCGTACGCCCGCGCCTGGTCGAGCATGCCCTTGGAGATCATCGGCCGCCCGCAGCACTTCTTGTCGACCAGCTGCACGCGATAGCCCGCGGCCTCGAGCAGCTCCACCGCGGCCCGGCCGATCTCGGGGGCGTTGAAGGTGATGAAGGTGTCGTGGAAGAGCACCACGTCCCCGCGCGGGGCCTCGAGCGGCGGGCGCCGCCGATCGAACCAGTCGGTGAAGGTCTCGCGGGCGAAGCGCGGCAGCGGGCGCCGTCGATCGATGCCGGCCACGCGCTCCATGAGCCAGCGGTTGGGCCACGAGCGCGCGATCCAGTTGGAGAGCGGGGCCAGGCGCGAGCCGATGAGCGACAGGGTGGCGATGTGGCCGAAGAGCCGGTTGCGGAGCGGCAGCCCGTGCACCTGGTGGTAGTGGTGCAGGAACTCGTACTTCATCTTGGCCATGTCCACGTTGGACGGGCACTCCGCCTTGCAGCCCTTGCACTCCAGGCAGAGATCCATGACCTCGTGGAGCCGCTCGCCCGCGAAGTCGGCCGCCGGGACCTTGCCGGACAGCACCGCGCGCAGCGCGTTGGCCCGGCCGCGGGTGGAGTGCTCCTCGTCGCGGGTGACCATGTAGGATGGGCACATCGTGCCCTCGAGCTTCTTGCGGCAGACGCCAACCCCGTTGCACATCTCCACCGCGGCCGCGAAGCCGCCCTGGGCCGAGAAGTCGAGCAGGGTCTTCGGCTCCCAGGTCTGGTAGGCCGCGCCGTAGCGCAGGTGCTCGGTCACCCCGGGGCTGCCCACGATGTTGCCGGGGTTCATGAGCCCGCGCGGGTCGAACGCGGCCTTCATCTCACGGAAGGCCTGGAACATGGCCTTGCCGAACACGCGCTCCAGGAACGGGCTGCGGGCCCGGCCGTCGCCGTGCTCGCTCGAGATCGCGCCCCCGAAGGAGAGCACCAGGTCGAAGATCTCCTCCGCCATCACCCGCACCTGCTCGAGCCCGCGCTCGGTCTTCAAGTTGATGAGCGGGCGGATGTGCAGGCATCCCACCGAGCAGTGGCCGTAGTACGCGGCGTCCGCCCCGTGGCGGGCCATGATCTCGGTGAAGCGCGGCACGAACTCGGGCAGGTGCTTGGGATCCACCGCGGTGTCCTCGACGAACGCGATGGGCTTCGACTCCCCGCGCGTGCCCAGGAGCAGCCCCAGCCCGGCTTTGCGCAGCTTCCAGATCGACTGCTGCTCGGCCCCGTCGGTGGCGATGTGCGAGGCGTAGCCGAAGCGGCCGCGGCTGCGGCGGGCCTCCAGGTCGGCCACCTTGGCCTTGACCTCCTGCTCGGTGTCCCCCGCGTACTCCACGATGAGGATCGCGGCGGGGTCGCCTTGCACGAAGCCCATGCGCTGGGATTGCTCGATGTTGTTGCGGGCGAGGTCGAGGATCATCTTGTCGGTCAGCTCGACCGCGTAAGGGCCGGTCTCGAGAATCGCCTGCGAGGACTCGAGCGCCTCCTGCATGTCGTGATAGTGGATCACGTCCAGCGCGGTGGCCTTCGGCTTGCGCACGAGCCGCATCTTGGCCGCCACCACTGTGAGGAAGGTGCCCTCGGATCCCACGATCAGCCGCGCCATGTTGAGCGGCCGGTCCTTCAGCAGCTCGTCCAGGTTGTAGCCGCAGACCCGCCGCCAGTGCCGCGGATAGCTCGACCGGATGTCGGCCCCGTACTGCGTCCGGATGCGATCCACCGCGCGGTAGATCTGGCCCTCGAGCCCGGGCCGCCGCATCCTCGCCTCGAACTCGGCCGGCGTCACTTCACCGAAGGTGACGCGGCTGCCGTCGGCCAGGATGGTGTCGAGCTCGAGGACGTGCTCCACCGTCAGCCCGTAGGCGATCGAATGAGAGCCGCCCGAGTTGTTGCCGAGCATGCCGCCGATGGTGGCGCGGTTCGACGTGGAAGTGTCGGGACCGAAGAGCAGCCCGAGCGGCCGCACGTGATGGTTCAGCTCGTCCTGCACCACCCCGGGCTGCACTCGCGCCCACAGTTCCTCGCGGTTGATCTCGAGCACGCCGGCCATGTGCCGCGAGAAGTCGAGCACCACCGCCCGGTTCACGGTCTGGCCGGTGAGCGAGGTGCCGCCGCCACGCGGCAGGAGCGGCACGTCGTGCTGGTTGGCCACCTCGATCACCGCCTGCACGTCGTTCGCGTGCCGCGGGATGACCACGCCGATCGGCTCCATCTGGTACATCGAGGCGTCGGTCGAGTAGAGCAGGCGGGAGTAGCGGTCGAATCGAACCTCACCCTCGACGCGGCGCCGGAGTGCGTGCTCGAGGTCGTTCATGGCGCTGAATTATGACCCACTCGCCAGACTCTGGCAAGAATTCGCGTAGTTGCACGACACCGAGGGGATGCTAGACTCGATGGAGCGTGACCGACAGCGAAGCGCCGAGAGGGCAGACCATCCTGGTGGTCGACGACGAGATCGACGTGCGCGGGCTCGTGCGCGACATCCTCGCCCGGGACGGCTACCACGTGCTGGACACCGGCGATCCCTTCGAGGCGCGCCGGATCGCGGAGGCGCAGCCGGTGCACCTGCTCCTGACCGACGTGGTCATGCCGATCATGAACGGCGTCGACCTCGCCAAGCGCGTGGAGGGGGTGAGCCCGACCACCAAGGTGCTGCTGATGTCCGGCTTCAGCACCGCCATCGCCAAGATCTCCGGGCGCCCGCTCATCTCGAAGCCGTTCCGAGCCAGCGACCTCGTGAATGCGGTGCGCCAGGTCCTCGACTCGCGGGCCGCCTTCCGCCGGCCGAGCGCGCCTCCCGCGCCCGGCTCGCCCTGACCCGATGCGCGCGCTGCTGGCCGCTCTCGCCGGGCTGCTCCTCGCCGCGCCCGCGCTCGCGGCGCCGGCCGCGCCAGGCTTCACCCTGACGCTGCTGGACGGCCGCGGCCACTTCGACTCCCGGGCGCACATCGGCAAGGACGCGGTGGTGGTCCGCTTCCAGGCCTCCTGGTGCAAGGTCTGCAACCAGGAGGCGGCCGGACTCGAGCGGATCTACCAGAAGTACCGCACGCGCGGGGTCGAGGTGGTCAGCGTGCAGGTGCAAGATACGGAAGCCGACGCGCGAAAGTTCCTGAAGGCCAACAAGCTCACCTGCCCGGCCGGGCTCGATCCGCACCTGAAGATCGCCAACCGCTTCGGCTTCCGGGGCACGCCCTACACGGTGGTGATCAACCAGAAGGGCGAGATGGTGGCGCGGATCCACGGCCGGTCGGACGAGGCCCGGCTGAGCCGCATCCTGGATCCGCTCGCCAAGCCGCCCGAGCCGCGAAAGAAGACGCCGGCCCGGTAGACGACTAGCGGAGCCGCCGCGCCGCGGCCAGGCCGCGCAGCGCGATCACCACCACCAGGGCGTGGAAGGCCGCGCCGATCCACTCACCCGCCACCACGAAGATGAGGCCGTCGAGGGCATAGAACACCGCGCCCGCCACGAAGGCCCACGGCCGTCCGCGATGCGCGAACCGGCCGAGCAGGGCCAAAGCGCCCAGGACCACCGCGTCGACCACCGCCACCATCGCGATGCCGTACGCGGCGTGCAGGGCCAGTCCGTCCGAGAGCTGCGTGATCGCGAGCCCGATGACGAACCGCCACGGCTGGCCGGCGACGGTGGCCGCCGAGTTCACGACCGAGAGCGCGGCGACCCAGAAGAACCAGCGCGCGCTGCTCCGGCACCGCCGCTCGAGCGCCTCACGGTCGCCGGTGGCCCGCGCGTCCGCGCGGGGCCGGGCGTCGGCGGCGCCGCGCGTGGCGTCGGACGTGAGCGAGGCGGGCCGGACCGGTCCGAACGCGTTGGGTCGGGGCCGCGGGAACACCGACGTGGTGGACGCGGGCCGCCGGAAGAAGCTCGAGGGGCCCGAGGTCGGGCTGGAAGGGATCGGCTCCATGTTCGCTCCTCCGTCACCGCGGGCGTCAATCGTGTCCGAATCGCCAGCGCGGATGGCCCCGGGGCGGGCCTTCACGCCGGGGGGAGCAAGCGGTGTGCCAGGGCGTCAGGGTTTGAGCATGACCTTGATCGCCCGATCCTCCTTCCGGTCGAAGATGGCGTAGCCCTTCGGGGCATCGGCCAGCGGCATCGTGTGCGTGATGATCCGCGTCGGCTGCAGCCGGCCCTCCTGGATGAGCGGCATGAGCGGCGTGATGAAGTTTCGCGCGTTGCAGATGCCCATCCGGAGCGTGAGGTCCTTGAAGAACGCCTCGCGCGCGGGAAACCCCATGGACGATTCGACGTACACGCCCACCGACGACACGGTGCCGCCGGCGCGGACCGACTGGATCGCCTGGGTGAACGGCGCCTCGTGGCCGACGCACTCGAGCACCGCGTCGGGCCCGCGCCCGCGGGTCTGCGCGCGCAGCTGCTCGACGGGATCGCCGCGGTCGAGATTCACCGGCACGCCGCCCAGCTCCTCGGCCAGCTTCAACCGGTAGTCGACGCGGTCCACGACGAACACGCGGCTCGGCCCGAACAGGTGCGCCGACTGCAGCGCCAGCAGCCCCACCGGGCCCGCTCCGAAGATGGCCACCGTGTCGCCGGGCCGGATGCCCGCGTTCTCTGCGCACACGTAGCCGGTGGACAGGATGTCGCCCAGGAAGAACACGTCCTCGTCGGCCATCCCGCTCGGCACCTTCTCGCACATATGGTCCGCGAACGGCACGCGGATCGCCTCGGCCTGTCCGCCCGGATACTGCTTGCCGAACCGGCCGCCGAACACCGCGCGGCCGGTGGTCGCGCACTGGGTGGGCAGCCGCATCCGGCACCACTCGCAGAACCCGCAGGAGATCGAGAACGGCGCCAGCACGCGATCGCCTCGGCGGAGCTGCCGCACCGCCGGGCCCGCCTCCTCCACCACGCCCATGAACTCGTGGCCCATCACGACGCCGGGATCGAGCCCGGCGACGCGCCCGTGGTACTGATGCAGATCCGATCCGCAGACCGCGCTGGTGGTGATGCGCAGCACCGCGTCGGTGGGATCCACGATGCGCGGATCCGACACCGATTCCACCCGCACGTCCCCCGGCCCGTGAAGCGTGATCGCCTTCATGATGTCTCCATCCTCCGTCGATCGATGTCGTGGTAGGTCTCGTCCTGACCAGTCTCGTAGTGAAGCAGGGCCGCCCCGCCCCGCACGGTGGCCGCCTTGTCCAGGCTCAGGATCTCCAGATGGGTGGAGGCCCGCGCGCCTTCGTAGGAGTGCCGCGCGAGAGCCGCGCGCAGCCTCCCTTCCAGCGGACGCAGCGACTTGGCGACGCTGCCGGCCAGCAGCACCCGCTCCGGGTTCAGCCCATTCACGATGATGCCGAGGCCCGCGCCGAGCGCGCGGCACACCTCGTCGACGGCCGCGTCCGCGACCGCGTCGCCGGCGGCGGCCAGCTGGAAGATCTCGGCCGCACTCACCGGGCGACCGAGCCGCGCACTGCCGCGGAGGGCGATGTCGGTGCCCGACACGTAGGCCTTGAGACACCCGCGGCCCCCACAGATGCACCGCGGCCCGTCGAAGTCGATCGGCACGTGCCCGAGCTCGCCGCCGAAGCCCGCGCGCCCCCGGTGCAGGCGGCCGTCGAGGATGATGCCGCCACCCACCCCGGTGCCGAGGGCCAACAGCACCAGCGAACGCGCCCCGCGGCCGGCGCCCCACATCCACTCCGCGAGGGCCAGCACGTTAACGTCGTTGTCGACGTACACGGGCAGGCCGAGGGGCCGTCGCAACGCGTCCGCCAGCCGCACGCCGGCCAGCTCGGGCACGTGGTGGATATCGACGCCGATCGTGCCGCGCTCGACATCGACGATGCCGGGAACCCCGACCCCGGCTCCGGTGAGGGTGACACCGCGGGCCCGCGCGCGCTCTTGCAATTGGGCGAGCAGGTCCAGGATCGTGTCGAGCGCGCGCCCCGCGCCGCGGACGTGGGTCTCGGCCTGGACGTGCTCGAGCACGTGCCCGTCGGGGTCCACCAGCCCGGCGGCTACCGTGGTTCCTCCCACGTCGACCCCGATCGTGATGCCGGTCACGCTCACATTTGCCCGAAGTGGATCAGCCGGATGCCGGCCCGCTCGATGAGAGCCCGCGCCGCCGGATCGGTGAGCCCGGTCATCTCCGTCTCGCGCTGACGCCCATAGCGGCTGTAGGCGAGATCGTCGTCGTAGTAGCCGGGATGGGTCATGAACTCGGTGACCCCGCCGGGCAGCTCGCGCAGGTGCGCGAGGACGCGCTCCGACGACCAGTAGGCGTCGGGACCGGATTCGCCCATGAAGTGGTCGGGGGTCTTGAGGGCGCGCTGCCGGGCGATCGCCCGCACCTCGGGATCCTGCGTGCGCACCGGCACCCGGATCGCGCGCGCGAAGTCGAGCACCAGGTCCAGGATCGGCTCGTGGCGGCCCACGTGGTGGTGCGAGTCGAGATGGGTCGGGAACCGCCCCATGATCCGGCGGAACTCGTCGATCTGCATGCCCAGCTCGATGCGGGCCTCGTCGGCCCGCGCCCGCTTCGCGGCCTCGCGCGCGTCGCGCACGAAGCGCCCTTCCCCGTCGACCAGCGACGGCACACGCGTCGCGGGCGCCACCGGCGGGCCGAGGGTCAAGTTCATGTGCAACCCCACCCCGAGCCCGGAGGCCTTGAGCTCATCGATGAGCGCGGGATCCACCGGTCGGTTCACGAGCAGCGTGGTGCTGGTGACGATGCCGACCCGGTGCGCCTCCAGGATGCCGCGGCTCACCCCGGCGGTGAGCCCGTAGTCGTCGGCGTTCACGATGAGGCGGCGGGCGGGCGTCATCGCGGCCTCACTCCCTCACGAGCCCCTGCACGACGTAGCGCTCCACCTTCTCGGGCAGGCCCCGCGACGGCAGGGTGGCCTCCGCGTCGAAGGCGCGGATCTGCTCGAGCCGCTCGTAGCCGATGCGCGGGAAGGGCTGCGTCTCGTGCGCGAGGATGGAGGGCTCGAAGCCCGCCGCGGCCAGCCGGGCCAGCGCGGATTTCACGCCGAGGAAGCCGAACAGGGTGAAGACGAGGCGACCGCCGGGGCGCAAGTGCGCGGGCGCGCCCTCGATCACACGGGCGAGCAGCCGCCAGCCGTCCGGGCCACCGTTGTCGGCCGCCGCCGTCGCGTCGCCCCGCTCGCGCTCGGGCGGGGTCGGCATCTGGGGCGGGCTCGTGGCGATCACGTCGAAGGCGAGCCCCTCCACCGGCGCGAAGCCGTCACCCAGGCGAACGGTCACCCGGTCGGCCACCCCGTTCAGCACCGCGTTGTCCCGCGCGCACTGCACCGCCGCGTCCACGATGTCGGTGGCGATCACGTGCGCGCCGGCGCGGGCGGCGAGCACCGCGGCCAGCCCGATGCCGGTGCCGATCTCGAGCAGGCGCTCGCCGGGGCGCACCGGCAGGTGGCGGCAGAACAGGAGCGAGCCCGCCTTGGGCGGCTGCGCGCCGGCCGCCACCTTGAACGTGCAGCCTGAGTAGACGAACAGGAGGAGGCCGGCCGCGTCGTCGGTCACGACTCGACGCGCCTCACGGCTTGACGCGCCGGAAGTACAGACGCACCGCTTCCTTGAGCTGCGCGCGTGCCCCCGCGCCGGTCTGGGCGTCCTCCAGCTGCTCGATGTCGATCGAGAGCGGCACGCCTTCCTTCTTCACCCCGTCCAGCTCCGCGGTCAGGCCGCACCGCTCGTCCGACTCGGTGAACACCACGCGGGCCCGCGTGAAGCGCCCCTCCTCCTGCGCGAGCTGCTGGACGATGTCGGTGAGCAGGCGCTTGATGGCCTCCTGGTCGGGCGCGGGCACGCTGGAGAAGGCGGCGGTCAGATCGATCTCGGCCATGGAGTCTCCCGGATCCGCGCGGGCGTCACGCCCCGGCCGCGGCGGCCGCGCACAGCGGGTCGAGCCCGGCTTCCAGGCCGCGCTTGCCCACCCGGATCGCCACCGGGCGCGAGAAGTACAGCGTGCCGTAGGCCTGGTGCTTCGGCACCACCTCGTGTCCCATGCCCACGAGCGCGGCCAGGCTGCGCTCGCCCACGCGGTCGTCGACCCACAATTCGCCACCCTCGGTGTGCAGCCGCGGCGCCTCGATGGCCGCCTGCGGGCTGTCGCCCGCGTCGACCATGTTGGCGATCACCTGCGGGATGGCCGAGACGATCTTCCGGCCACCCGGCGCGCCCACCGTGAAATAGGGCTCGCCCCGGCGGAAGCCGAGCGCCGGCACCATGTTCACCACCGGCCGCTTCCCCGCCGCCACCGAGTTGGCGCGGCCGGGCTCGGGATCGAACCAGAGCATGCCGTTCTGCAGCAGGATGCCGGTGCCCGGAACCACCATGCGGGAGCCGAAGAGCGACACCGCGGTGTTGGTGAGCGAGACCATATTGCGCTGCCGGTCCACCGCGCACACGTGCGTGGTGCAGTCGTGGCCCTCGGTAGCCAGGCGGCGACGGACCCGCGGCCCGGCCGACCGGCCGCGATCCACCGCCACCGCCGCGTCGTGCGCCCAGGCGTCCGGCAGCTTGGCCTCGCTGCGCGGGCCCGCCACGCGGAGGCTGGCCGCGATCTCGGCCGCGTGCTCGCGCGAGGCCAGCCCGCGCCACGGCACGCGCACCATCCGCGGGTCCGCCAGGTGACGCAGCCGATCGAGGAATGCGTAGCGCACCGCCTCCGCGCGCAGGTGCAGGCCGCCGGACGTCCCGTACGAGACCTTGGCGGCCGGGAATTGGGCCAGCACGTTCAGCATCTCCACCGCGGTCGGCCCGCCGGTCGCCCCGGGCGAGAAGGCCAGGTCGACGCCGCGATACGTCGCGGTCAGCGGCTCGACGACCCGCGGCTCGTAGCCCTCGAGGTCGCTCGCGCGCAAGAAGCCGCCGCTCTCCTTCATGGTGGCGTCGATGGCCTGCGCGATCGCGCCCCGATAGAAGGCAGCCGCGCCGTCGCGCGCGATGAGGCGGAGGCTGCGGCCCAGATCGGGCTGGCGCAGCACGTCGGCGGGGGCGAGCCCGGCCGGGCGGTGCACGTAGTGGCCGTCGCGCAGGTAGGCCCGCGCGGTCTCCGGGAACGCGGCCAGCTCCTGACAGTGGGGCGCGATGCTGAGCGTGAGGTACCAGTCGACCGGGAAGCCTTCCTCGGCCAGTCGGATCGCGGGCGCGATCACGTCGGCCGGATCCATGGTGCCGTAACGCTCGAGGGCCAGGCACAGCCCGGCCACCGAGCCGGGGATCGCGACCGACTTCGGGCCGAAGTTGTTCGCGTCACCCACCACCCGCCGCCACGGGAACAGCGCCTGCGCCACGCCCTCGTCGAGCTCATAGCAGCGCTCGTGGCAGGCCGCCGGCGCCTCGACGTTGAACTCGAGCGCCACCGTCTCGCCGCGCTTGGCCAGGTGCACGAGCATGGTGCCGCCGCCCGCCACCGACGACATGAACGGCTCCACCACCGTCATGGCGAACGCGGTAGCCACCGCCGCGTCCACCGCGTTGCCGCCGCGCGCGAGGGTGGCGGCGCCCACCTCGGCGCCGAGCGGGTGCTCGGCGGCCACCAGGGCCCGGGACGGGGCGACGTGCTTCGTCACCGACAGGGCGGAGCGGATCATGCGATCTCCTTCGCGAGCGCGGCGGGTGGAGCCGGCTGATTCAGACGCCGGCGTCGTGATGGGGTGGCGCGTGCCATGGGCGTCTCGGAGACGCCCAAGTGTAGCACGCAGCTACTCGTCCTTCATGTCGATGGGCGAGACCCGGCGCAGCATGTCGACGACGCCCTTGTCGTCGAAGAACACGACCCATCCGAGCGGATAGACCCACGCCTCCTTGGCGGTCTCGCGCACCGCGACCCAGTGCTGCTCGCCGAGCGTGGCCATCATCGCGGGGTCGATCGTCTGCTCGCGCGGCTCGCCGAGGAGTACGCGCACCTCACCGGGGGTGCTGCCGGGGGCCACCTGACGCCAGAAGCGGAACTCGGTGTAGCGCGCGGTCCCCTCGAGCTCCGGATGCTCGCGCAGGTAGCTCTTCACCTTCTCGTCCATCTGGTCCTGCCAGACGCGCTTCTCGTCGAAGTTGGGCGCCCGACCGTTGGTGGCGTAGGACTGCTGGACGAAGAAGTCCTCCGCGTTGGGGCCGCGGGTGGTGCGCTCCAGAACCGTCGGAGGCGTCATGCACGAGCCGACGAAGAGGCCGACAGCCGCGAGCGCGGCGGCACGGAGGATCCCGCTCATGGCGCCCCCAGTATAGCCCGAGGCGCTCGCCGCCCCGTCAAATCAGCGCCGACTCCAGCACGATGCCGCGGTCGATGATGCGGGCCGCCCTCGCCAGGGCGGAGGCCAACGCGGGCTCGACCTCCGGAGACTCCCCGAGCTGGCGCAGCACGTCGATGAGCCGCCGCATGGCGCGGATCAGATCGCCCTCGTGGCCGCCGAACGACTCCTCCACGATGGCGGCCCAGTCGTCCTCGCCCGAGGCCCAGCGGAAGACCGACGGCATGAAGCCGGTGGAGACCGACACCGGCATCGGCAGCTGGTGGCGACGCTGGACCTCGAGGATGGTGTTGGCGAGCGATTCCAGCTCCTGCAGCTTGCGCTTGAGCTTGGGCCGCTTCTTCAAGAACAGCCGCGCCACCGCCGCGTCGCCGGAGCGCGACTCCTCGATCAGACAGGAGCAGAGAGTGGCCGCCTCCGCGACGGTGGTGTCGGCGAGGATCCCCCGGTCCACCATCTCCGCCACCAGCAGCTCGTTGTCGTGCCGGAGGCCCGAGATCAGCTGGCCCTTGGTCATGAGCTTGGCGTCCTGCACCGCGCCGAACCGCTCGAGCACCTCGACCACGCGGAGGAACTCCTGCCAGTAGGCGTTGCGGAAGGCGTCGAGCATCTCCGTCTTCTGGTGGAGCTGCCGCTCGACGCCCTCGAGTCCCTTCCAGGCCTGCTCGCAGCGGTTCTGCGATCCCCACGGGCAGCGGTGGCACTCGATGGCGGCCAGCGCGCCCTCGGGCCCGTGGCGGCGCTCGCGGTCGAGCAGCTCGGCCACCGAGAGGCGCTCCAGCTGCTCGGTGAGCCCGCGCGGGCGGCGCTCCCAGTCACGCGGCACGTGCAGGGGCGGCGTTTGCCAGAACACCCGCTTCACGTTGCCCTCCTTCATCTGGACGGTCCCGCCGTGCGGCAGCAGCACCTGGATCAGGTCGCGATGCCGCCGCCGATCCACCCCCACGATGAGCCCCAGGCTCGCGCCGCTCTTCCGCCGCACCAGGGCCAGACGGCCCGGCTCGGCATCCGCGGCGGCGCGGCCCCGCCGGCCGCCCCGGCCGCGCGCCATCCGCGCCACCTCCGCCTCGGAGCGCGCCGCGCGGTAGCGGCCGATGCGGGCGAAGTCACCGCACGGGGCCACGAAGCCCCGCCCGTCGGCCACCGCGGTCTCCAGGCTGTGCACATCGGCCTCGAGCGACCGGATGCGCTTGAGGTTCTGGTACTGCCCGAACGAAGACTCGACGATGCGACGGATGGTGGCGAGGTCGCGGCCGGTGGAGAGCAGCAGGGCCACCGAGCCGTAGCCCAGCTTGAACTGGCTCATCACTGGCTCGGGCGGGCCGTCGACCACCCGCTTCATGTCGTCGAAGCCGTCGCGCACGTCGAGGGCCATCACGCACTTGCCCTCCGGATCGATGCCGCGTCGGCCCGCGCGCCCC
>Ga0081455_10001996_pt1 | contig 24363 bp, 19 predicted proteins | sample TabmetS3T2R1_FD_70207 | JGI IMG/M metagenome (GOLD analysis project Ga0081455, IMG submission 70207) | Tabebuia heterophylla rhizosphere microbial communities from the University of Puerto Rico - S3T2R1 | ecosystem: Host-associated > Plants > Roots > Rhizosphere ...
GGTTGGCCTCTTCGACGGTCATCTCCTTCGCCGAGTCGGTGATCTCTTCGACGACGGTCTTGACCGCGTACAGCTCGATCGACCCGGAATCCTGGTTGTACCGCGCGTGCAGGTCTTCGCCGGATTTGAAGTGCTTGCGCGAGGCGGTCACCACGGCGTCTTCGATCGCGCTGATGATGACCTGAGAGTCGATCTTCTTCTCTTTACTGAGAACTTCAATGTTCTGCGCAATTGAGCTTATGTTCATAACTTCCAGTAGTTGGCCATTTGTCATTCGTCATTGGTCATTGGTCACTGGTCATTTGCTCCGATGACAAATGACCAGTGACCAGTGACCAGTGACCAGTGACCAACCACCCCTATGGTTCAATTTCAACGTTCGCCTTAACGATGTTGGCGAGCGGCAGGCGACGCCGCTTGCCATCCGGCTCCTCGATCACGGCGACCGGCGCCTCGCCTTCACGGTCGAGACCGATCAGCTTGCCATGAAAGTTCCTCTGCCCCTCAATCGCCTCGGAGACTCTGACGCGCGCCGGCAAACCCGCGAAACGTTCGTAATCGGCCTCTTTGTATAACCCGCGGTCAAGCCCCGGCGAGGCCACTTCGAGCGTGTATTGATGCGGTATGACGTCTTCCACGTCGAGAATCAGGCCGACGCGCTGGCTCACCGCCGCGCAATCGTCGAGCGTCACGCCGCCCGGCTTGTCTATGTATATCCGCAGAGTAGGGGTCTTCCCCCCAACCATTTCGGCATGAACTAATTCCATGCCTTCGCGCGTTATAACACGCTCTAAGATCTCGCTGACCCGCGGATCGAGTTTCAACTTTCTATCTCCAATGCTAAAAGGCGTCGGGATAAAACGATAAAAAAGGTGGGCGCAGGCCCACCTCGAACGTAAGCGTGATAATAGCCGGAAGGATTGACTAAATCAAGATGCCAAATCATTTGGGGCGCAGTCCGTTCCCGCCTGCGGAAATTTCGATAGGTAGTCCTCTACCGTGGCCAGCGGGCGCGGACGGGCTGCGCCCCCAGAAATTGTGGGTTCCCACAGGCGCAAACACGGGTTCAATCGCTGTCAATCGGGCGCCGAGGCGCGTTATGATGATAGGCGTAAATTAACGCGACTGGTGAGAAGAAACCATGCCAATTTTGATCGCCGAAGACAACGTGGCGCAGCGCGCCTATCTGCGCGAACTGCTTGAACGCGAGTTCGCCGAATACAAACCGATCCTGGAAGCCGCCGACGGCGAGAGTGTTGTCAGAATGGCCCTGGCCGAACGCCCGCAGCTCTGCGTACTCGACATTCAGATGCCCGGACTGTCGGGCGTCAAGGCGGCGCGCGCGATCTGGAAGGGCTTCCCTGAGGCGCGGATAATATTCTGGACTCAGTTCCCTCACGAGATCTACATTAACGAGATTCGCAAGATCGTGCGCGCCGCCCAGCAGCCCCCCGCCTACGGCTTCATTGATAAAAACAATCCCGAAAGCCGGTTTCTCCGCTTCGTCGCCGCCGTGCTGGAAGACGGCGCGGACATGATCGATCCAAATTTCAAAGACGCGTTCACGCAGCCGCTTCTGACCGACTTTGAAGCCGAAGCGCTTTATTACCTCGCGCTGGGATTGTCGAATTGGGCCATCGCGCGCAAATGCCACCTGAGCCTGCGCGGGGTCGAGAGCCGGCTGACCACGCTTTACGAAAAGTTGCTCATCGCCGACGCCGAGGGCACGCCCGATGAGGCCTACGATAAACTGGCCTTCAACATCCGCACGCGGGCCTATTTCGAGGCGCTGCGGCGCGGCCTGATCAATCAGGATGAGTTGGAAAAGGCGGGGGCCGATTTGGAGAAGTGGCTGGAGCGGGATCGGAAGAAATTCGCGGCGGAACAGGCGTCCGAGCCTAGACGCGCGAATTGAGAACGACTCCGAACAAGTTTTGTTTTCATGCGCGCGAAGATAGAATGCAGTACGAAGGAGTTTTTTTCAGAGGAGCGATCTAACTTATGTCTACGCTGAACGAACAGATTCTTACGCTGGGAGACTCGGCCGAGCTGGTCATCTCGCAAGACATCCTCAGGCAGATCGGCGTCGGCGCTGGCGATAAGGTTGAGGTCGCCGTCTCCGGCGGCGCGTTGATCGTACGTTCATTGGAAGAGGCGGAGAGGGCGCGTAAAATCGCCGCAGCTACCAGAGACATCTTCGACCGACGGCGCGAAGCCTACCTGAAACTGGCCGAAGGCCCCGAATAAGTTTCTCAAGTATGCACAGTCGGCTCATTTCAAAACGAGCGAACCGAGAACGAGAAAGCGCGAGGAAACGAAATTGCTCTTTCCCACGATCGAAGAGGTTCTCGATCTGCACAAGCAGGCCATCGAGGAATTCGGCGGCACGCACGGGTTGCGCGATGAAGCAGCCCTTGAATCGGCCCTGATGGCGGCAGAGAACCGCGCCTATTACGAAAACGCAAGCCTGGCGATATGCGCCGCGACCTACGCATATCACTTATCTCAGGCGCACGCCTTCATCGACGGCGCCAAACGCATTGCCGCCGCCGTCTCAGAACTATTCCTATCCATTAACGACGCTAGGCTGGAACTCACCAACGACGAAATCGTCGACCTGTTCTTGGGCATCGCAGCCAGTCAAATCACTCGAGACGAGGTCGAACGAATCTTTGCGCTGCGAGTAACTATGGTCAATTGAGGGCGCCGTGTTCAATTTAAGTCTCATCAAAAGCCTCTTTTTCCTGGCGCTGCTCGCCGTATTTGTCTCCGTCGCGGCTTCGCAATCGGATCAGCCGGCCAAGCCGGAGCCTGATCTTCCGACCGTCACAGTCACGCCGACTCCGGCCGTCCCCGACAACGCCACGATCAACCTGCACCGCTGGGGCGCGGTGACGCTCTTTCATGGCCTGCCTTCAGACCGCGTCAACGCCATCGCCGAAGACGCGAGCGGCGTGCTGTGGTTCGGCACGGATGAAGGATTAGTTCGCTACGACGGGCGCAACGTCGAAACGGCGCCGAACGAAGCCGCGCTGCCTTCACGCAGAATTTTGGCCCTGAAGCTCGACCATCACGGGCGCCTTTGGATCGGCACGGACGCTGGCGCGGCGCGGCTGCGCGGGAATCGGATCGAGGTCTTGCCCGAAACGCGCGGCCATGCGGTCAACGGCGTAGCTTCGTCATCGCGCGGCGAGGTGACAGTCGTCACTGGCGACGGCGAGATCATTCGATATCGTGAGCAGGCTGAAGGGGACGGCCGCAACGCGAGCTCTTCCACCAACCTCTCGACCTCGAACATGGCCGTCGTTAAGCTCGACCCGAGCGCTAACCCACTGCTCAAATCCTCGAATCAATCGGGCGCAACTCTGCCGCTGGCCGCGATCACGTCCGGCCCATCGGGCGATTGGTTGATTGGATCGATCGGGCGCGGGCTGCTCATCAATCGCGCGAACGATCTGCGCGAGGCCTCGACCAAGACTCCGAGACCATATTTCGTCTCCTCTGTCTATGACGACGGCGAGCGCGTCTGGCTTGCGGAAGAGGCGAGCGATCGGGCGGGCGGTCTGTGGTTTTGGAAGGGCGGATCGCTAAAGCGAACATCTCTCGAAGCGGGACCGATCAGAGCGGTTAATGGAGGCGACGGAGAGTTGTGGGCCGGCTCGACTAAAGAAGGGGCCTTCCTACTCGGCTTCGAGAACGGCGACGTGAAGCGGGTCGAACATCTGACGTTCGTGAACACCGCCGGAGGGCTGCGGTCGAACCGCATCAACGCCATCTTCCGCGACCGCGAAGGCGTCGTCTGGTTCGGCTCCGACCGCGGCGTCTGCCGCTACGACCGCAGCAGTTTTCGCGCGTCTACAGTCAGCAACCACCCGCAGAGCAACTACGCGCGGGTGATGTTGAACACTTCGGGCGGCGAGACGTGGCTCGGGACCAATCGCGGGTTGTTCAAACTCGTGACCGGAAGCGAATCATCTAATCCCAAAGAGGGCCCGGCAGGGGCCGGCTCGGATTCGTGGGCTGAAGTCGCAGAATTGGACGGGCGCTCGATCTACGCGTTGGCCGAAAGCGACGGCGCAGTCTGGGCGGGCGCGGGCGGCGGGTTATTCGTCATACCGAAAGGCGCTTCGGGCTTCTCACGCGTCCCGTCCGCGACCGACGCGAAGGCCGCGGGCGCCGGCGCCAGTGAGGCCGACAAGGGAGGCCAAGAAGAAGCGCAACAGCCGGCTCAGGAGCAGATCACGCCTCCGCCCGACGCCTCTTCGGCGAAGGAGATCGCTAAGGAAACCGTTCGCGCAATCGCCGGTTTTCGCGGGCAGATTTACGCGGCCTTCTACGAAAGCGGCGTCGAGCGGGTCCAAAGCGGCGCGGGCGGGTTTACGCGCGCGCCCGCATTCACCGACGCGGCGGCGCGGCGCGCGACATGCTTCGCGGTCGAGCGACACAACGGCGCCGACACGGCTTTGTGGTACGGGACGGCCGACGGCGAACTGCGGCGCTTCGACGGCTCACGAACCGCCTCATTCACTCTGCCGCAAAAACAGCCGCCCGCCGACCGCGCGATTCACTCGATAGCCGTCACGGAGAAAGGGGTCTGGATCGGCTCATCGCAGGGCCTCTACCTGCGCGAAGGGGATTCGATCCGCGAGATCAGGCCGGATGTCGACGTGTGGTCGCTGCTCGTGACGCGCGAGGCGGCGCAGGACAATGCGCCACGCGAAATCGTATGGGTCGCCACGAAGAACGCCGGCCTGATCAAGCTGCTTCCTTATCAGAAAGTCTCGGCCCGTTTCGACACCGAACAGGGGCTGCCCTCGCCACAAATCTTCGCCCTCGCGCCAGGGGCGAACGGCGAGCTCTGGATAGGCACGAACCGCGGGGTCGCACGCCATCGCCCGAGTCAGGTCGAGCCTCGGCTGCAGATCAGGCGTCTTGTGGCCCCCGATAGGATCTATCTGCCCGAAGACCTGACGACCGAATTGTCGCTGCCGCATACGACACGGAGCCTGCTGCTCGAAGTCGCGGGCGTCGGCAGCAAGACGTTTTCCAGCCAGTTCCAGTATGAATTCGCGGTGCTCAACAAGGACAGTAAGGAGCCGCCGAAGATTCAAACCGACCCTCAGTTCCCCGTCGAAAATCTGCAATCGGGCTTGTACACGATAGTCGCGCGCGCGATCAGCCGCGACCTGGTCTATTCCGCCCCTCTCAACGTTCGCCTGCGAATCCCGCGCGCGCCTTTCCAGTGGATACCGCTGCTGTTGGCCACGCTCCTAGCCGTCGCCGTCGCGGCTGCGGCCATGGCCTTCCGCCAACAGTTCCGTCTGGCGTCGGCGAATAGCGCGCTCGAAAAGACGAACATAGAATTGACCGAAACCCGGCTGCGGCTGGCCAATGAGACCGAGGCCGAGCGCAGCCGCATCGCGCGCGACCTGCACGATCAGACGCTGGCCGACCTTCGCCACCTGCTGGTGATGACTGATCTATTGCCTGGCGTCAACTCTTCATCGACGTCGGATGATTCGACGCCGTCGCCCTCCGCCCTCCGCCGCGAGATCGAAGCGATCTCCAGCGAGATCCGCCACATCTGTGAAGACCTCAGCCCGTCGGCGCTCGAAAATATCGGCTTCCTGCCCGCGCTCGAATGGGCCTTGAGCAACGCCGTGGCGCAACTGCCCGCTGAAGAGAAATTCGCCTACGAATTCAACTGCGAGGCGAACCTGGAAGACCGGCTGCGGCTTTCGCACATCGAACGGATTCAGCTTTACAGAATGGTTCAGGAGGCGCTCAACAACGTCTGCCGGCACGCCAGGGCGAAGCATGTGAATGTGGAAGTGCGCGCCGAAAACTCTACCGATCTAGCGGTCGAAGTCCGCGACGACGGCGTCGGATTTGACGGCGCCAGAATCAACAAGACCGGCCACGGCATCGCCAACATACGCTCGCGCGCGAATCTGATCGGGGCGAAGGCCGAGTGGAAGAACGCCCGCCCCGGATGCCGCTTCGAAATTCGTAAGGAAGGATGCGTGACTGAGGATCGAGGATCGAGGATCGAGGATTGAGGTTAGCCACCGCAGACACCGCAGACACAGAGCAGAAAGAGAAAAGAGGCTTTCTCGCCAATATTTTTTCCTCTCCTTCTCTGTGGCTGCGGTGGCTGCGGTGGCTGCGGTGGCTAAGCATTGCAAACCGCGATCACGCCGCTACCTGAATCGCCTCCCCCTGGCGCTTCAGGATCGCGTAAGCCATCAATCCGCCTACGGCCATCCCGATCAGATCGCATTGCAGATCGTTGGCCGTGTCGTAGGATCCGTGAATGCGCATCCCCGGCGTCGGCCACATATACTTGTCGTCCCACAACTCGACGATCTCGTAAAAGCCGGAGATTGTGAACATTATCGTCATGGCGAAGAAGGTTACGAGTCCCAATGGCAACCGATGGCCGAAATAATCCAGGCCCGCGCGCAAGAGCCAGACGACCGCGGGCGCGATCAGGGCGGGCACGACGGTGTGCGCGAATTGGTCATACTGAAAGTATGGGAATTTCGTTTCGTACATACTGATCGCGCCGCCGAATCTCAGATTGCCGACGCTGTCGAGCGCCACTGAAGCCCAGGCCAGAAATAGGAGTGGAAGCGGAATCTTCACTCCGTATCGCGTCTTGACGAAAACGTAGATCGCCCAGAGATAAGTGACGCAGACCGGCATGATGACCCAGACATGCAGGTGCGGGAGCTTAAGCAGAAAGACCACGCCCCAAATAAACAGGCCGGCAATGATGAGTGGTCCAAATCGTTTCACTATGTTGCTCATTGTGTCCTCCAGCTTTTTTGTTACAGTACCGATCTTTTGGCGCGCCGCGCCTGGGCCTATTTCCAGCGGACCGCGGCGATGGTTATCGAAAACAGAATCGCCAGCGAAAGAATCGTAATGACATTGCCCGCGCGCCTTACAGGCGTCGAGCGGAGTTCAAGCGTTACCGTATGTTCGCCCTCAGGCGCGTCAATAACGATGTTTTTAACCGCGCCTTCTTTTATTTCATTCAACCCGCCGTCAACGATCGCCGTCCAGCCCGCGAAATTGGAAGTTCGAAATTGCAATTGATCGGGTTTTGGCGCCTCGACTCGGAGCCTGCGCAATTCCGGCGCCCAATACTCAACCGTGACGCGCCCATTACCCGAGGCCAATTGCGCCCGATCCATCGGCGGCGCTTCGCGCGGCGCGCCCCGCGGCAGCGTGGCGTAGTTGTAATGTTCCGGGTTCGGCTCGAACGATTGAGCGCGCCACATCGGCCACGCCACATACCACGCGCTCGCCGCCAGCGCGGCGATCAAAATCATCAAAGAAGCGACGAGTGGCGCCAGGTTCGTAGTACCGCCTTTAAGCGGGGAGTTCGCAGCGCCGCCTTCAGGCGGGAAGTTTGTAGCGCCGCCTTCAGGCGGAAGGGATTGATGATTTAACCTCTTCCGCCTGACGGCGGTACTACGAACCTCAAAGCACGCGCCGGCGAGCATCGCCACCGCAAAACTTGTTAGCGCGAGCATCCGCCACGAATAGACTCCGGTCTCGATCTTTGGTATCAACCGCCCAATCGGCTTGGAATATTTCGTCATCAAAAAACTGGCGATCAATCCGGCCCAGGCCCACAGCCACACGCGCTTCCCAAGATCGATGTCAGGGATGAGGCCTGAATCGGGCTTGTAAGCCTCATAAGATCTATAAGTCCTCTTCGCAACAGTTCCTCCCAGGAGCAAAATCGCGAGCGCGTTAAACGCCCAGATGCGATCCAGGCGTGTGAAGAACGAGTTCCTGGCATGATCGTAGACCTTCTGCGCGAAGTCGTAGACGTAGCTCGCATGGTACGGCCAGGTTCGTTCGACGTCGTCGTAATAGACCAAATTCTGCTCGGCGACGGCCGGAAGAAAGTAGGCCGCCGCGATCATCGAGCCGAAGCCGAGCGCGCAGCCGATAAACAAAAGCCCTCGACGCCGCTTCATCCGGATCGCCCAAACGACGAAACACGACCCCAAGACCAGCAGAAACTGATAAGCCGTCGGCGGGTGCGACAACAAGAACGCGCCGAAGCTGGCGGACAATCCGGCGAAACTCAACAACAATTCGCGTCGCGAGGAATCGGAGAGCAGCCTCTCGGCGAACAACAGGACAAGTGGCGTCCAGATAAAGCTCAAAAACTCCGCCATCGCCCCGCGCTGATATTGGTTGATCAGATGGTACGGCGCGAATACGTAGACCGCGGCCGCAATCAAGCTCGCCGCGCGCGACATCGTCCGGCGCGCGTAGTAGTAGATCGCCGCGGCCGACGCGAAACTCGCCAGCCAGTAGAACCCGATCCAGACCTTCGACCAGTCGCGGGTCAGAAAATAAAAGAGCGACGTGACGTAATAAGCGCCGGGCGGATAGAAGGCCAGCGTCGGCGCGCCGTAACCGCCGTGCGTCTCGTCGTCCCATCGCGGGTAGAGTCGGCCTGCTTCCAACCCGCGATAGAAGGCCCGCATTTGATTGAGGTGCATCCACGAGTCGTGCGTCACGGGCATCTCGCCGCCGCAACAGCCGACCTTCTGATCCTCGCCGATGACGAAAAACGGCAGCGTCGCAATAGCCGTCATGACGACCAGCGCAAACAAAACGCCCAGCCGTTTGTTCAGACGGCCTCGCGCCTTCTCGATGTCGGATTCGACAACAATGGTGTGATTCATTTGCCGCAAATTGTCGCATACCGTCCATAGTCAGCAAAGAAAAACGAGTCGCCGCAGTTGTTCCGGTTTAGAGCGATGGCAATTGTCATTCCACTCAATTGGCAATTCGTAATGGGCGACAGGCAATGATTTCCGGCCGGGCGCCGCCCGGAGCCGATGCGCCGCCGCGGCGCCGCCGCGGGCCGAAGACTCCGTCTGAAAGATTCTCCTGACAGGCGGTAATGCCCCTGCGGTTGTGGTAAATTAGCCTCGCCGCGGTTCCCGCATGGACAAAACCATTCAATGAGGAAGAAGAAAGATGGAAGCTTTTCGAGACAGCATGCTACAACTCATCACACATACTTCGACCAATCTGCCGCCCGACGTGCGCCGCGCGATGGCGCGAATGCTCGAACAGGAACAGGGCGCGCGTTCGGCCCAGGCGCTGCAGGTCATCGCCGCCAACATCGACATGGCCTCAGACAAGGAAGGCCCGATCTGCCAGGACACCGGCTGGCCCACGTTCGAGATCAAAACTCCCGTGGGCGCCAATCAGATCGTGATGAAGAAGGAGATTCGCGAGGCCGTCGCCGAGGCGACCCGGCGCGGCAAATTGCGCACCAACTCGGTCGATTCCCTGACCGGCGCTAACAGCGGCGACAACCTGGGCCCCGGCACGCCGACAATGCACTTCGAGCAGTGGGAGACCGACGACGAGATCGAGGTCAAGCTGTTGCTCAAGGGCGGCGGCTGTGAGAACAAGAACATTCAATACTCGCTGCCGATGGAGATTCCTCAACTTGGCAAGGCCGGGCGCGACCTGGACGGCGTGCGCAAGTGCATCCTGCACGCGGTCTGGCAGGCTCAAGGGCAGGGTTGCAGCGCGGGAGCCGTCGGCGTCTGCATCGGCGGTGACCGCACGACCGGTTACCAGCACGCGAAAGAACAACTCTTCCGCACGCTCGACGACGCCAACTCGCATCCGCAACTGGCGAAACTCGAAGATTACGTCATGCAGACGGCCAACACGCTCGGCATCGGCGCGATGGGCTTCGGCGGAAACGCGACGCTGATCGGCTGCAAGATCGGCGTACTCAATCGCCTGCCCGCGAGCTTCTTCGTCTCTGTGGCTTACGACTGCTGGGCGTTCCGGCGTCTGGGCGTCACGCTCGACGCGAAGACCGGCGCGATCAAACGCTGGCTCTACCGCGACGAGAAGGAACCCGCGATCACGATGTCTGACGGGGGCGGATTTGTCCGCACGGGCAAGGAGAAGGTTTTGCGCACGCCGATTACTGAAGAGCAAGTCCGAGAGCTTCAGGTCGGCGACGTCGTGCTGATTTCAGGCGAAATGCTCACGGGCCGTGACGCCGTTCACGCCCATTTGATGAAAAACGAGCCGCCGGTCGATCTGCAAGGCGCGGCGCTTTACCACTGCGGCCCTGTCGTAATGAAAAATGGCAATTACAGGATCACCGCCGCCGGCCCGACCACCAGCATCCGCGAAGAGCCTTACCAGGGCGACATCATCAAACGCTACGGCGTGCGCGCCGTCATCGGCAAAGGCGGAATGGGCGCGAAGACGCTGGCCGCGATGAAGGAGCACGGCGCGGTCTACCTTAACGCCATCGGAGGCGCGGCCCAGTATTACGCCAAATGCATTGACGAAGTGCTCGACGTCAAGCTGCTCGAATTCGGCATCCCCGAAGCGATGTGGCGGCTCCGCGTGACCGACTTCCCGGCCATCGTGACCATGGACGCGCACGGCAATTCGCTGCACGCGGATGTCGAGAAGGCTTCGGCGGCGGTGTTGGCGAAGCTAGCCGAGCCGGTGTTTTAATTATGTCCTACAGGAGGGTGTGAAGATGAGCGAGTTGATTTTCCTCGTTGAGGAAGCGCCTGAAGGCGGGTTTATAGCGCGCGCATTAAGCCAGGCCATTTTCACCGAGGCTGATGACCTGCCGAGTCTGCGGGAGCAGGTTCGCGACGCTGTGCGCTGCCATTTTGAGGAAGGACAGAGACCGTCGGTGATTCGGCTTCATTTCGTTCGTGAAGAAGTGATCGCGGCATGAAACTACCTCGCAATCTATCCGGCTCCGATTTGGCGCAGGCCATGAAAAAGCTTGGCTACAGTGTCACACGACAGAGCGGTAGCCACATGCGTCTAACTACTCAACAGCAAGGCGAACATCACGTGACAATTCCCTGTCACGATCCGTTGCGGGTTGGTACTTTGGCGGCCATTCTGGCTGAAGTGGCCGCCCACTTCGAAATCTCGCGTGAAGAACTGGCCGACCGGCTTTGGACATGATGTGAACGCAAGGCGGCGCCAAGAGGTTGATTCTCCATGAGCCAAACGAATGACTGCGTATTTTGCAAGATAATGTCGGGCGAGCTTGAAGTCAGCATGGTTTATCAGGATGCCCGCTGCTCAGCCTTTCTCGACCATCAACCCATCAATCCCGGGCACACGCTGGTAGTTCCCAACAGACATGCGCCTAACCTTGCAGGGCTGGACGAAGAAGAAGGCGCGCATTTGTTTCGCGTCGCGCAGCGTATTGCCGCTTCATTGCGTAATAGCGAGGTCAAGTGTGAAGGGGTAAATATCAGCCTCGCGGACGGCGAGGCGGCGGGGCAAGAAGTCTTACATGTTCACCTACATGTCTTTCCACGCTACGTGGGTGATGGTTTCAGTGTGAGGTTTGGACCGCATTATAGAGACAAACCCGAACGGCGGGAATTGAATGCTATCGCAGACAGGATAAGAAACGCGTTGCAATCAAAATAACACCGGATGCAGGTCTCGTTTAGAAGTTATGGCGAAGCGGGTTTCGTTTTCAGTGTTCGTCTGTGTCACGCTCGCCTTGTTGGCGCTGGCGCAGACGAACACCTCCACCGACAAACAAATTCGAGACGCTGAGATAGCCAGGATCAAGGCGTATTGTCAGGAACTCGACGATTACGCCAAACGCAATCCGAAGCTCGGCCGCCTCTTTGGTGATGTCTCTTCCGGTATGGAGGGAGAAAAAAGCCAGTGGCGCGAATTCAAATCGGAAGAGGAGAGAGAGGAGGTCGTCACTGACAACGACAAGGCGAACGTCTTTGCTAAAAATGGCGCGGTAGTTTTGGCCAACTACACTTTTCAAAGCCCTTCAGGCGATTGGTCGCATTACGTCAACTATTACTTTCGCGAGGACGGCGCGCTCGCTAGAATTCATGCGGAACTCAATACATTTTATGGAAATATGACCGTGATCCGCGAGCGATTCTACGATCCAAAAGGCAGGCTGTTAAGCTCGTCGCAACAATTTCTCGATCTGGAAACGAAAAAGAGGAAAAAGCCGGGGACGGATGGCGAATTTATAGACGAACCCATTCCGGCCTATCGAACGGTCAAAGCGCTTCCCTTCTATACATTGCTGAGCAAGCCTGCGGCAAAGACAAAATAGACTGGTTGAACCGAGAAAGGATCTTCACTATGTTCAAGAGACTCCCTATCCTCATACTGATTGTTACCTGTCTGTCATTTGCGGCAAACGCCCAACGCCGCATCCCTACGATTGACGACCTGCTCAACGTCAAGTCCCTCGGCGGCGCGCAAATCTCGCCCGACGGTAAATACGTCGCCTACACAGTCAGCGAGACGGATTGGAAGCAGGACGCCTTCGTCACGCAAATTTGGCTGGCGAACGCGGCGACGGGCAAGACGTTTCAGATCACGCGCGGCGAAAAGTCCGCAGGCAATCCGCAATGGTCTCCTTCGGGCGAATGGCTCGCCTTCACCAGCAACCGAATCGGCGACAAGAATCAAATCTTCATCATCTATCCCGACGGCGGCGAGGCCGCGCAATTGACCAAGGCCGAGAACGGCGTCAACGGATTCGCGTGGTCGGAAGACGGAAAGGGTATCGCGTTCACCACGGGCGACGCCGACCAGAAAGCCGCCAAGGAGCGCAAAGACCATCTCGGCGATTTCGAGGTCGTGCGGAAGGAGTACAACTATTCGCACATCTGGACGTTCGACGTTGCCGAGGCGTTGAAAGAGCCGGTCGCCGGGACGCAGCGGACTAAGGGCAAAGACTTCAGCGTCGGTTCGTTCTCGTGGTCGCCCGACGGCAAGACGATCGCGTTCAGCGCGACGGTCAATCCCGACCTGATTCAGGGCGGCACTAGCGACGTCTACCTTCTCAACCTTGCCGACAACTCGGTCAAGAAGCTGGTCGCGCAGCCCGGCCCCGATAACAATCCGCGATGGTCGCCCGACGGCAAAAGGATCGTATTCTCGTCGGCGATGGGCGCCCCGAAATTCTTCCATGCGAATTCAAAACTGGCGGTCGTATCTGTTGATGGCGGCGCGCCGCGTTCGATTACCGACGCTTTCGACGAACAACCCGGCTTTGTGGAATGGAACGCCGGCGGAATTTACTTCGGCGGCTTGCAGAAGACGGCTTCGCACCTATTCCGCGTCGATCCGGAGACCGGCAGGATCATTCGCGTGACCGCGCCGGATAATTTGATGGCCGGCGGCTTCTCGTTCACCAAGGACGGCAAGCAGATCGCGTTCACTTCCCCGTCTCCGACCTCGCTCAACGAGGTCTACGTTTCATCCGTTCAGAATTTCTCGCCGCGCAAGCTGACCTCGATGACCGATCAGGTCAAGGACTTCACACTCGGGGCGCGCGAGGTCATCTCGTGGCAGAGCAAGGACGGCGCGACCATCGAAGGCGTCCTGATCAAACCGGCCGACTTCGATCCGGGCAAGAAATATCCCCTGCTCTGCGTGATTCACGGAGGGCCTACGGGCATTGACCGCCCGACGCTGCTCGACGCGCGTTATTACCCGACCGACATCTGGGCCGCGCGAGGCGCGCTGATTCTGAAAGTGAATTACCGCGGCTCCGCCGGCTACGGAGAAAAGTTCAGGCAATTGAACGTCCGCAACCTGGGCGTCGGCGACGCGTGGGACGTGCTGTCGGGCGTCGATCACCTGGTCGCCAAGGGTTGGGTTGATCCCAAAAAAGTCGGCTGCATGGGATGGAGTCAGGGAGGTTACATCTCGGCGTTTCTGACCACGTCGTCCGATCGCTTCGCGGCGATCTCGGTCGGCGCGGGAATCTCGAACTGGGCGACTTATTACTACAACACGGACATCACGCCGTTCACGATTCAATATCTTGGCGACGACCCGGCGGACGATCCCGAAATCTACGCGAAAACCTCGCCGATGAGCTACGTCAAACAGGCGAAGACGCCGACGCTGATTCAACACGGCGAATTCGACAAACGCGTGCCGATCCCGAACGCTTACGAGTTGCGGCAGGGGCTGGAAGACCGCGGCGTGAAGGTCGAGATGGTCGTCTACAAAGGCTACGGCCACGGCATCACCAAACCGAAATCGATGCGCGCCGTGATGCGGCACAACCTGGATTGGTTCAACCATTACATCTTCGGCGATCCCCTGCCGGATCTCTCCAAGCCTGATTTGCCGAAGAAGGATGATAAAGAAGCGACGAAGAGTCAGGCTGGAAACTGAATCCGATGGCGCCAATCAGTACCGCGAGCGGTAGCGAGTTCGCTTCACATTGAGTCACGCCCGCTACCGCTCGCGGCGCTGACCCGGCGCCTCTTCCCGTATATGCGATCGCAAACTAATCTAAAGCGAGGTGCGACCGATGAAGTATTGTTTGATGGCGCTTGCCCTGGCGTTGTTCGCCTCAGCGCCGATGGAGTTCAATCGGTTTCACGATCCGGCCGCCCCTGATCAGGCTAAGCCTCAACAACAAACTCCAAGAACCGTCCGCTCTCTCCAAGTCAAAGTGCTTTCAACCATGCTTTCGGGCAATCCGAGAGCCGGTATCGGCGAATGGGGGTTTGCGGCCATCGTCGAAGTTGACGGGCAACGGATTCTGTTCGACACCGGGGCGCGACCGGACACCGTGCTGAAAAACGCCAAAGAGTTGGGCGTTGATCTTGCCAATGTCAAAGACGTTATTCTCAGCCACAATCATCCCGACCACACCAGCGGGCTGATAACGTTGCGGCGCGAATTCGCCAAAACGAATCCCGCGGCGTTGTCGCGCGCTCACGTCGGCAAAGGCATCTTCTGGAGTCGTCCTTCCGACTCCGGCGAAGCGAATGTGATGGTCAAGTTCAAACCGGAGTATGAGGGCGCCGGCGGCGTGTTCATCGAGTACGACGCGCCAAAAGAGATTCTGCCCGGCGTCTGGCTGACCGGCCCGGTTCCGCGCGTTTACCCCGAACGGAACTTCAGCGTCAGCGGTATCAGCGGTCGAGTCAAAACGCCCGATGGAGTGGTCGAAGATACGCTGCCGGAAGATATGTCCTTGGTGGCTGTCACCGACAAAGGCCTGGTCGTCCTATCCGGCTGCGGTCATGCTGGCATCATCAACACGCTCGAACACGCCAGACAGAAGATCAAGGCCGCGCCGGTTTACGCGGCTCTCGGCGGGTTTCATCTGTACGCTCTGGACGACGAAAAGCTCGACTGGACGGCGGGTAAGTTGAAGGAATTCGGTCTCAGGAACTTTCTCGGCGCGCATTGCACAGGCGTTGAAGCCGTTTATCGCCTCCGCCAGCAAGTGGGATTGAATCGGCAAAGTTGTGTGGTAGGCGCTGTCGGATCTTCATTCGACCTGGACAAAGGAATAGATCCGTTGCTGCTGGCGCGCTGATCCGAAGGAGCTGCGGCTTCGTGAGCGATTCTGCAGGTTCATTCGGTGTGCGCCAATCTCGGCCGCCCTGATCTAGAATCCTGATTCACTTGTCCGCATCGGCGCAGGAGTGGGTCCGACTAAAAAAGCCCTTTCACTTCTTTTCGTTGAAATCACTGAGGCGTTCCATTACGCTGTGGGCCAAATCCGCAGTTCAAATTCCATGACAACCAGGAGTCCATTTATGACGATGATGAACATGCCATTGACTATGCCAGTATTGATGGATCGCGGGGCCGAGCTTATGCCCGACAGCGAGATCGTCTCGAAGATGCGCGACAGGGTCCACCGCTACACGTACGCCGATCTTGGCCGCCGCGCGCGTCAGGTGGCCAACGCCTTGACCAGGCTAGGCGTCAGGCAGGGCGACCGCGTGGCGACGCTGGCCTGGAACAGTTACCGCCACCTGGAAGTCTATTACGCGTCGCCCTGCATGGGCGCCGTGCTGCACACGCTCAACTTGCGCCTCTCTTCCGCAGACCTCGAATACATCATCAATCATGCCGAAGACTCGGTGATCTGTGTCGACGAAGAACTGCTGCCGATCCTGGAGAAACTAGAAGGCAGGATTCCGACCGTCAAACACATCCTCGTCATGAGCAACACTGGCGATTGGAAGACGTCGCTCTCGCCCGCTCACGATTATGAGCAATTGATCGGCGCCGAACAGACCGAATTCACCTGGCCCGACATTGACGAGAACTCGCCGATGGGTCTGTGCTACACAAGCGGCACGACCGGCAAGCCGAAGGGCGTGATGTACACGCACCGGTCGAACTACATCCACACTATCACCGGCGGATTGCCCGACATGCTCGGGCTGACGCGCGCCGACACGGTGATGGCCATAGTCCCGATGTTCCACGCCAACGCGTGGGGGTTGCCTTACATCTGCTGCATGCTCGGCGCGAAGCAGGTCTTCCCCGGCCCGACGATGGACGGCGTTTCGATCTGCCAGTTGATCGAGACCGAAAAGGTGACGTTCACCGGCGGCGTGCCCACGATCTGGCTCGGCGTGATGAGCGAGTTGCAGCAGAACCCCGGCAAATACGACCTGTCGAGCCTGAAGGCGATGGTCTGCGGCGGCTCCGCGCCGCCTCGCGCGATGATCGACTGGTTCGAGACCAATCTAGGCGTCAATTTCATTCATGCATGGGGGATGACCGAGACCAGCCCACTCGGCTCCAACTCGCGCCTGAAGCCGAAGATGAACGACTGGCCTCGCGAGAAACAGCTCGACGTCAAACAGCGCGCGGGCATACACGCGCCAGGGTTGAAGATGCGCGTCGTTGACGACGCCGGCAATGAAGTCCCGCACGACGGCATGGCGATGGGGCGGTTGCTGGTCAAAGGCCCGTGGGTCGCCTCCACCTACTACAAGGAAGACCCCTCGCCCGAAAAATTCCCCGACGGATGGCTCGACACGGGCGACGTGGCGACGCTCGACGCCGAAGGCTATATGGCCATCGCCGACCGCTCGAAGGACCTTGTCAAGAGCGGAGGTGAATGGATTTCATCAGTAGACCTGGAGAACGCAATTATGGCCCTCTCCGACGTGGCCGAAGCCGCCGTCATCGCCATCAATCACCCGAGATGGCAGGAACGCCCGTTGGCCTGCGTCGTCATCAAACAGGGCGCGGCTTTGACCAAAGAGCAAATCTACGACCACCTCGGCAAGAGCTTCGCGAAATGGTGGATGCCCGACGACATCGTCTTCATCGAAGCCGTGCCGAAGACCAGCGTGGGCAAGTTCGACAAGAAGGCGCTTCGCGAGACGTTCAAGGATTATCAACTGGCGACGGCCTAGGGTTATGCTCGCTGAAAATATCAAACTGCTTTTCAAACTCTATTACCGCCCGGCCTCCGCAATGAGCGACATCATTGACAGAGGCAATTGGCTCTTCGGGGCCGCGCTCGTCACGGCGACGGCGTTCCTGCTAGCTTTCACGGTGACCAACCGTATATACAAGACGTACGAGGCCGCGCCCGTCCCGATGGAAGAGCTCTTGGAAGAGCCGGACACGCTGGTCACGCCATCCGGCGAAGTACGGGTGGAGCCGGACGGAAACCTCAATGAGAAAATGGAAGATGGCCCTCTTCCATATACTAGACGGCTGCCGTTGCCCGTAATCGGGGATGCGGGCTGGCGGCTGATGTCGTTCAATCCGACCAGCCTGTTCGCCATCGCGCTCTCTCTGGCCGCAATGTACGTCCCGGCGACGGTACTGGCGTTGATTCTGATCGCCAGAACCGGCAGCTTCGGCGTCGCGTTTCGGCGCGATTACGGCTCTCTGTTGATCTGCGTGTATATGGCCTGGGCGGCGTCTCACCTGCCATTCGCGTTGGCGGGTTTCGCGCTGAATCCATTGAAACTGGGGGCGGAAGGCGCGTTAGCCTTGTGGCTGCTGGGCAACGGATGTTTCGGCGCGTTGATGATTTTCGCGCTGCGCACGGTTTGCGGCGCCAGTTACAAACATGCGGTGGCGGTCGTTTGCATCGCCTGGGTTTCGCTGCGCTTCGATTCGTGGCTGTTTTCAATCGCGACTTTCTCTCCCTTCATTACACTGATCTGGGGGCTGCCGCTGCTTCTGGGGGCCGTTTACGGCGTACGGGCCGCCCACGTCCAACGCCAAAGTTTCCGTCGCCACCTCGAATCCTGCATGATCAACGAGCGTGACGCGGAAGCGCATTACCAACTAGGGTTGATCTATCAGCAACGCCGCCAATACAGCGAGGCCGCCGCGCGTTTCAAACGCGCCGCCGAAATTGACCCGCGCGAGCCTGACGCCAACTTCGAGCTTGGCCGGATCGCCCGGCAGGAAGGCCGGCTGCAAGACGCCATCAACCATTTCAACGTTGTCGTCACGCACAGCGACAAGTTCCGACAGAGCGAGGTCTGGAGGGAGATCGGCGCGACATATCTGGCCGCGGGAATGCATCAGGAGGCGCGTCAGGCGTTGGAGAAATATGTGGAGCGCCGACCGTACGACCCCGAAGGACTGTATCACTTCGGCGAAACGCTACGGAACCTTGGCGACGCGGAACGCGCGCAAGAAATGTACAAGCAATGCCTCCAGGCGGCGAAGACCATGCCTTATTACCGTCGCAATGAAGTCAGTAAATGGAGCAGGTTGGCGCAGGCGAAGTTGACCTGAGGCGCCGGCCCCATTCGTCGCCGAGCCGTCGACGCGCAGGACAATCGGACAGAAACTATGCTCGCCCAAAACCCCGCCCAAAATATTGATGAGGTCATCACCCGACTCACCGACATCATAGACATCTCTCGCCAGAAACCCGGCCGCCTGGGTTATTTCGCCGCGCTCTATCGCAAAGTCACGATCAGCGTAAAGCAGGGCATTCTGAACGGTCGTTTCGAAGACGGCGCGCGGATGGAGATGCTGGACGTGAACTTCGCCAACCGCTATCTGGAAGCTTACGAGCTTCATCGCAAAGGCGGGACTCCGACCGCTTCGTGGCAAGTCTCGTTCGAGGCCGCCGGGCGTTGGCGCCCGCTGATCCTGCAACACCTGCTGCTGGGCATCAACGCTCACATCAATCTCGATTTAGGGGTCGCAGCCGCCGTGACCTCTCCAGGTGATCAACTGCCGTCGCTCAAAAACGACTTCGATATGATCAACAAGCTTCTGGCCGATCTAGTCCAGCCCGTGCAGGACAAGATCGGCGAGGCGTCGCCCTGGATAGGTTTTCTGGAAAGAATTGATCCGAGCGCCGACGACGCGATCATCAACTTCAGCCTGGATCGGGCGCGCTCTTCGGCATGGAATTTCGCGGTCAGGTTGAATTCGCTCGGCGAGGATGAACGAATCGCGGCGATCAAACAGCGCGATCAGGAGATCGCCGCGCTGGGCCGTTTGGTTTATAAGCCTCCCGGCGTTTTTCTGAATCTTGGTTTGACGGCGATTCGATTGCGTGAAAGCAATGATGTCGCGCGAGTCATTGATACGCTGAGTTAGGGCGAGCTTTATATCTGTGTCACCTCGGGAGTCGGGATTGACCTGGAATAAATTAGTCAATCCCGGCTCCCGAAGGAGCACGGATGATTCGCAGAGATGGCCATCGGGATTCTATTGGTTCCCGAAATCCCGGTCATGCATTCTGATTGCTTCTTCAAGAGTTGGATAGGTCTCGGCCCTTGCTTCAGGAGCTTCTTCAATAAGCAGTTCCAGAAACTGACGGTCAGATTGTGACAGTTGGGGCTCATCGAGTGGCAAACGATAATAATCCGAACTTTGCACGCAAAACCGATTACTGGCGAGAATCTCAAAACAGCGATAACGAACCAGCGTTTTCCCGTCCGTTCTCTTCCAGATATCTATTGATTTATACATCGTCGTACTCATGGACACTAACAACTGTGAGTGTGTCTTTGATTATGGGTCTGCCTGCTGCAACCCAGCGTGACAACGGGCGCCAGGGCGCCGAAAGCTCACGTATATCTCTTTAATCAGACCACGCGAGGCCGGTACCGCTACCGCGCGCGTAAGCAAGCGGCCGACTTATCTGTCTGACACTTGCTTACGCGCGCGGCGCTGTACCGCTCACTATCTCGCTAGCCGCAGGCTTCTGATTATCTTTTCGAAGGCGGGTCTGTAAACGCCGGCTTCGTCCTCCGGCGCGATGGTGATGATGTAAAACATCCGTCCATCCGCCGTGAGTGTCGTGTAGGTCGCGTCGGCCTCGACGACGCCGTTGATCGCCGATGGGCCTGAGATGACTGCGTAATAGCCCTCCTGACCGCCGAAATCGATCTGCTCCGGCTCGCGGACGATCTGGAAATCCTGATTGCTTTCGACCTGCTGCTGAACGAAGGCTTCGGTGGCCGACTGCAAATCGGGCTGCCTGGTGTCGCGCACGCCGATGAAAATTCCGTGCGTGACCATCAGGTTATCTTTGTATTTTCCGTAAGCCCCCTTCGGCGCGAAGATCAGTTCGGATTCGCTCGTCTTGAGGGCGTCCCAATTCGCCGGGACCTGGACGGCGAACGATCGGTCATTCGGCTGGTATCCGTTGGATTGAGCCGACGGGAGCGGCGGGCGGGCGCCGAGTTCGATGTCGTTCGGGTCCTCGCCGATCCGTCGCAACCGGCTGTCCTCGCTCAATACCGACTCGTGTCCGGTCAAACGCGCCTTGACGGCCTCGAATTCGCGCGTCGTGTGAACCGGATTCGAGGAGATGGGCAACCGGGAAATCTCTTCGGTGATGTATTTGACGCGGTTGCCGGGGTCGGGATGATCGCTCAACATTTCGGGCACGCGCTGCCCGCCCTGCGCCTCAAGCGTATTAAAGAAGTTAGCCATGTCGCGCGGGTCGTATCCGGCTTCGACCATAATCCGCGCTCCTTCCAGGTCGGCCTCTTTTTCGGCGGCGCGCCCGTATTTCAAAAAGAGCATGTTCGCGCCGAGCCCGCCGATGGCCTCGACGGCCTGGCCCAGGTCGGAATTATCGCCGGCCCCCGCAATGCCACCCAAAATACCCAGCCCCGCTTGCGCCAGTCGCGCTTTCGACGCCTGGTTGGTGCCGTGACGCAGGGACACGTGCGCGATCTCGTGCGCCATCACGCCCGCCAATTCGCCTTCATTGTGGGCGGCCGCAATCGCGCCGGCGTTGACGAACAGATATCCTCCGGGCAGGGCGAAGGCGTTGATCTCGCGCGTCGCGACGACTCGAAATTGATAGGGGAATCTTTCGCCGGCGGCTTTCGCCGCCAGTTTTGCGCCGAGTTGTTCGACGTAACCTTCGATCTCAGAGTCGTCGAGCATCGGCGTCTCGGTCAGAATCTGCTGAGCCGATTGGCGGCCTATCTGAACGTCCTGCTCCGGGCTGAAGAGATTGAAGCCGGGCTTGAAACGAGGCTGCGAACGCGAACCAGGCGGAGCCTGCATCCCGCCTTGCCGCGCCCCGTTACAATTCAACTGTCCGACGAGCAACGAAACCGCTAACAGCGACAGTGCTATTCTACGTCCGATCATACTTGGGGCCTCCTCGAGCTGAGAGTGGGAGACAAGGGGACAAGGAGACAAGGAGAGAGAAATTTCTTGTCCCCCTGTCTCCCCTTCTCCTTGTCTCCTTGTCTCCCGCTCCTCGCCTTCTACTGCTTCACGAACTTCAGCGAGACCGAATTGATGCAGTAGCGCAACCCGGTGGGCCGCGGCCCGTCATCGAAGACGTGGCCGAGATGCGCGCCGCAGCGGCTGCACATCACTTCGATGCGGCGCATGCCGTAACTATTATCGGTTTCGGTCTCAACATTCTCTTTCGCCAACGGCTCCCAGAAGCTGGGCCAGCCAGTGCCCGAATCGAATTTGGTTTTCGAGTTGAAGAGTTCCTGCGCGCAGCCGGCGCAGACGTAGACGCCCTTGTCGTGATTATCCCAGTATTCCCCGGTGAAGGCGCGCTCAGTCCCCTTCTTGCGCATCACCTGGAATTGCGCCGGCGTCAGTATTTGCGCCCATTCCTCATCGGTCTTGACGACCTTCTCGATCTTCTTCGACTCCATCTTCTTTCCGTCCTTCCCTTTCGCTTTCGGCGGTTGGTTCGGCGCCTGCGCGAGGCAGAACGCGCCGAGTAACAGACATCCGGCTAAAATAGAAATAGCCTTTTTCATCATCTATTCCTCCTAAAATGTTAAGCCTCCGTACTTCCACAGCAATTTAGGATTTTTCGTACTCTTTTCGCAACCGGCGAGCCCCATAATTTCCACGCTGACAGAACGGGCAGCCACAAGGCCTCTTGCCGTGCGCGCCTGGGTAGTATCGCCAACCTACTACTTGCGGGAGAATTCTTGCCCGATGAATTTCCGTCTTCCCGATGCGCCTTGGAATAATGACCTCGTATCCTTCCTGGTTTTCGCTTCCGGACATCAACGCCGCGGCTTCAGCGGCAGACATTCGCTGGTGTGATTGGTTGTAATGTCCGACCCAGACAATCTCCTCGTCAGGGATACGAAAGTATACGCCCGCTACCGTCCCACACCCACGACGCTTTAGTTCGCGCAGCCATTGATGTGAAACGAAAAAATTTCGAGTGACAGGCATGGCGTAGATGCCATGCGGGCGCCCGGCCTGCTTCCTGAGTCGTGAAATGCCATTCCGAAGAATCGCTTTTATGTTTTTCTCCTGCGTGAGATGTACAAACATTGGCATGGCGGTCACTGCGGCCTGCAAGAAAAGAATCTCCCGATCATGACTTGGCTCCAATCCCAGCCAAGTGTTTTTCGTATGCCTTCGTCTCTAGGATGTCCTTGATCTCGTCAATGATTCGCTCAATCTCTTCATCGGTGTTGAAGAAATGCGGGCCGATGCGGATGCCCGCGCCGGGGCGATGGTCAACCAGAATGTCGCGCGCCGACAATTCGCGGACGACCTCGCCCGCGTGTGGAACGTCAATGATAACCGAACCGCCGCGTTTCGATGAATCCCGCGGCGAATTGACGCGCCAACCTTGTTCGTCGGCCAACTCGATCAGACGCCCGGTCAGATGAATCGATTTCGCGCGGATGCGCTCGACGCCGATTTCATTGATGATGTCATAACCGCTTTCGGCGGCGTAAAGCGCCGGAATCGCCGGCGAGCCATGCAGGAAGCGGTGTATGTCGCTGGCGTAATCGATCTCGCCGGGCTCGAACGCGAACGGCGCGCGGTGGGCCATCCAGCCGGTGACTTTCGGTTCGAGTTTGTCGCGCAGCTCAGGACGCACGTAGAGATAGCCCGCCCCCGGCCCGCCGCACAGCCATTTCACCGACCCGCCCGTGGCGAAGTCGACGTCAAGCTCTTTGACGCTGAACGGGACCGCGCCCGCCGATTGATATGCGTCGAGCACGACCAGCGCGCCGACGCGATGCGCCTTCTCGACGATGGCCTTGACGTCCTGAATGTAGGCGCTCTTGAAGAGGACATGCGAAATCGGCACGAGCAGCGTCTCCTCGTCAATCGCGTCCACCATGCGCCGGGTGTCAATAGTGATCCCGTCGTCGCTCGGGACCTCGATGATGCGGGCGCGGGCTGCCCGGGCATGGGCCTCGTAAACGTACATCACCGACGGAAAGTTCATCGCCTCGTATACGATCTTGTTGCGTTTTCGTGAAAGATCGAAGCACGAAATAATGATCGATTGGCAGACCGAGACGTTCTGATGCATAGCCACCGACCCCGGGTCGGCGCCGATGATCCGCGCTATCTTGTCGCCGGTGGAGACCGGCATCTCCCACCAACCTTCCTCCCAGGCGCGAATCCCGCGCGTCGCCCACATGTCCGCGTAATCGCGCAGCCGGTCGTAGGCGCGCTCAGGCATCGCGCCGAGCGAGTGGTTGATCAGGTAGAGGGTCTTTTCGAGTATCGGAAACTGTTTACGGTAAGCGAGCAGGTCATCCATATATTTCCCCCGCGTTAGATGCCAACTGTCGGCTAATTATCCCAATAGGTCAACGATCGATGCGGAAGCCACGGCCGCCGCTAACAAGATCAACGCCGGCCCCCGCAACAGCTTCATCATAAACATTCAGCCTCGTCCAATAGTTTGAAGAAGCGGTCAGTGTCCTCAAAATCGGGTACGACGTGTTTCGCCCCGGCCTCGCGCAATGCCTCGGCTCGCGCCCCACTTGCGACGCCTATGAAAGCCAGTCCGAGCCGCGCCGCCGTCTTGACGTCCCAGACGCCGTCGCCCACCGAAACGATGTGATCGAAATTTTCACGCTGGTAATGGTTTCGCGAACGAGAGATGGCCGCGCCGACAATCGACTCGCGAGCGACGCCGTCTTCGGCGAAGCCGCCGGGAACGCCCTGATAAATGATGCTCGCGGCGCGCAGTTTCATTTCGGCGGACGGCTGCCAGCATCCGGTGGCGATCGCCTTCGCCCAGCCGCGGCCTTCCACGAGCCAATTGAAGGTCTCGGCCGAGCGTGGAATCTCCGCGAAATACGA
>Ga0081455_10001997_pt1 | contig 24359 bp, 25 predicted proteins | sample TabmetS3T2R1_FD_70207 | JGI IMG/M metagenome (GOLD analysis project Ga0081455, IMG submission 70207) | Tabebuia heterophylla rhizosphere microbial communities from the University of Puerto Rico - S3T2R1 | ecosystem: Host-associated > Plants > Roots > Rhizosphere ...
CGGCAGCGAGGCCGAGTTCCTGGAGATGGCGTACCTTCGTGGCAAAGGTCACCAGCCGTCTGGCCATAGCCATCTCCACACCGCTCTCATGCGCCACGATTTCCGCTTCGATGGGCGGGGCAGGATAATGAAAGCTCAGACCAACGAAGCGCTGCCGGGTCGACGGTTTTAAGTCTTTGAAGCTGCGCTGGTAGCCGGGGTTGAAGCTGATCACCAGCATGAACTCTGGCGGGGCAGTGAGCGTCTCGTTGCGGCGATCCAGAAAAATCTGCCGCCGGTGATCGGTCAACGCATGCAAGACCACGACGATATCTTCCCGCGCTTCCGTGACCTCGTCCAGGTAGAGAATAGCGCCCTCGCGCACCGCCCGGGTCAGCGGACCGTCCTGCCACACCGTGTCGCCGCCCTCAACAAGGTAGCGGCCCAGGAGATCGGTAGCGGAGGTGTCATCATGACACGCCACGGTGAGCAGGGGGCGCCCCACGTCAGCCGCCATGGCCTCGACAAAGCGGGACTTGCCACATCCCGTAGGGCCTTTCAGCATGAGGGCGAGCTGGTTGCGATAGGCATGCTGAAACACCTCCACTTCATGGTGGATCGGTCGATAATAAGGTCTGGTCATCAGGCCACCTCGGCTGCCGCCAGCACATCGACCTCGCCTATTGGCCGGCCCGATTTCACAAACGTATAGACAAAAGCCAGGATGCCGAGCGTAAACAGGCCGGCGGCCAGGACCAGGCCGAAGAAGTGTATGGCCAGCTCGTTTTGTACAGCTAGAAAGTCCATACCGACCCGGCGTTCGAGATAGACTTGCGTCACACCTGCCACGGCAAAGGCTCCCGTCATACTCACCATGCCAACGTTGGCGGTCCAGAAGGCAAAGGCAGCTGCCCCAGTCTCGTAGAGCTTGCGTCCGGTCAGCAGGGGCAGGCAATATGAGATGATGGCCAGGACAATCATAGCATAGGCCCCCCAGAAGGCCAGGTGGCCGTGCATTGCCGTGACCAGGGTGCCGTGTGTGTACAGGTTGACCTGTGGCAAGGTATGGGCGAAGCCGAGGAATCCGGCGCCAACTGCCGACAGGATGGCACTGCCCACGGTCCACTGCAGGGCGATGGTATTGGGATGCTGACGCCCGCCACGCTTCACCATGGCGACGGCATACATGGCCATACCCAGGAAGGCGAGCGGCTCCAGAGCGCTGAAGATACCACCGATCCATAGCCAGTAGCGCGGCGTCCCAATAAAGTAATAGTGATGACCAGTGCCCAAAATACCGGAGAGAAATGTGAGGCCGACGATGACGTACAACCACTTTTCCACCACCTCACGATCAACTCCCGTGAGCTTGATCAGCAAGTATGACAGGAGCCCTCCCATGATGAGTTCCCACACACCTTCCACCCACAGATGCACCACCCACCAGCGCCAGTAGGCATCCATCGTCTGGTTCGTGGTATCGATCATGCCGGGCAGGTAGAGGAGGGCGGCGGAGAACAGGCCGAAGAACAGAATCAGGCTAGTGGTCGTGCGCCGCGGACTCCTGAACAGGGTCATGCCAATGTTGAAAATAAACAGCAGCACATCGACCACCACCAGATAGTCCAGAGGGCGCGGGATTTCGAGAAACTTCCGGCCTTCCCACCAGTTCACGTGAAAGCCGGCGAGAGCAATCACACCCACAACGACCAGGCCAACAAGTTGAATCAGGGCGAGGGTGGGCGAAAACAATTCGCGTCCTGTTTCGTCAGGAATAATGAAGTACGCCGCACCCATAAAGCCGCACAGGAGCCACACCACCAGAAGGTTGTTGTGGCTAGCCCTGGCCGTGTTGAACGGAATGTAGTCGTGCAGGACGTCATACCCCATATGGGCAAAGGCCATGATAAAGCCGTAAACAATTTGTAGGCACAGCAGCAGCATAGCTACCGCAAAAAAATAGTAGGCAACCTTTTGTGATTGATATCGCATGTGGCTCTCCTTCCCTTTAACCTCTTGCTCCCCGTCACAGCAGTAGGGGCAGAGGGCAGCATCAGGGACAATGACGTAGAGGGTTAGCGCTGCTTCATTTTTGAGAGGAATGAAGCCAGCTCGACGACATCTGCCTGGGTGAGGGGCAATTTCGGCATGAGCGTGCCAGGCTTCTGTTGTGGCGGATCGGTAATCCAGGCTACCAGGTTGTCATACGACCGGCGATTACCGACGCCATCCAGGGCAGGGCCGACAGCGCCACCTTGCCCTTCCAGGCTGTGGCAGGCAATGCACATCTGGTTAAAGATTTTGGGCCGTTCACGGCTGGCAACGACCTCGCCGGTCGCCGGGGCTGGCACGGCCACGGGGAGCAAGGTCGGTTTGGCGGGAAAGCCATTCAAATCCATGTCGCCAATCCATTGCAGAAAGGCCACCAGGGCAGCGATTTCGGCATCCGTAAAGTTGTATTTGACCATGCGACGCTGCCCGGGATACATCGCCTGCGGATCGCGTAACATCGCCTTGATGAACTCTGGCCCGCGTCGCTCATAGACCTTGGTCAGCTCAGGGGCATAGTAGGCGCCTTCGCCTAACAGAGTATGACACCCCATACAGTTGTTACGCTCCCACAGGTGCTTGCCGTGCACCACCTGCTCTGTCAGGTTCTGCTGTTTCGTCTGCGCCGGGACACGTCGTATCGTGTCGATGGTGAGAAGCAGAAACACGGCTGAAAAGCCGATAGTACCCAGGAGAAAGAAGGCCCGGGCGGCTGATTTGGAGAGCATCGTATTCCTCCTCGCGCTTTGGTGTCAGTCTGCACTCTTTCTGGTGGTATGCACAGCCACACTATAGCTCTGTGCAGGGAGGAAGCAAGTGGCATGCCACCCGTGCCAAGGTACGCAGGGTGTTATGCATCAACTGTATGCATCGAGCTGGTGTGACGTAGACGAGACAGGACCTGACATCTTGTCTTATGCCTATGACAGAGTGTCAGAAGCAGGCTATATGCTCCAGGGCGGCGCCGGCGCTATCTGGCGCAAGGTGACACATCCAGGAGGCGCCCTATGCTCTCTGGCTGCTGGCATGGGTTTTGCTCCAGGGTAAGGCAGCACTGCACCGCAGCAGTGCATCCGCAGACTTATCACACAGGAGGAAAGGGTATGCAAGTACGTGAGATTATGTCGAAGGACATCGAGGTCGTCGATCGGAATGACAACCTGCGGACCGTCGAAGAACGTATGGCGACCAAACAGCTCCGGCACCTCCCGGTGCTGGAACAGGGCGAGGTCGTGGGCATAGTGACGCAACGCGATCTGTTCAAAGCTGCCATGTCATCCGCCATGGGCTATGGCGAAAAAGCGCAGCAGGCGTACCTCCAGAGCGTGCGTGTGAAAGAGATTATGGTCTATCCTGTGGTCACCGTCGCCCCGGACACCTCTGTAGCGGCAGCGGCTGAGATGATGATGAACAAAGGCCTTGGCTGTCTGCCCGTGGTCGAAGACCATCAGCTCATAGGCATCGTCACCAAGACCGATCTCTTACGCTATCTCCGTGTCCTGGATGCGGTGTGAACACACTGACTTCACAGCATGCAATGGCCCACAGGGCACTCTCGAGAAGGAAAGACCTATGCAGGTCAAAGACTTTATGCGCACCCAGGTCACGACCATCCCCCCTGACGCACTGGTCAGCACTGCCTACCAGCTGATGACGCTGCGTGGGAGTGGAATTCGTCACCTGCCCGTGGTGATGCGGCAGAATGTCGTGGTTGGCATACTCACCGATCGCGATGTGCGTCTGGCTGCAGCGTCCGATGCGCCGTCTATGGCAGAGCACGAGTTGCTGTATGTGCTGAAAAAGCTGCACGTGCGCGACATTATGACCCATGATGTGGTGACCGTGCGCGGCACTACATCCCTGGCGGAAGCTGGGCAGATCTTCCTCCAGAAAAAGTTTGGATGCCTCCCCGTGATAGGCAGCGATAATCGGCTCAAAGGCATCCTCACCGTATCAGATCTTTTACGTGCCTATGTGGAACAGCACGACACAGGGAGGGACGTCTAATGCACGTGGGCATCATGATGCAAAAGCAAGTGATAACGGCCACGCCTGAGATGACGCTGGCAGAGGTGCAGCGTCTGATGCGGGAGCACCATATTCGGCATGTGCCCGTGGTGTCCGGGAAGCGGCTGGTGGGCATTATCACCGACCGTGACGTGCGAGAAGCGTCCCCCTCGCCCGCCACCACGTTGACCAGAGGCGAGATCGCGTATCAGATGGCGACGACACCCATCAAGCAGTGCATGACGCAAGACGTCGTGTGGATCGGGCCTGACATGGACATGGTACAGGCCACACGCCTGCTGCTGCAGCGGCAATGTGGCTGCTTGCCGGTGGTGGACAATGGCACTCTAATCGGCATCATTACCGAGATGGACTGTCTGCGAGCGTTTCTCGACGCGGTAGATAACACCTAAATTGAGGAGAGGCCACGATGGACGACCATCCCAAAGGTGCCCTGACCTTTATGCTCCAGGGGCTCACCTTACATGGGGTCATGAACGCCCTGGTCTGGACGACGTTTTTTATCTGTGGCTTCTTACAGTTCTTGGCCACGCGGGCTTTCGGCATACCGTTGGCGAGCCGCACGATGATTAGCGCAGCACCATACATTCAGCCAGAGTGGCAGGCACTCCGGCCCCTCGTCGGTATTGGTGGGAGCATCCTGTTCGTCAGCGCGCTCCTCTATTTCCTCAATATGCTGCTGACGTGTGTCGCATCACACGCCCCAGCCCCCGAGACTCCAGCCTTTGCGGAAGCGCTCTCGGGTCCTGAGGAGGGTCCGGCCATTCTTGATTGCTGGCGTCCCTGGCTGGTCTTCACTGCCGTCTTACTCCTATTGGCCTACGGCCACCCCCTCGTCCATCTCGTGAGCAATACGCCCATGAATGTGCCGGGGATGCGCGTCTGGTGACGTACGAGAGGAGCAGGACGATGCAACCCACTCTTGATGCCTATACCCCACGCGAGATTGCGCACAAGATTGAAACTTTGGGCGTCACCAAGGCGCGCAGTGACACGCTGAGCCTGCTAGTGCTGGCTGTCCTGGCGGGTGCCTTCATTGCCCTCGGCGCCCTCTTCTTCACCGTGGTGGTGACCCGCTCGACACTGGGGTTCGGCGTCAGTCGCCTGGTAGGTGGAGTGGCCTTCAGCCTGGGCTTGATCCTCGTGATTATTGGTGGCGCCGAGCTGTTTACCGGCAATAATTTGGTAGCCATGGCCTGGGCGTCACGCCGCATTACGAGCGCCGAACTCTTGCGCAACTGGGTGCTCGTCTACGTGGGAAACGCCCTTGGTGCCCTTGGGACAGTGCTGCTGGTCCTGGTGGGGGATGTCGCGCAATTCGGTGATGGGGCCATACACGAGACGGCGCTCGCCATTGGACGACACAAGGCGGCGCTGGGAGTGACCGAGGCCCTGGCGCTGGGGGTGCTGTGCAACGGCCTGGTGTGTCTGGCTGTCTGGCTCGCTATGGGAGGGCGCAGTGTGGCAGATAAGGTGCTGGCCATCGTCTTCCCTATCACAGCCTTTGTGACGATGGGTTTTGAGCACTCGGTTGCCAACATGTTCTTCCTACCCTATGCTCTAGCCCTAAGTGGGTTTGGGGACACTCAGCTCCTGGCCGGCAGTGTGCGAAATCTACTCGTTGTGACGGGAGGGAACATCCTGGGGGGCACGGTATTAGTGGCGGGGGTCTACTGGGTGGCCTATTTGCGTCCAAGCGCCGGGGCGGATGCCGGCGCAGTGAAGGAAGACAACCATGCCTAACTGGGATTTTCTGACCGCAGAGCTCGCGGCTCTTGAGCAGGAAGGGGGCCTGAGTCATACCCGCACCGTGGAGAGCGCCCAGGGTGCCTGGGTGACGGTGGACGGCAAGCGTGTGTTAAATCTGTGCGCCAATAATTATCTTGGTCTGGCCAACCACCCACGCCTGCGGGAAGCCGCCCACGCTGCCATTGAGCGCTTTGGCGTGGGGCCAGCGGCGGTGCGCAGTATTGCCGGTAGCCTGTCGTTGCACCAGGAACTCGAACAGCAGTTAGCCGCCTTCAAAGGCGTTGAGGCGACCCTGACCCTGCAGTCAGGCTTCAACGCCAACCTCGCCGTGATTCCAGCGCTGGTGCAGGAGGACGATGCCATCTTTTCGGATGAACTCAATCACGCCAGTATCATTGACGGCTGCCGCCTGTCGCGGGCGCAGGTGATCCGGTATCGCCACTGTGATCCCAATGACCTGGCAGCAGCGCTCACACGCACGCCGGGGGGGCGGCGGCGGCTGGTGATTACCGACGGAGTCTTCAGCATGGACGGCGAGATTGCGCCACTCCCACAGATCGTCAAAGTGGCAGTCCAGCACGAGGCGTTGGTCATGGTCGATGATGCGCATGGGGAAGGCGTGCTGGGCCTGGGTGGTCGGGGCATTAGTCATCACTTTGACTTACTCGGCCAAGTCGATGTCGAGGTGGGGACGCTCTCGAAGGCATTTGGGGTCATTGGTGGCTACGTCGCTGGACGCCAGGTACTCATCGAGTATCTCAAGCAGCGCGCTCGGCCATATCTGTTTTCCAGCGCGACCACCGCCGCGGATGTGGCCGCCTGTATTGCTGCGGTGGAACTGCTCCAGCAGTCCCAGGACAAGGTGGCGCAACTATGGGACAATACCCACTTTTTTCAGGAGCGCATGCGGGCACTCGGCTTTGACCTGGGGCACACGCAGACGCCCATTACACCCGTCATGGTCGGCGATGCCCAACGCGCCAAACGCTTGAGTGCCCAACTGTTCAATGCCGGCATCTTTGTGCAGGCCGTCACCTTTCCCACCGTACCTCGTGGGACGGCACGCCTGCGCGTCATGCTGTCTGCTGCCCACACAGGCGAGGATTTGGTGTTCGCGCTCGAGACGTTTGCGCGTCTGGGTCGGGAGTGTCAGCTGATCCCTGCCGTCTGAGGTAGTATCCCCAGTTGTACAGTTGGGTACTCCTCTCACTACGCCGGCACACCACTCCCTTGGGCCGTTAGGGGTCGCTGCGGATGACCGCCTTCTCTCCTGTGTGTGATTGCCCATGTACTTAGGAAGTTTTGAGCGGAAAAACACAAAGAGCCCGGTAGGCTGTTGTTGCTACCAGGCTCTCGAAGGCGTGTACGATAACGGGGGAGATATTAGTAACGCTGCAGTGGTGTATTTCGGTTTTTTGCGATATCCGCCTTCACCCATTTTGACCATATTTGCTGACGACAAGAAAAAATACGCAGTACATCTTCGTTGACTAAAGTCTGTCCTAATCCAGCGGGGATATTCATATTGTTAGAGGTGGCACAATAATGAGCAGCCAATTTTACCGTAATTGAAATCCACCACCGTTCCTGAGTTCGCTCGTCCTGGAAAATAAAAGACATTATTTGGACACCATCGCTAAGTGTGACAATCCTACAAGCAAACGGTGCGTCTTTGGCTCTGTCTAGGCTCTGACAGTATTCGATACTTTCGGCTCTCGTCAATGCACGTTCTTGCTGTGGTGTAGTTTGCTGAGGTTGCTGTTGCTGCTGACGGGTTTCAAGGTTCCTGATACGAGCCTCTTGCTGGTCTCGTAACGCCTTCTCTTGTTCGTAGGCGGCTTTCCATCCACTATCAGCCACACAACCACTCAACAATCCAGCAATGATCACTGCGAGCATGACTGGCTTTTTCATTCTGGTTCCTCCTTGGTATTATGTCGTCAGTCTCCTTATCGTCAGAATTCAGCTATCTATGAGACCTTACCTCCACCAAAACTTCTACATAGAGCAGGGGAAAATAGGTGATCAAGGTCGGTGACCTATCACTCTAGATAATTCTGCTCTGACGACCTATGCTCCAACGATCGTTTTATTCCTCTTCTGTCACTCTTGGCACTGCAGTGGTACCATACTGCCTGTGATAGGCCTTCCCTGAGTGCAGGAGCTGGTAGCCATGAGTATCCCACGAGAGCCCAAAGCGACCGTCAGATTTGTCGATCAGTATTGTGCCTACTACCGTGACGTGTTTCCGGAGGTCAGGAGTTTCGAACATTTTACGGCGCTGCACCTGGGGCTGATTGCTGAGCTCCCCCGAAAAACCTTGCCGGCTATTGCTCGTACGGTCGGGATAGACGATGCGCAATCACTCCATCACTTTTTGACGCAGTCCCCGTGGGAAGTCGCGACGCTACGGCAGACACGCCTCGCGCTGCTCAAGTCGGTCTTACCAGAGCGGGCCTTTATCCTGTGTATTGATGAGACGGGAGAGAAGAAAAAAGGCACCGCGACCGATTATGTGGCACGCCAATATATTGGGAATTTGGGCAAGATTGAGAATGGTATCGTCTCCGTCAACGCCTATGGTGTTCTAGATGGGATCACTTTTCCCTTAGGCTTTGAGGTCTTTAAGCCTCAGAAGCGCTTGCACCAAGAAGATCAGTATAAAACCAAACCGCAGATCGCTATTGCACTTATTCACACCCTCCAGCAGCAGGGCTTCCACTTTGAGGTCGTGTTAGCCGATAGTCTCTATGGCGAGAGTGGGGAGTTCATTGCGGCCTTGCAACGGCTGGCCCTCCGGTTTGTCGTGGCAATTCGGGAGAATCATGGGGTCTTAATGGTGCCCGGGCAACGGCTGCGGTACACAACCTGGTCCCCCTTTGATCGGGTGTTCTCCACAGGAGCCACCGAATCCCGCTATATTCGGGAAATTATTTTTGGCCACCGACGGGCGCTCCGCTATTACCACATCCCCACGGATGTCGACGAGCAGCCACCAGAAAGTACCTGGTTGATCATGACCAATCTGCCCGGCACGATCAAGAAAACCGTGGGCAATATCTATGGCCTACGCACTTGGATCGAATATGGCTTTAAGCACAGCAAAAATGAGTTAGGCTGGGCCGATTTCCGGCTAACAGCCTTTCAAGATATTGAGAAATGGTGGGAGATCGTGTGCAGTGCCTATCTCATGGTGAGTTTGCAGTCTTCAGTATTCAAAGAGTCGAAAAGTGGCACGAACAAAACAACACGACCAACGTCTCAGGAAGAGGAGCAGGAGCGACAGACAATCCAAGAGCAATTTGCCCGACATAAATGGTGGGACACAGGCACAGGCTGGAAAAATCTGCTCAATAACTTACGCCTCATCATCCAATCGGCGGTGTTTTCTTGTCTCCTCGCTCCATGGCTAGCAGTTTTTACCCTCTCTTCTTTGCAGCAAGGCTTGAGGAGCTTAAGCGCCATGATGAGTAACTACCAGGGTTTTGTCCCAGTGTGACAGAAGAGGGATAAGACCCACGTTCAAGGGGGTGTGGTCCATGGTGATGAATTTTCCCCTGTAGCCGCTCCCTGCTACCATGCCTGGTCAATCCCCACAGCATCACAGACGATCCGATGATAGTCCTGGACACCCTGGCCTGGAGGGAAGGGATATTGTCCACGGCGAAGTGCACGAGCATCACCGTCGTAAAGAGAGCGAACATCACAGCCGCTGTGGGCGTGGCCGTGGGCCCTTTATTCCCGGGGACGTGCTGGTCATGAGCGCGGAGATACAGGCGGACCTGCCGTTGGATCACGGCATACACCAGTAACCCCACCACCGTGAGCATCGCCAGGGTGGCAATCCGTTCGGGTTTCTCCAGCCACACGGGGCTGATGGCGGCCGGGTGCTTGATCCAGCGAAAGCCTGGTTCTACCGTCAGGTATTGTTCCTGATACGCCTGGAGCAACTCGGCATCTGTACACGCTTCTGGCCCCACGGTGGTAGCCAAGACGGTCCAGCCGTGCACGCTCTCCAAGGGGACCACGGTCTCTGGGCGCACGCTGAGACGATAGCGGAGCTCGACCTGGGGTGCCTCGGCCTTCGGCGGCCGGCCGCGTCGTGGCCGCTTTGTCGGGACACTGACAGCTTCGACCCGATAGTGCAGGGCATGATACCGCCACGGCCGGGGCTTGCGCCCACGCCGCCCCTGGCCGCGGCCTTCGTCCTCGGCAATGGCCGCCTCCGCATCAGCGGCACAGGCAAACCAGCGGGCTGCAACACGCGCCCGATGTTCGGCCACCCGCTCGGCCTCTTTGGCTTGGGCGCTGGGGTAGGCCATGGCCGCTTGCTGGGCCAACTGGCTGGAGTGCACGACGAGAAAACGGAGGGCCTCTACCGCGCGTCGCCCGTCAGCCTATGCCACTTCCACCTGGCGGACGACACTGCGTCCGTGCCAGCGTCGCGGGGACGCCTGACGGGTCCGGCCAGGTTTTGCGAGGAGCAAGGGCAACGGGCCCTGCTGGTGGCCCCATGCCTCCAACGCCTGGCGCACCGCACACGTGCGCGGGACCAACGTGATCAGTCCTCCATGCTGCTCCAGGCATAACCCCAGCGTGCGTTTACAGTCGGCTTTACTGTCGGCCACGATCCCGTGCATCCCGTCGAGACCGAGCGCCACACATTCCTCGAGCGCCACGGGAGTTTCGGGGCTGTCACTGGTATTGCCAGCCCGCAGGCCCATGCGGAGTGGGAGGCCATCACTGCTCACACCGAGACTCAGGAGGACCTGCTTGAGATCATCACGTCCATCTTTGCTATGCCCATAGGTAGGCCGGGGTGGGACAAGCCCCGCAATCGGGCGGACCTCCTCCTCATAGGCTCCATACAGGCTGATCGTCGTCGTATCCTGATGGAGCCATGGGGTCGCGATGGCATAGACCTTCAGGGCGTTGAGTGCGATAGCCCCAAACACGCGGTTGAGATGCGCGGCAAAGAGCGTATCGAGAATCTGGCCGAGGCGGGAATCATGCCGCGAAGCTCGTCCGAGGCCCTCCTGGAGTAAGGGAAGCATCCCGCGCTCCTCCAAGCGTGCGCCCACCTTATAGAGGGCAGGATGGCCATCAAGAATGGCGAGGAGTAGGGCTTCCACTCCACGGCCACAAGCAAGGACATGAGCGGGATGCGGAGGGCAGACGGTCTCGATGAGCGCTGCTACATTGAGCTGGCGTACCACTCCCAGCACCAAAGGCAAGTGGGCCACGGGCCTGATCTGCTGAAGGACAACCGTCATGCGGCCTCCCTACTGCAATGCGACTTAGAGGTGTCATCATAGCGGATCGCATCGTGACGCCATAGGCTTGAGCCCCATCTGAGCACAAAAATCCTCTTACACGGCCACTATCCCTTGAACCTGGGATAAGACGTTTTGGGACCGCCTGCTGAAGGACTATTCGTCGCTACCTCGGTGGTTTCGTGGCGAGGGCTATCTCATGTATGTGGCCGTGAAGTCAGCCTGAAGCGTGTGGCCAGGCGATGTGGACAACGCTTCGACCTTAGGGCGAGTGCCTGAGAAGTTCGATGAGACGCTGCAGCGGATCAGGATACCCCTGCCCATACGCAACGCCTACTTGCTTCGCCATTTCATGCAGATAGGGCGGGCGGGTGAGGACCCCGAGGATGATGAGCGCCCATGTCCCCGCAACGATCAAGGCCGCAAGAGGCCGACGATGTAGTGTGCGGTGTGCTATGAGCAAGAGATAAGCGATCAGGAGCGCTGTCCCCAGCACCCCGACTGTAACTTGATAGGTCAGCAATGGCGCGCTGTAATAGGGGCGATATTTGTAGAGTGCGTGACTGGGGGACGCCATCAGGATCATCAGCATATACAGCACCAGGACAACATACATATGGTTTTCCGTCCGCCATGCGTGCTTTACGAGTTTGACGAAAGCATAGAGAAAAATGATACACAGCGCTCCGGCGTAGTATCGCCAGAGAAATAAAAAATGCATGGGAACGAGAAACGTTTTGTCCGCGTGATAGCCTCGTTGAAATTCGACGAGTTTCTCAGAGCCGAACATATAGAGAGCATTCGACGATACCAGAAAAGGCGGCAAGAAATTGGTCAAGGCCAGGTAGAGGGTGAATATCTGATTGGACAGGAAATCTTCCAGGGCTGGCACGATGTGTGGGTAGGCAAAGATAAAATCGATCTCGGGGTTTGTAGTACCAATCACGACTTGCAACTTGATGACAATGTAAATACCTCCTACCAGCGTGATTGAGAGAGCGCAAAACATGACTTTGGTAAAACGCAGTCTATCCCCGTGCGACCAGAAAAATACCCCGAGAAAGCACGCTGCCAGCCAGGAAAAAGCCAGGAAATCCACCCAGCTTTCATAGGAGAGCGCCAGAAGAACGATGCTGATGATGTACAGTACATACCAGGCCGCCCGCTGGCCGTGCGGTACGATCACTTGATAAGCACAAAACAATGTGAATAGGAGATACATATACAGTAGGGGATGCCCCAGGCCACCAGGAATAGCATAGATATGATAGAGTTGAGTCCCAAACCCCAGACATAGCGCTAAGGTGTAACTAAAAATGCATGAGCGGAGAGCCCACCAGGAGAGCCAGAACGCTATCAGGATGAGGGCGACGTGAGAGAACACCCAGGTGGTGGCAGGCGACCAGGCACGCTGCATAAAATACGTGACCCAGAAAGTGAGCGGAGCCCATAAACCGCCATTGACTTCTTGCATGGGGAGGAGAAATTGCCACCAATGACGCGTAGCGACAAACTCGGGGGTAATCCCTACCGCCGCGTAGTAGTCCCAAAAATGCCTGGCTGGCTGTTCCAGGAAATATCTGAGCCCGATATTGGCTGCGATCAGCACAGGCAGGCCAAGCCAGGGCCATCGTGCCCATAACGCTATGGCTGGGGATATAGACGCTTGTACTTCGGCCTCATTGCTCGGAGTAGAGTGCTCTTTGGCCATTAATCACACCGTGCCGCAAGCACAATCTGGCCCGCCTTTTTGAGTCCGATCAGACTACACTCGCTGTGTTCTATCCCAACAATGGAACGAAAATAGGCAGGGGAGTAAAAAAAATGGAGATGCGTATCAAATGTATATTTGAAATAGCGTTGGCAGGGCACGGCCAGAAACAATTGCTGTCGGGTTACACGCTTGAGTTCGCTCAATGCTCGATCCAGGTGTCGCGTATGTTCAAGGACGAACAGACAGGTCACAATATCGAACGATTGGTCGGGAAACGGTAAGTGCTCAATATCTGCACGCTGATATGTAGCCGATTGAAGATGGACGTGATCATATATGTCACAGCCAGTTAATTGCAAGTTGAAGCGTGTACATTGCTCGATCCAGCTCCCATTGCCGCAGCCAACGTCCAGAAGCGTGCGAGCCTGGGGATCGATGCGCGCCATGATCCAGTCCAGCGTTTCCTGGAAGGCATCTGTGGCACGTGCACTCGCTCTATTTTCATGTTTGATATACGCCAGTCGATACTCTTCCTCGGTCATGGTATGGACTGTGTCTTTGAAATTCATAAATAAATCAACGGCCTCAGGATGCTTATACCACAGACGGAACAAGAGCGACATCAAGAGACGGTTTTCTCGTACGACTGCTGGAAGAAATTCGTCTAAAAGATAACGAAGAATCGCTGTCTGCTTTGGATGCATGCTACCGGTATTCCCCTGCGCTGTCTGCAAGCGTGAGATGCATTATAAACGTGGTAGACGGGACCTGGAACGAAAGATAGCACGTCATGCACGCAGACGCGGGCATGACCCTGGCGCTGGCCGTGTGTTCTCTGGACCCTCCAGAGGCTATAACCCCCTCTAATGCTTCTGACGTGGATGTCCCCGTAGCTGGCCAAGTTTGTAGAGTTCTTCAAAATAGAATTTTGCCTGTAGAAAGAACAATGCAAAGACGAGGAGCTGTATGCCAAGGATCACTAAGATGCCGCCGACGACGACCGTACCAGGAAACTGGGTATACACTTCGCGTAATGCGCTTGCCAGGGCCTGCAGCAAGCCTTGCGAGAGATAGGCCCAGGTTAGAGACGCCAGACGCCAGAGGACCAACGATGCCAGATATGTCCCAGGCACTAGCAAGAACAGGGAGAACAGGATGACGACCTGGGTGGGTTTGTATAGCCACCCCCACATTAAATACATCCGACTCGTCTGCAGGATATGCATTTTAGATACACGCCGGGAGTGCGTCTGTGCGGCTTCTGTGTGGGGCCATGCCAGATGCGCTGGCACTTCACACACGTGAAAACCCATGATAGCCGCTTTCATCAGCACTTCAATGAGGAGTTCCATGCCATCGGATGTTAGACTGACGCTGTCTAACACCTCGCGGCGATAGGCACGTACCACACACGTACTGGTGGCAATTTTATAGTCAGACATTTTCGACAAATAGTAATTGGCAATGCGACTGAGGATATAACGATAGAAGGGCACATTGCTGACAGTACCCCCTGGCATATAGGGTGACGCCACAGCAATGTCGACATTTTGTTCATGCAGAGCCTGGGTTAGACGATAGATGTGGTCCGGGCTATAGCTCAAGTCGGCATCCAGCGTGACAATGATGCCGCCACGACACAGATAAAATGCAGTTTGCAAAGCACGTCCCTGCCCAAAATTTCTGCGGTGATGGATCACACGCACCCGTGCGTCATTCTGGGCGATCTGGTCTAGCAACACCCCTGTGCGGTCGCTGCTGCCATCGTTGACGCAGATAATTTCCCATTGTACGCTCGGCCGAGTGATAAGCTCGGCAATGATCGTACGAATACTCTGCACGATCACACCCTCTTCGTTATAAGCCGGGATCACGACAGACAATTCCAGGTCAGACTCATGGCTTTGCATGGGATGCCTTTGCTGTTCGGGGGCCGCACCTCCGTAGCACAGCACCATTGTCTCACTAGGCTGACACTGCGACGCAAATGCCTCCGGATGTCTCTTACAGCTGGACAAAATAGCGTAAGACCTCAAAAAAATGCGGGCACGAGTCAGCTGAGAATATGGGCGACGCGGCTGTCCCAATAAATTATAGTATGCAGTCTCCACACAGCTAACTTCCTTGGCAAAATCTGCCTCTGCCTGGACGATTTCTAGGCCCTTCTGCGCGATGCGCCTGGCCAGTTCACGCTCGCTGAGCAAGCGTATCACACCCTCGGCAATGCTCACAGGCGTGGTATCGACAAAGTAGGCGCTCTCTGTATGGCAATACCTTCGCCAAAATGCGTGAACTGGACGGGGCTTCTGTCGTAGAGCTGTCGTAGAGTTGTTGTCCACCACAACCTCAACTCTTAATCTACGAAGAAGCCCACGATGGACATTTTAGCACTTTTCGACTGTCTCCAACCCCATGTGACAGCGACAACCCGCCGCCAATGCAGCCGGATTGCTTGGGCCATGCTCGTGATGACGGGACGGGTCACGATGCTAGGCCTCTCCCGCTGGGCAGGCAAAGGCGGCAGTTACCGCACCGTCCAGCGCTTTTTCTCCCAGACCCTCCCGTGGGCTATCCTGTTTTGGGTGTTCTTTCGTCGGCATATCTACCGTCCAAGCGATGTCTACCTGCTGGTGGGCGATGAGGTCGTGGCCACCAAAGCCGGCACACACACCCATGGCCTGGATCGGTTCTTTGCTAGTCTGTATGGCAAGCCGGTTCCTGGGCTAGCCTTCTTCACGTTGTCCTTGGTAAGCACCCAGCAACGGCGCTCGTTCCCGATCCGCGTCGAGCAGGTTGTGCGCAGCGACGCAGAAAAAGCGGCCAGCAAGGCCAAAGCGGCCAGGAGGAAGCCGACACCATCGACCGCCAAGCGTCGCCTAGGGCGCCCAAAGGACAGCAAGAACAACACCAAAGCTGACGTGACCCTGACGCCGGAGTTGTTGCGCATCACCGGCATGCTCGGTGCCTTGCGGCAATGGATCGCTGGGGTTGTCCCGTTGACCTACTTGATGCTGGACGGGCACTTCGGCAATCACAACGCCCTGCAGATGGCGCGGCAGCACAACCTGCACCTGATTTCCAAACTGCGGTGCGATGCCGCTCTGTACTTCCCCTACGCCGGCCCCTATGTGGGGCGAGGGCCACGTCGCAAGTATGGCAGGAAAGTGGATTACACCAACATACCAGAGACGTATCTCAAAGAAACCATCGTGGAAGGGGATATGCAGACCCGTTTGTACCAGGTGCAACTGTTACACAAGGAGTTCACGCAGCCGTTGAATGTTGTCCTCATCGTCAAGACAAACCTGCGTACGCAGGCCCAGGCCCGTGTCATCTTGTTCAGCAGTGATCTCACCCTGGTCTATGCGCCTCTCGTGGACTATTATGGTCTGCGGTTCCAAATCGAGTTTAACCTTAGGGATGCTAAACAGTACTGGGGCCTGGAAGACTTCATGAACATCACCCCCAACAAGCGTCACCAATGCGGTGAATCTGTCGTTGTTTATGGTGAATGTGTCGTACCGTCTCCAGGCTGACGGGCGTCAGCGTGACCCGGCCTACAGCGTCCTGGACCTAAAAGCCGACTGTCGCGCCTACAAATACGTGGAAGAGACGATAAAAATGCTTCCGGAAAAACCTGAGCCAGTTTTATGGGAGCAGATTCGCAACAAGGTTGCTTGCTTAGGCCGGATTCATGCCTCGCAACCCTCCTTCAGCTTTTCGTAATTGGCGAAGGTATTGACGAACCTGAGGCTATTTTATAGGGTTTTTGGCCACCCTGCCCGCATCGCCGCCAAACAGGCACGCGTTGTGGGATCTTTTGCTTCACTGACTGCCAGACTCCGTAGTAACCCCAACTAGCGGTTTTCAAAGGAAAATTTGCGGTTGTGAGGCAGGTGATGACCGGCTTACCGTAAATTTAGCGGCGTTTGCTCCTGGAGGGTCCGCATGTGTACACTTTCATGCGATCAAGTCCATTAAAGCCAATTTGTCAGGGCAACATTGCCCTAATATCGTCCAGTATCCAGGCCACCGCCCAGGGGCTAATCGCATGCGCAGCCTCCGTATAGTCGATAATCGCCCCTGGCCTATCGTCAATCTCGCCAAACACGGTTGGCTCATACCAGTTATAGATATGCACCAGCCTGTCTCCTGCCCTGGCATAGACTTCCTCATAGTCGCCCAGCCAGGGGATCCAGGCACCATCCCCTAAGCATTCTTCCCAGCAGTCAGGCAAGTCTGGATTCATGCTGATAACCGGGTGATCTCCCGCCACCGAGTAGCCGCGCACAATCCGGCCATCATGCGCGGTGAGCATGGTCGTGGTCCAGCCGCCCCCAGAAAGTCCCACCATGAACACGGGGAGATCTGGAAAGTGGATATCCACCATATCTAACACCTCGCTGCTGGCCTCTAGGAAGCCCTCAAACGGGATGCCCTGGTGCGGCATAGGCGGCATTTCCAGGCCAAACACCCAGTACCCTGCGGCACGAAACGCCTCGGCAGCCGGGGTCAGATCCCCTGGCGGATAAGCGCCCCCATCCCACGGCGAATGTCCCTGGTGCAGCAGGAGGACACCTTTGGCAGGCGCGGGGGGCTCCCAAAGCCCCACTAGCCCCCCGCGCCAAGCGCCATCTGGGGTAAATGTCCCCAGCAGCGGTGATGCAGGGGACGAAGAAGGGGCAGAATTGCTAGTCTCCCTGCCACAATGGGCACACAAAAAGAGCAGACAGAGTGCGAAGACAGTGCGCAACATCACGGTTCCTCCCAGTATCCGCACCAGTAGTGTCTCCTGGGGCATATGGCCAATACCATCAGGCCAGACCTTCCTTAACCAGCTCCTGACTGAGACCGCGGCCGTCGGTGAGGTGCACCTCACCGACAAGCTGACCATACCGATCCGTATCGCGGACCATCACCACCACGAGTTGTCGGAAAGTCAGAGCGGCGGTATATTCCTGTGCCTTGGTGCCATAGGCCTGCCAGCGCTCGGGAGCATCGATGCCGTAGAGGCGCACCTTGACAGCTTTCCCCTCACGTAACACGCTGATGGTGTCCCCATCTGTCACTTCCACGACCCGACCGACAAAGCGAGTTTGCTGTTGTATCATGCCCGAGGCGGTTGGGGCCGGCTCACTGGCCCGATGTGTGCTCACCGTTGCCTTTGTGGCCGACGAGGCAGAAGGACGTCGCATCGTATAGGTGCCATGGTCGGAGGGACAGGTGTGCCAGCGATGGCAACCGGAGCGGTGGGCATTGGCCGGGATTGGAGGCAGCAGGAGAACAAGAAAGGCCACACAATGGGTCTGGTCATGGCACGTCTCCTAGGTATTAAGGATAGTAATATGAGCGTTTAACGTAGGGGGACACGAACAGACTACGATAGTATAATTTTGTTCCCTTTTCCAGGAAAATATCTCACAGTGCCGCCATGAGCGCCGCGCACCGCCGCTCCCCCTGGTGTTGCTGCTTAGCGAGCACCGCGTCTTCTACCCTGGTGGGACCGTGGAGGGAGCTCACGGCCGCGTGCTGAGGGCACTGAGGTGTGGATAGCCACACACCGTCATGTTGGCGCTCTAGCCGCGGTGAGTAGGAGCAGTGCTGAGCGCTAACACAGCCCACGCAGAGCACGGGGGGAGGGGAGATGGTACGCCAGCAACGCCGATACCAATGGCCTTGGATGTGGGTCTTGTGCCTTGGAGTGCTGGGGATGACCCTGGTGGGATGTGGCGACTCGAGCCCGACCTCCGACACCACGGGCACACCGACGGTCGTCGAGCAGCTCAGCTATGACCTGACTACGGACGGGGACATCACTGTCGGGCAGGGTCAGACGGGCACGGCGACCATCACGGCCACGCGCGTGGCAGGGGTCTCGCAGGCAGTCACCTGGGTGGCCTCTAGCCTTCCCACTGGCGCCCCGGCGACCTTTGTGCCCCCAGCCTGTATGCCCACCTGCACCAGCACGCTGACCATCGCCACTGGCGCCTTTCCCCCGCCAGGCTCGTTCCCGATCACGGTCACCGGCACGCCCCTGGCTGGGATGACCACGTTGCATCTGGTGGTGAACGCGGTCTGGACCAGCCTCGGGCCTGCCGGGGTGTTTGTTGCCGCCCTGGCCCTTGATTCCCTCACCCCCCCCACCCTCTATGTCGGGACGCAGGGCCACGTGTTCACGAGCACCGACGGGGGGAGTAGCTGGCGTGCGGTCACGACCGGCCTGCCCATCATGCTTGGACCCGGTGGTGGGGTCGAGGCCCTGGCCGTTGACCCCATCACCCCGACCACCCTCTACGCCGGGATGGCGAGCGGCGTGTTCAAGAGCCCCAATGGGGGGAGTAGCTGGCGTGTGCTCAATCCCAACCTCACCCGTAGCATCCACGCCCTGGCCATTGACCCCACTCCCCCCATCACCCTCTATGCCGGGACGGCGGGCAGCGGTGTCTTCGCCATCTTTCTGGGTGAGCAGTAGCTGGTTGGGTGCAGCGTGCTGCGAGCGCTGCTACTCACAATGCGGGCGCTGCGGGTGCGCCAGAGGGGCTAGCACGGCGGGAAAGTCAGCAACGAGAGCATGGAGAAGCTGGGGATAATCGGCAAACTCCGGTAGAATGGCCTGCATCATTCCCTCACTATGCAACCCCGGGGGAGCCTGCCTATGCGCGTCAAACTTCAGCTCGTCATATGCAGCGATGATGGCCATGAAGAAACCGTCACTGATGTCGCCACTCTGAAGAAAGACCATCAACGCATCGAGCATCTTGGCTTGACGCTCGCGGAGGCGAAGCCGCTCCTCAACTCTCGGACGTAGTCTCCCCCGCACTGCTCTCAACGACTAAAAACCGTATTATGCGGATTGGCTCTGTTGGTCACAATCCGCAGATTCTCCCGCCGATTGCCCGAGCAGGGGGCGCTCGTGAAGGCCGAGACAAAAGGCCGTTTGATAATCATATAGAAGGCTCCTCCATCGAGCGTTACAGTTCTTGTGTAAGCGCTTCACAACCTTGCATAGCCCGAGGAGGAGACCGAGATGACACTCTACGCGGGGATCGACCTGCATGCAAACAACAGTGTAGTCGTGTTAATCAACGAGCAGGACCAGCTGATGTATCACCAGCGCGTCGCGAATCATTTACCCACGATTCTGGAGCAGCTGGCCCCGTATCACGCAGAGCTCAAGGGCGTGGTGGTGGAGTCAACTTATAACTGGTACTGGCTCGTCGATGGGTTGATGGATGCAGACTACCGGGTACATCTGGCCAACCCCGCAGCGATTGAGCAGTATAGCGGTTTGAAGTACACCAATGACTATTCCGATGCCCGCTGGGTGGCCCATCTGTTACGACTCGGGGTATTGCCTGAAGGCTACATCTACCCAAAGGCTGAGCGGGCGGTGCGGGATGTCTTGCGCAAACGTTCTCACTGAGTAGCTCAACACACGTCCAATGTGCTCAGTGTGCAAAACATCCTAGCGCGCAACACCGGTTGTCGCTTTAGTGCCAAGCAGATTCGCCAGTTAAGCAGCAAGGACCTTCAGAACTTCCTTCCCGAGGCCGAGCAGGTTCTGGCAGTGACCAGCTCGTTGGCGCTCCTGGAGTGCCTGAACCAACAGATTAAAACCCTGGAACAGGCCGTGAGGAAGCGTCTCCAGCAGACGCCCGCTTACGAGCAGCTCTTGAGTGTTAACGGCATCGGGGAGATTTTGGCCCAGACGATCGTGCTGGAAACGGGCGATATTGGCCGCTTTCCCACGGTTGGCAACTATGCGTCGTATTGCCGCTGTGTCAGGAGTACGAAAATCAGCAACGGCAAGCGGAAAGGCCAGGGGAACACCAAAAATGGCCATCCGTATCTTGAGTGGGCGTACATGGAGGCAGCGCAGTTTGCCATCCGATTCAGTCCAAAAGTGCAGCGGTTTTACCAACGGAAGGCGGCCAAGAGTCACCTGATGATCGCTCGTAAATCTGTGGCCCATAAACTGGCATGAGCGTGCTTTTATATCATGCGAGACCTGGTGCCCTTTGATGTCAATAAAGCGTTTGGCTGAGGTCGAGCCACCGGTTGGGGTGGGAGACGGGTAGGAAATATGGTGCATAACCATCGCTTTGATTCGTCGTCGCCTCACCCCATGACAGCTGACCTACCCACTGGTTTGTGGAGTCTGGCGACGCCTCTGCCGTGAGCCATATGGAAACCGGACCCAAGAGGGAGCCATAGCATTTGTCAGGATGATCCAACTAGATACGGCAGGGTACCGACGGTTTTCTGGGGCATGCCACATGCCAGGGGCCAACGTCTAGCCTGGGGGGCGCGACGTCCTGGGGCCTTGATCCTGATGGGTGGATGGTGCGGCGCCAAAACAGCCGACACCACGTGAAGGAAAACAGGGATGCGTCTGAGGCCACAAGTCGGGGGCGGAGTTTGCTTAACAGAGCGCAACGGGAAAAAGTGGTCAAAAGTTGCGGTAGGGGGAGTTTTGTCTCTTGACAAGAGCCTTCTATATGGGTGAATTTCCTATCCGCCCGAATCTCGCCGGTCTCCTCAAGCATCACCGGATAGCCTTCTACCATTTTGGGAATCTTCTGTTCCAGCGCCGGGGTCTTTTTGATCACCAGCTTGATGACTGGCTGGCCGTCAACGGCGCCAATAGCCACGCCGACCACGCCGGCTATTGTGCGCATGGCTCAAGAGCTTAATGCCCGCCGCCTTGGCGCGTGCAGCCTCATGGTAGAGCTGAGGCCGATATACTCGTCTCATACAGGGCCAGTCCGGCGTTTCCATCGCTGGCCACGGCCACAGCATACCCAGCCAGCTCCAGCATCCGCCGGGCCAGCCGCGCCTGCCCAGCGTTGTCTTCCATGATCAGGATACGTACCCGTTTCCCGCAGGCCATAGTGTTCACGCTCCCAATGGTACGACTGCCTGGCACTGGCCTCTCCCGGCAGTCCGACCCGTCCGAGGACTGCCTCAGCCTGTGCCAGGCGGTTTTCGAGGTCCGCGACAGCGCCCCGGAGCCGCTCAGCGTCCAGGCCATGGGCTTGGGCAGTGGCGTTGGTGAGTGCTCCGAGGGCGTGCCGGTTGAAGGCGAGCCCTATGGACGAGCCCTTATCAGCATTGAGCGTGATCGAATTGGCGAGCAACGCGACCGCGTCGTCGTACTGACCGGCTAGCAGACACACATCGGCCAGCGCTGCCGTCGAGCGTGCTAACCCTGCCACATCGCCGAGCTGTTGCTGGAGATTGAGGGCTGCCAGGAGGCGCTCCTGGGCCACCTCCAGATAGCCTTGCTGTAACGCCAGCCGACCCGTGGTCTCCCAGACGCGCGTCAGTGGGCGCTGCTGACCAAGGTGTTGATAGATGTGCTCTGCGGCACGCACGTGTTCTAGACCGCGCACATAGCTTTCCTCTGCACGTCCAGGAGGTACCTGGACGTGCAGGGGCAGCCGGGCCAACAGGTGTTCGGTGCCTGCCAGTTCCTCGAGGGCTAGCGCATCGTCTGGATGCTGGCGCAGGTGACTCTCGAAGCGCTCATGCGCCTGCGACAGGAGGTACGTGGCACGGACGAGGTCCCCCAAGCGCATGTAGATAGCGGCCTGGTCATTGAGCAAGCGGGCCGCTGGGAGAATTGCGCCGGCCTGCACGAGTCGGTGACTGCTCTCCTGCAGCTCCGCCAGGGCACGTTGCAGCCCGTCCTGATCTCCTACGTCATAACAGACGCCAGCGGTGACTGCCGCGAGCTGCTCCACGACCTCAGGTGGGACGTCATCCGGGAGAGCCGCCTTGGCCGCCTCAAGTGATGCCAAGGCCTCTTGCAGTGTAAAGGCTGAACCCAGCAGGGACCCGTGCCATTGTAGAGCCCCCTTTTCGAGCAAGAGCTGGGCGCGTAACAGCCCATGCGGCGGGGAGGCAGGGAGTTGCTCGAGCATCGTCATTGCCTGCTCGGCTAAGCCATAGGCGCGGCGTGCATCGCCGCGGGCAGCCGCCTCGCGCACTGCTGCGAGGTAGTGCACCACTGCGGCCTCTGTATGACCAGCAGCTTGCCAGTGGGTAGCAGCGCGTGTGTGATCGCCTGGCAGAGGCGTGGGAGGGACTGTGCGCTGATCTCGGGCAGCCGTCCGCGGCGTACCACTTGGTCGGTGAGCATGGTCTGGCCCCCTGCCACCACTGAGGATTTCCCCCAGACGCGCATTCCAGAACCTCAGGAGGGACGGCAGTGTGCTCTGTTGCAGGGCAGCGACGATGGCAGTCGGCCACGTTAACTGGCCGGCCCCACGGTCCGCGAGTGGGACTCCGGCGTCGGTCGCCTCTTGCAGCTTCTCCAAGACCAGCCCTAGAGGCTCCTCGAGCAGTTGTGCCACGAGTTCTACCTCGAAGGACGTCCCAAGGACAGCACTGGCACGCAGCACGCGGAGGATGTCCGCGGGAAGCCTCGTCCAATCAACCGACACTGCTTCCTGAGCAGGCGTCGCTTCGTCCTCGATTGCCATCACAGCAGCCTCACCCTCGTCACGGTGCAGGAGATACACGAGCTCGGCGACCCGACCTTGCGGTATGCCACGCATCGTGAAGAGCAATGGCAAGCGCAACCAGCCCGGACGCTGGAGAATATGCGCCACGGTTTCCACGGTAGCTTCGTCAGCCGCGTCGATAGCTTCGAAGGCAAGCACAGCGCGCCCCCCACTCCGGGTAGCGAGCCGGTTACACGCTTCGACGAGCAGGGCGTCCAGAGAGGGCACGGGCATGTCTCCCCACAATCGTTGGCGGAGTCCTGGTTCGCTCGCAGCCCGCCTAGGCTCGGGAGCCTGCAGCTCTTCACCGAGGAGGTCCGCTACGGCGCGGCGGGCCGCGTCCAGGGCTCCGCCGCTGGTGCTATAGGCATCGCACTGCACGCGGAGCACCCGCAGGTCAGGTGGCGCTAGCGGTAGAGTGTGCGGACCCACGACGACTGTGTGCCGCCCTGCACGGCTGCGCTCCCATACCGCTTCCCAGCGCTCTTGTATGGAGATGTGCTGCCTTGTTATGTCCCGCGTGGTCTCCTCCTGCATCCTCGGCCATGGACTCAACTCACTGTCTGCACGCATAGGCACCTCGCATCTCTACGCTGGTTTTCCGCACCGCCACCAAGACCTGGCGGCTCGCACACTGACCCAACAATGAGCAAGAGGTGTGCCAGAGAGAGGAGCAGGAACTCCACCAGGCCTTTTCTCGATGCCGACGGCTATCTTGTTGGCCTTGCATGGCTTCGTCTCCCGGTGCTTCCCCGGGTCTGGTATCCCACGACAGGTCACGGCCCTGACAGGTTGGACAGCATCTGACACGTTGTCAGTATCAGCCAACTCCTTTGCACCATGGCCAGCCTGGTCAACTCGGCGGCAATACACAGCAAGAGACACGCTGTGATACGTGCCACCCTGCCTGGCATGTATCGTGCAGGCATGGAGAAAGAGGAACACAAGTGCACGGGGCATACAGCAGCAAGGTCAAGGCTCCATGGCAACCCAAGTGCCAGTACTCATAGTCGATGGCAATCCACAGATGACGACATTGTTGCAGCGATACTTAGCACGGCA
>Ga0081455_10001998_pt1 | contig 24355 bp, 16 predicted proteins | sample TabmetS3T2R1_FD_70207 | JGI IMG/M metagenome (GOLD analysis project Ga0081455, IMG submission 70207) | Tabebuia heterophylla rhizosphere microbial communities from the University of Puerto Rico - S3T2R1 | ecosystem: Host-associated > Plants > Roots > Rhizosphere ...
TCATGCCTTCCAGCGCGATGTTGATCACGCCGCCGCGCTCTGAATACAGCCCGCCGAGCGCGGCCAGAATCAGCGGGGTCGAGAGTCGGATCGTCGAAGCGATAAGCGTGTAATTGAAAATGTTTCTGAACATTCTCGTTTCTCAGTTCTTAAACAGTTCGTGGTTGCGCATGACGCGGCGGTAGCCCGACCGTGAGGGAGGGCGCGCCTCATCAACTGCGCGTTCATCGAATACCAGCCCTCCCTCACGGTCGGGCTACCGCCACGTCGCGCTCAACCACGAACTGTTTAAGAACTGTGAACCGAGAATGTTCAGAAACATTTTCAATTACACGCTGATCGCTTCGACGATCAGACTCTCGACCCCGCTGATTCTGGCGGCGCTCGGCGGCTTGTATTCCGAGCGCGGCGGCGTGATCAACATTGCGTTGGAGGGCATGATGCTGGCCGGGGCCTTCACCGCCGCCGTCGTCACGGTCTTCACCCACAGCCCATGGGCGGGTCTGTTGGCGGCGGTGGTCGCGGGATTGCTGGTCGCCGCGTTGCATGCCGTGGCGACGATCAATTATCGCGCCGATCAGGTCGTCAGCGGCGCCGCGATTAATATTCTGTTTCTGGGCGTCCCGGCGTTATTGTCCGGCGCATTGTTCGAGTCTACCGGGGCGACGCCGCAACTGCCGCGCGACCAGACTCTGCCCGACACGCCGGTCTTCGACCCACAGGCCTCGCCGACGCTGGCTTCGATCTTCAATCAGAAGCCGCTGGTCTATCTCGCTTTCGTCCTCGTCGCCTTGACGGCTTACGTAATCTACCGGACGCGGTTCGGTCTGCGGCTGCGAGCCGTGGGCGAAAATCCCGAGGCGGCGCTCGCGGCCGGGGTTAGCGTCAACGGAATGCGTTATGCGGGTGTGCTGATTTCGGGCGCTCTGGCGGCGCTCGGCGGCGCCTATCTGTCCATCGGCCAGAATTCGCTCTTCACCCGCAACATGACCGCCGGGCGCGGCTTCATCGCGCTGGCCGCGCTGATCTTCGGCAAATGGGATCCAGTCGGCGCGCTCCTCGCCTGCCTCTTTTTCGGCTTCGCCGAGGCGGTCGCGATTCGAATGCAGGGCACTGTAGACATCCCCAACCAGTTCATTCAAATGATCCCATACATTCTGACGATGGTCGTGCTGGCGGGGTGGATCGGACGCTCGACGCCGCCGAAGGCTTTGGGAATCCCGTATGTGAAGGAGTAGCGAATGACTAGCTCTATTTTCGACCGCGCGCAAACTTCCGCGCGGCACATTCGTGAACGAATCGCGCGAGACATTGATGTGGCCGTCGTGCTCGGGTCGGGGCTCGGGGCTTTCGCCGAAACGCTGGAAGACAAGGCCGTCATTCCTTACGAAGAGATCCCGGATTTCGAGCGTTCGACTGTCGAGGGACATTCGGGGCGGCTGGTTGTCGGCAAACTCCCATCGGCGGCTGTCAACGTCGCTGTGATGCAGGGGAGGTTTCATTACTACGAAGGCTATTCGATGGAGGAGGTCACGCTGCCGATCCGCGCGTTCGGGGCGATGGGGTTGAAGAATCTCGTTCTGACCAACGCCGCAGGGGGCGTCAACCCGGACTTCAACCAGGGCGACTTCATGCTCATCAGCGATCACATCAACCTCATGATGATCAGCCCGTTGCGCGGCAAACATGACAAGAGGCTCGGCGAACGCTTCCCGGATATGACCGAAGTTTATTCACGCGAGTACCGGCGGATAGCCAAAGAGGCCGCGGCCGAGATCGGCCTCGAGCTGCGCGAGGGCGTCTACCTGGCCTTGCAGGGGCCGAATTACGAAACGCCCGCCGAAATACGGATGATGCGCGCCCTCGGGGCGGATGCGGTCGGCATGTCCACGGTCCCCGAAGCGATCGTCGCAAAGCAGATGGGGATGTCTACGCTCGGCCTTTCACTCATCACCAACGCCGCCGCCGGGGTCGAGGAAGGCCAGATCAATCACGCCGAAGTGATGGAGATGGGCCACCGCGTGAGCAAAGAGTTCAGCGAATTGTTGACGCGAGTTATCGCGAGAATCTGAAATTGAAGAAGGGAAGTGGGGAATAGGGAGTGGGGAGTCGTGAAATAACTTCTTGACCCCATTCCCCACTCCCTATTCCCCACTCCCTTTCTTCGTCACTTTGTTCAAATAGGGGTTGGCATTAGCCCGATCTCTGGTAAAATTGGCGCACACGCTAGGCGGAGTTGGAGTGAGTAAGATCATTTAGTTTCAATCCGCCCTTCTCTGATTTTGCAGGCAATACCGATAAACGAACTGATCGACATGGCCCGGGAGGCGCGAGAGTACGCTCGCGCGCCCTACTCCAATTTCAAAGTCGGCGCAGCGGTTGAATGCGCCGACGGACGGACGTTCACGGGCTGCAACATCGAAAACGCAAGCTATGGTTCGACGCTTTGCGCTGAGCATGTAGCGTTGGCCAAGGCTGTTTCTGAAGGCGCGCGGGGGTTCGTCCGCATCGCGGTGATCGCCGATGCCGACCGTCCTATTCCGCCATGCGGCGCGTGCCGTCAGGTGATTTTCGAGTTGTGCGGCAGAGAGATGGAGGTCGTAATGGCTAAACTGGATGGCCAGTTTGAAATTAGAAAAGCAAGCGAACTGTTACCTGCCCCATTTGACAAAACATTCCTTTGAATCCATATGAACGAATTCACAACAGCGATTCTTTTGTTGGCGCTATTCGGCGCCTCCACGCAAGATTCGACATTGGAAGAGAAGGCCGTGAGTCGCGTTCAACAGACCCCAGCGTCTAGATATGACCCCACATTGCCCAGCAGTCCCTTCGGGAATTGGCTCACCAAGGTTGTAGGCCCGCAGTCCGGCGTCAGCTGGCGATTGGGTGAATGTGTCGAGCAGAACGGAGCTGGTTCCGAATGGGACCAGGGAGTTCCGGCCTGCGTCGAGGCCACGGCCATTCTGCCTGGCGACCGTAAGATCGTCGCGCAGATCCATGTCGGATCCTTCAAACAGTTGTCGACGATGTCCAAATTCCATTTCGCCGTCATCGAGAACGACACTCAGTTCCAGAGTGTGAAAAGGCTGAGTGATTTGCCGCAACTCCTGCGTGATCCGTCTTCCGTGAAAGGTCCGGACGAGGGGAAAAAGTTGAACGTCGTCACGCTGCCCCAGATAAGGTTGAACGGCGCGCCGCAGTTTTTCTACGCCAAGTCGGCCGCGCTTCTTGGCCCGCCGCAGATAACGGCGGTTGAGACCGCGCAGCCGCCACCTCCTCCCCCGACGCCTGCGGCTGTTCTGAGAGTCTCCAAGGGCGTCATCTCCGGTGAGGTCGTCACAAAAGTGTATCCGGTTTATCCGTCGATCGCGAAGCAGATAAACGCCGCAGGCGAAGTCCAGGTAGCGATAGTCATCAACGAGATCGGGCGGGTGATCGAGGCGAAAGCCATCAAAGGTCATCCGGTGCTCCGCGCGGCGGCGGAAGACGCGGCGCGGAAATGGGTCTTCAGACCGACGCTCCTTGACGGGAAGCCGGTGAAGCAGCCGGGCACTCTGACTTTTGTTTTCACCCCTCCGCGATGAGACTCGCTAATATCGTGGCCGCCAGAAAAGCCTCTTCGCTCTTTTTGGCCGTTTTAGTCCTGTCCGCATCGGCCTTGGCGCTAATAAGCGCCGCCGCGGCGCAGCGCCGCGGCGCACGCAAAGTCGATGGGGGCGCGAAGGCCGTTGACCTGTTGATTGTCGGCGGCGCGGTCGTCACGATGAACTCCGATCGGCGGGTCTTTGAAAACGGCTTCGTCGCGATCAAGGGCGAACGCGTCTTCGACGTCGGCGCCGCCGCCGATCTGAAAGCGAGGGGCTATAAGGCTGGCCGGTCGATAGACGCGCGGGGTAAAGTTGTCCTGCCGGGGCTGGTCAACGCGCACACGCACGTTCCGATGACGCTCTTTCGCGGCATCGCCGACGACCTGGACCTGCAAGACTGGCTCACCAAGTACATCTTTCCGGCCGAAGCGAAGAACGTCACGCGCGATTTCGTCGTCGCGGGCGCGCGCCTCGGACTCGCCGAAATGATTCGCGGCGGGACCACGGCTTACGCCGACATGTACTATTTCGAGGACGCCATCGCCGAGGAGACCAGGAAGGCGGGGCTTCGCGGGACGCTCGGCGAGACGGTCATCGATTTTCCGGCGCCTGACAACAAGACTTGGGAGTCCGCGCTCAGTTACACCGGCGCCTTCGTCAAACGTTGGAAAGGCGACGCTCTGATCACGCCCGCCATCGCGCCGCACGCGCCTTATACCGTCAGCCCGGAACATCTAAAAGAGGTCAAAGACTTCGCCGAGAGGACCGATGTCCCAATCCTCACTCACCTCGCCGAGGCCCCTACCGAGACAAAGGCCATAGCCGAAAAATACAACACGCGCCCGGCGCTCTACCTCGAAAGTCTGGGGCTGCTCTCCCGGCGGTTGCTGGCTGCGCACGTCGTGCACGTCAACGACCGTGAGATAGAGATTCTCAAAGAGCGCGAAGTCGGCATAGCGCACTGCCCCCAGTCGAATATGAAGCTCAGTTCCGGCGCGGCCCCGATCCCGCAGATGCTCAAGTCGTCACTGCGCGTGGGCCTGGGCACTGATGGCGCGGCGTCCAACCATGACCTGAGTATGTGGGAGGAAATGGACACGGCGGCGAAACTTCACAAACTGGTGACGATGTCCCCGACCGTCGTGACGGCTCAGCAGGCGCTCGAGATGGCTACCATCGGCGGCGCCCGCGCGTTGCACATGGAGCGCGAGATCGGCTCGATCGAGGCGGGAAAACGGGCCGACCTGATCGTCGTCGATCTTAGCGCCCTTCACTTGACGCCGATGTATAATGTCATTTCTCATCTGGTGTACGCCGCGAAGGCATCCGACGTCACCGACACCATAGTTAACGGCCGCCTGCTGATGCGCGACCGGAGGTTGCTGACGCTCGACGAAGAGGCTGTCAAAGCGGCCGCGCGACGGTATCAAAAACAGGTGAGCGCGAGTTTGAGAGCCGGCGCGCAGTGAATCAACAGTTGTTTTATGGAGTCCAATCGAGCATTTTCATTCCCTGAGATAGGACTTATAAGGCTGATAGGGCTGATGAGACGCCTCGTACCTCTGTCTCCTTGTCTCCTTGTCTCCTTGTCTCCTTGTCTCCCTGTCTCCTCATCGCTCCATCTCTCCGTCATGGCCCAAAAACCGGCTGCCGGCGCAAAGTCAGACCCATCGGCCGCTCAATTGCTTGAACAGGGGAGGGCGCTCTATCGCGCTCAGCGTCTCAAGCCCGCTATGGCGAAGTTCGAGGCCGCGCTGAAGCTGGCGCCGGAGAATGATGAGGCGCTAAGTTTCGCCGCCGTGACCGCGTTCAGACTAGACCTTCAGTCGCAATCTCGGGCTTACTTCTTACGACGCGCCAACCTTAAGGGGCAGAAGGATTCGGTCAAGGCGTTCAGTTATTACCGAGTCTCTTTGAGCTATTGGCGCGAGGTTCACGACCTGGTGGCGAAATTCGTCGGGATCAAAGAGGACAAGATCGTAGTGACGACCCCCGAACAGAATCGGGTGAACATTCGGTTCGGGATCAATAACGGCCTGGAATACGCCGACAAGGCCCTCACCATCTTAGACAATTTCGCCGAGGCCCAGAACGTAAAAAATCTCCTGCACGCCGAGGCCGCGCTGTCGGCAGACTCTGAGGAGGTGGCGATTGAGCATCGTAGACAATCCGTCGAATGTCTGCGCCGGGCGATAGAACTCTCCAAGTCTCCGGCCGTGGCGAAGGGGGGCGAGGTGGCGGATTTCAGCCTGCCTACCATCCGCGTCTCGGAATTCGCGCTCACGGATGAGGAAGAAGGCAAGATTAAAGACCCGATGAAGGCGTTGATCACCGGCGGCCGACCCGTCAAGAGAACGCTGGCGACCTTTCCGGGCGCCAGGCCGGCCAAGGCCGGCAATCAAGACGATCCTTCGGCGAAGGGGCTAACCAAGGACGGAGGCGCTTATTCGCTGGGCGCCGGCCGTGGCGCCCTGACCGCCGCTTACGCGCCAGGTATAGTCAAGGTGGAAGTTCTGGTTTCGAGCGCCGGCGACGTGGTCTTCGCGCACGTCGTTGACGGACGCTCCGACCTGAACGGCGAGGCCATCCTGGCGGCCCGCGCCTGGAAATTCGAACCCGCGAAATTCGAGGGCAAACCGGTCCAGGTCAGCGCCGTGATCACTTTTGACATGAGTCCGGAGCGTGCGAAGCCGAAACCGTGAAGAAGTGAAGAGGTGAAGGGGTGAAGGGATGAAGGGGTGAAAGGATAACTTCAGTAGCGAGTCGCCCTTTCACCCCCTCACCCCTTCGCCCCTTCACTCCTTCACCACCCCGATATACGGCAGGTTGCGGTAGCGTTCGGCGTAATCGAGTCCGTAGCCGACAACGAATTTGTCGGGGATGGTAAAGCCGCAGTAATCAGGCGTGACGACGACGCGACGGCGGTCGGGCTTGTTCAATAAGGTCGCGATGCGGATCGAAGTCGCGCCGCGCGAAAGGAAATTGTTGACAAGGTAATTGAGAGTGAGTCCCGTGTCGAGAATGTCTTCAACCAGAATAATGTCGCGCCCCTCCAACGGCTCGTCCAGGTCTTTGACGAACTTGACCTCGCCGGTCGAGTTTCTCCCTTTGCCGTAACTCGAGACGGCGATGAAATCAATGCTCAGGTTCAGGTCGATTGCGCGCATCAGGTCGCTCATGAAAAGCATCGCGCCTTTGAGCACGCAGATCAGCTCGGGCCGGCGGTCGGCGTAATCTCTGGTGATCTCCGCTCCCATTTCGCGGATGCGGCTCTGCAGCTGGTCGGCGGTGATTAGTATTTCCAGGTTCGGATTGTTAAACTCCGACCCGGGGTCGTGGCGTGAAGACATTGCGGCGCTTCTCCTTCGGAAAATTTCTGAGAGCTTCGTGAATAGGACTTATAGGACTTATAGGACTTATAGGACTTATAGGACTTGTAGGACTTATAGGACTTATAGGGCTTTTAGGTCCTATAAGTCCTATCCATGACGCCACCAGATAGTCATCGCAGGAAGTAGCAATATAATCGAATCTCAAATCATTTTCTATGAACTACAGATTTCCACTCGTCGAAAAACTTCCGCCCTATGTTTTCGCCGTCATCAACCAATTGAAAATGGAAGCGCGCCATCGCGGCGAGGACATCATCGATCTGGGCATGGGCAACCCTGACCTGGCCACGCCCGACCCGATCGTCGATAAACTGGTCGAGGCGGCGCGCAACCCGCGAAATCACCGCTACTCGGCCTCGCGAGGCATTCCCAATCTGCGCGTCGAAATCTCGCGCTGGTACGCGCGCCGTTACGGCGTTGAGATCGATCCCGAAACCGAGGCGATTGCGACCATCGGCGCGAAAGAGGGCTTCTCGCACCTGGTGTTGGCGCTGGTCGAGCCCGGCGACAAGGTGATCGTTCCCGACCCGAGCTACCCGATCCATTCTTTCGCCGCGACCATCGCGAGCTGCGAATTGATCAAACTGCCGATCATTGAAGGGCCGGAGGCCACGATGGACGCGCTGCGCCGGCTCGACTACTCGCGCTCGCAGCAGCCCAAGCTCCTGGTTCTTTCGTTCCCGCACAACCCGACGACGGTCTGCGTCGAGAAGGAGTTCTTCGAGGAGGCCGTCGCGATCGCTCGCGAGCGCGGCTATTTGATCATCCATGATCTGGCTTACGCCGACATGACTTTCGACGGCTACAAGGCGCCGAGCATTCTGCAAGTGAAAGGGGCGAAGGAAGTGGCGGTCGAGATGTTCTCGATGTCGAAGAGCTATTCGATGGCCGGGTGGCGAGTGGGCTTCTGCGTCGGCAATCGCCAGGCGGTCGCGGCCTTGACCCGGATCAAAAGCTACCTCGATTACGGAATGTTCCAGCCGATCCAGATCGCGGCCATCATCGCCTTGCGCGATTGCGATCACGTAGTGCCCGAGATCGTCGAAGTCTATCGCAAACGCCGCGACGCTCTGATCAAGGGGTTGAGCTCGGTCGGGTGGAACGTCCCGGCGCCGAAGGGCACGATGTTCGTGTGGGCCAAAATTCCCGATCATTTCGCAAGGCTCGGCTCGCTGGAATTCGCCAAACTTCTGATCGGGAAGGCGGGCGTGGCCGTCTCGCCTGGCATTGGCTTCGGCGATCGGGGCGATCATTACGTGCGATTCGCCCTGGTCGAAAACGAACAGAGAATCGCGCAGGCCGTCCGCGGGATCAGATCATTTCTTCACGACGAGCCTGATTGGATGGAAGCCGCGGGAGGCGGCAAGGCATGAAGCGTTCGCCAGAGGACTCTTCGGATCGGCCTTTGGATCGAGAGGAGATCAGCGCGATGGTTCGCGACGCCTTGCGACAGCGGATCGGCGGCGAGGCGCCGGGCGCCGATTCGGGGCCCGCTGTAGTAGACGAGTCGGCGAAAGACGTGATCACCGAGGCCGACCTGCGCGACATCCATGCAGACGTCCGGGCCGGCGCCGTGTTCATCATTCGTGAAGACGCGATCATCACCCCCGCAGCGCGGGATTTGATACGGGAGCGGGGCGTCGAAATCCGCTATCGCGGGCGACGCTCCGTCGCCGGCAAGCGTCGCCTCATCGCGGTCGGCGCCGATCACGGCGGGTATGAAATGAAAGAGCGCCTCAAGGAATTTCTCGACGAACTCGGCTACCGCCATCGCGACTTCGGAACTTTCTCCGAAGAGGCCGTAGATTACCCCGATTTCGCCCACGCCGTCGCGCGGGCGGTGGCCGATGGCGCATGCGACCTCGGCATCATTGTCGACGGCGCCGGAATCGGGTCCTGCATGACCGCGAACAAAGTGCCCGGCGTCCGCGCCGCCATGTGTTACGACGCGGCGACGGCCAGCAACAGTCGGGAGCACAACTACGCCAATGTCCTGACGCTCGGCGCCCGCATGATCTCGACGGAAAAGATGCGCGAAATCGTCGACGTATGGCTTTCGACTCCCGAAGGCGCCGCGCGTCACGGCAAGCGCGTCGCCAAATTGATCGCCGTCGAAAAACAATATATGCGATAAATCAGAGCAGGCTACGCTGGGACACAACTTGGCCACAGAGCCACAGAGCCACAGAGATAAGAAGATAGGGGGGCGGCAAGGAGACGAGACGTTTTTCTACTTCCCTCCTTGATCCCTTGTCCCCTTGTCCCCACTTCTCCTTGTCCCACTCTACCCGTCTCTGTGGCTCTGTCGCCGATTCGATTATGCAAATCTGGTTATCAAAAGGGAGCGACGTGCCGCTGCGCGAGCAACTGATTGCTCAGATCAAGCTGGCTATCCTCAGCCAGGATTTGAAGCCGGGACAGAAACTTCCGAGCACGCGCGAAATCGCCCGGCGATTCAAGATCCATTCAAACACGGTCAGCGCCGCTTACCGCGAACTTTCGGAATCCGGATGGGTGGACATGCGCGCGGGAAGCGGAATATACGTCCGAAGGTTCAAGCCCGAAAACACGATTGAAACCCAACTCAATCTCGACAACCTGATCGTGGAGTTTCTGCAGGTCGCGCGGCGCAAGGGGTTCTCGCTGGCCGACATTCAATCGCGCATCAGGCATTGGATGAGGCTACAGCCGCCCGATCATTTTCTGGTGATCGACCCTGATCCCGACCTCCGGGCCGTTCTGATGGCCGAAATTAGGGCGGCAACTGACTTTCGCGTTGAGGGCGCGGGCGTAGACGAATGCGCAAATCGCGGCATTCTGGTCGGCGCGATTCCGGTCGCGCTTCACGTCCTGGCGGACGTCGTCGCGGCCGCGCTGCCTCCGAAGGTGGCTTGCCTATTGATTCACGCGCGCTCGGCGCAGGAGACGCTGAAGGACGAGATGCGTCCCTCCAAGAATGACCTGATCACAGTCGTCTCTCACTCGCCCAATTTCCTGCATTTCGCCCATTCCGTCCTGGCGGCGGTCAATGTCGACTCGGATTCGCTGAACTTCCGCAACACCGCCGAAAAAGGGTGGGAGAGGGGATTGCGCGCAAGCTCGTTCGTCATCACCGACGCGGCCACGGCGTCGCAAATGCCGCCCGGGGTCCGCGTTCGCGTCTTCCGCGTCATCGCCGATTCCTCTCTCTCGGAGCTGCGTCACTACGTCGACAGGTTCCTCACCAGGCCAGTCCATTAGGTTTGTGACGGATGACGAACTGTCACAAGTACTCCGCCTTTGAAAGTTCGCCAACCGTATAGTTCCGCAGGTTCCGGTACGGTACGGGGAGAGTAAGCGACCTGAGTCTCCCGGAAAGAGCGAATTGCCAAAGACTCAGGTCGCTTACGCTCCCCGTACTGTACCGGAGGGCGCCGGAGCGAATGGCCTTACGTTTGCTTGATGCGCCTTCGTGGATTGAAATTCGGTTGTATCGGGCGTTGAATCTCATTGAAAGTTGACGACTGACAGAATTTGATTGCAGGCAGTATAGAGAAAGTGGACGGTGGGTTGTGGGCAGTGAGCAATTTTGATCTGTCCACTACCCACTGCCCAATGCCCACTATTTTCCGGAGAGAGCCCAATGGAAATCTTGATCCCCTTAATATTAGCATTTGGGTTAATCACGCTTATCGGCCATGGAATCTGGGTTCTGCTGGCAAAGATTTTTCATGCAATCTTCAGCGAACCGGAGGCGGAGCGCGCCGCCGTTGATGATAGAAGCGACGCGCGAATGAAGCGAGGGACGCGTTGCGCGGAATGCGGCTCGGCTTTGCTCGACGGCGACAGCTTTTGTCCCCTCTGCGGGCTGGCGCGATCAAGCGCAGGGCGGATTGCCGATCTGGCGAAGATCGCGCGCCAGCTCGATAGATTTTTGAATCAGGGCAGGCTCGACGCCGAGACGCACAAACTGGTAATGAGTCTTGTCGAAGAGGAACGAACGCGGCTGAGCGCTCCCGTTCGCCGCGATGCGGTCGCGCCGCGCCGTGAAGCCGAACCTCAAGCGCCAATGCCCAAGCCGGTTGAACCGGTCTCTCAGCAATCGCCACCCGCTCTCACCGAGCATATCGTCCATGTCGTCGAAAAGGACGTCGAGAAAGGCGTCCGCAATCTCGACGAAATCGCCGCCGCCCCGGCCGAAGTTCCGATAACCGTCGCCGAAATCCCGCGTCAACCGCGTCGCTCGTTCACCGAAATGCTGGAGACGTTCATGGAAGAGAGCAGCGTCAGGTGGGGCGAGCTGGTCGGCGGACTGTTGGTCATCGGGTGTTCGATCGCGCTTGTCGTCAGCCTGTGGGGGGAGATTGCGGCGAAGCCGTTCCTGAAGTTCTCCGTCTTCATCGGCGTAACCACGGCGCTCTTCGGGCTGGGCTTTTACAGCGCGCATCGCTGGAAACTGCCCACGACGAGCCGTGGCGTGTTGGTCATCTCGACGCTGCTCGCGCCGCTCAATTTCCTGGCGATGACGGCGTTATCTCGCGAGGAGGTTTCGCCTTCTTTTCCGCCCCCTTTGCTGGTTGCCGGCGGAGAGCTGTTTTCTCTGGCCCTCTTCTTCTTCCTCGTCTATCAGGCCGCCAAAGTTTTCCTGCCCGAAGCGCCATGGATGACGGCTCTGGCGACGATGGGACCTTCATTCGCGATGTTGTTGGCCAGGCATTTGACCGTCGCCGAGGACGCCTGGCTCAGGGCGGCCATGCTCGGCGTCGCGCCGCTACTCTGTCACTGCGCGAGTTGCGGTGTAATATTGCGTGATCAGGCCGGACGGCTGAAGCAAGGCGCCAGCGACGAGAGCCGCGCCGACCAGATATTCACCCATCTCGGCATCGCCTCATTCTCGACTATGCTGCCGCTGGGGCTGCTCTTCATCAAACCCGGTCACGTCTCGCAGACGCTGCGACAATTCGCGCCGCTCGTCAGCGTCTTCGGAATCCCGGCTATTGCGACCGGCGTCGCGTTGCTGCAATGGCCCGCAGAAAGCCAATCCGGCAAGACCCGGACCGCCGCGACAAGCGTCAGCCTCGTCGGCTCGCTGATATTGCTTGCCGCGCTCTTCTTCGCATGGCCGAACCCGGTCGCCGTAATCATCACTGCCTTGATCAATTGCGCCGTCTCTCTGGCGATGGCGTTGGCAAGCTCCAGGCAGGCGCTGCGATACGATCTCAGGCTCGCTCATGCGAGCGCGATCGCGCACTTCTCTCTGGCGGCTCTGACCATTGCGAATCTCTTCAGCCAGGACGTCCTCTGGTGGAGCGAAGACGGCCCGCGACTGGCCGCGAGTCTCGTCTCGAAGGCGAGCGGCTACGCGCTCGCCTTGCTCTTCGCGCTCTTCGCGGTCGCGTCGGAGTGGTGGTTGAAGAAAGAACGAAAGATCGAATCGCGCATATACGGAGCCGGGGCCACAGTCGCCGGGGCGTTCGGCCTTCTACTCATCACGCGGCATGGCTTCGGGCGCGCCGGAGACCCGAATCTCGCCGCGCCGTTCTACGTTTATTACGCCCTTGCGGCGTTCGTCATCGCCTGGCGGAGAGAAAAAGTCGTCGCCGCTTGGATCGGGAGCGCTTTGTCATTGTTGGCCATCACGCAGACTCTGGCTTTCAAATTCGGGGACGCGCTCGCGCCATATCACCCGGTGAGATTGTCGGCGCTCGTCTTCGCAAATGTCGCGACCGTCGCGGCGTTGATCGCGAGCCTAAAGAGCGAGCGGGCGCGAAGGCTCTTTGCTGGGCCATGCGCCTCATCGGCGTTGATCGCCTCGGTGGCCGTGGCGCCGTTCTTGATCTTCCAGGGTTGGATGACCACGGGGCAGATTTCCACGCGGATGCTGTGGCTGGCGGCGATCTGGTTAGTGATCGCCTGGTTGAGGCGCTTGCCAGTATTGTTCGCCGCATTCCAACTGGCGTTGGCCTCGTCAGTTGTGTTCGGAATCGCCCATCTGTTCGGTCATGAATCGCCGCATTCATTCGTCGGCGACCTGAGGACGATGCAGGCGCAGGCCGTAGCGCTGGCGATGTTGAACCTGGCCTGGATCGCCGCGCGGCTTGCGCTCAAGAGATTCGGCGTCGTTGCGGGCGTCGCCGAATCCAAGAAAGACGAGGGGGAAGAGCCTTCTCGCTTATTCGATCCCGCCGCCGCATCGAAGTTGCTTTATCCAGGATGGCCTGGCGTCGACCGCGTCGTCACGCTGTTACTATTGGTCTTCCTCGCGTCGCTCAGCCTGTACGGCGCTCGCGTCGGAATGATCGAGGCGTTTCCCGAATGGACGCTCTCGACCGAGAGCCGGAATTTCGCAGCGACCGCGCTTGGCGCAGGCTCGTGGTCGCTGCTGCTGGCGCTGTCGCTGGTCTTCATCGCCGGATTGTGGGAGCGGTTTGAAAAGCGAGCGGCGCATGCGATGCTGATTTTATTGGCCTGCGCGTGTCTGTTGATCGCAGGACGGTGGGGAGGCGATCGATTGACGCCGGCAGTGTACCGATGGGCGTCGGCCATCGCGTTCGCCGCCGTGTCGTCCCTGATCGTGGCTCGAAATCTCATCACGCAGCGATTCAAACGATTCGGCTGGCCGCAGATGGAAGATAGGTCGAAAGGGTTGCCGGCGGCGTTGCGAACGTCGTCATTCGTGTTGTTTGTCGCGCCTGTTCTGACCTTCTCATCGCTGGCTTTCTTCAAGGGGATTACCTTTATCAACCCGTCGGAGCTTTGGCTTGGGCGGTGGGACATGATCTTCGGACTGGTCGCGCCTTTGTCGCTCGTCGGGCTTTCATTCGCCGCTCACGCCTTCCGTGAGCGCTCTGCCGTATACGCCTGCGTTGCGGGGCTGATGGTAAACCTGTCGGTGACTTTCGGCTATTTGCTGTGGGCTTCCGCGCGGGTCTGGGTGATTGAACGCGCAGACGCCTACACGGTCGCGCAATTGAACATCATCGCAACCTCGATCTGCTCGCTCGTCTGGATCTGGTTTCATCGCCGCCAGACTGCGCTCGGTTCGGCATGGCCTCGGTCAGTGGCGTTTCTCAAAACTCAGACTGGCCTGGCGCTCTTCCTTTCGTTGTCTTTGCTGGCCGTGGCCGACGCCCGCCTCTTTATTTATCCGCTGATAAGCAGCGCGCTGGCCAATTCTTTCGGCGGCCTGACAGGCCTTCTGGCTGTGGCGCTGCCGATGCTCGCTTACGCATGGCTACACGAGATAAAGCCAGATCGTTTGCGCACGGAGCGCCTCGGAGTCGGCCTGATCGCTATCGGATCGCTGTTGAGCTGCCTGATGACCCGGCTCGGCGCCGGCGGCTGGACCGCGTTTCATACGCTGGGACTGGCGCTGAACGTGTCTGCATGGCTGATGCTGGCTTTACGACGGCCCGTCCGACTGCTGGCGCCGGTCGCGCAGATTTTCGATCAACGCTCCCTGGAAAAATGGGTCACGGCGTTGGCGTTGGCGATTGTTGCGATGATCTTGCGCGGAGTCTCTTCTTCCGGAGAGCCGTGGTGGACTGTCGGCTTTTCGATTTCGACCTGCCTCTTGTTGGCCGGACTGAGCCTGGCGAGCCGCAGGCGCGGTTACATCTACCTCGCAGCCCCGATTCTCAACTATGCCGCGACGAGAGTTTATTTCTGGTTGGATCTCGAACCTTCCAATCTCTTCAGCCCGGGCTACATCTACCTGGCAGGTGTGGTGTCCTTGAACGCCATCGTTCTTGCCCTGCCCGCGATCGCATGGCTGGCGATCGATTTGAAGCTGTTGCGACAGGACGGGGCGCAATCGATCACGCCGTTCCATCGAGTGGCTGCGCGAATTTCGCTCGGATTGGTGAGCCTCACGATGCTTTTCCAATGGTTGGGGCGCGCCTCTGGAAGAAGTCAATTAATTGGCGATGCTTTGTTCGATTGGTTCGCGTTGGCGTCGGTCGTCGCGCTCTTCGCGGCCTGCCTGTGGGACGAGCGCCCCGCGCAGGCCTTGCGCGGATTGCACATCGCCGGATTGGTCGCCGCCGCGATGGCCTTACGCTCTTTCAATCCCAGCTATGAGAGATTGCTGGTCGACCTGGTCGTCATATTCTCGCTCTACGCTTTAGCGACGAGCGCTTTGTTTCGCAGGCGCGAATCGTTGGGGCGCCTCGCCGCCCGACTGCGCATGCCGTCGAGCGCCGACGATCTCGCTCGCTTCTCCTTATGGCTTCATGCGATGAACCTATTGCTCGGCGTCGCCGCCTACGCAATTACATTCGTCGTCATCATGAGCTTCGAGTCATTGGCGCTACGATTGGTTGCGGCCACCACCTCGTTTGCCATTCCGATTTCGATGGCATTATTGGCAAGCGCCTCGCGTAACCAAGGTCTGATAACGGGGAAGAGTGATGACGCGCAAAAACAGCGTCTGATAACGGGAACTGCGGATCAATATGCAAATGAGCAATACATCTCTATCGGGCAATATGATTCTGTGGCGCAACAAGCGTCTGATAACGAAAGCAAGCCGGATGTAGCGCCCATCAGTCCTTTAAGTCCTATAGGTCCTAAAGGGTCTAAAGGTCCCATAAGTCCTATTAATCCCATCGATCACATCGGTACCATCACCTGGATGTCACTTATGAGCGCAATGTTGTGGGGGTGGGCATGGTTGTCGCCTTTTGATGGCTCGCAAGCGATCAATCACTTGGCTGTTGTGATGGTGGTAGCCGGAACGATTCTGATCGGGTACAAATTTATCATCAGCAGTAATCTGTCGGATGGGAACGAATGGCGACGCGGGGTGAAGGCGCAACTGCCGATCATCGGCGCCATGGGTTTGATTGCGTTGGTCGCCATACTCAGCGCCGAGGCGTCGAATTATGCTTTGCACAAAGATGCGCGCGCGCCGTGGTGGGTTGTGATCGCGGTTTTTGCGGCTTTGGTCTCGCTCTTCTGCGCCTGCATTGCGTTCGCTCTGTCGCCGGGGCGCGATCCTTTCAATCTCAGCGAGCGGGGAAGAATGAACTACGTGTATGGCGCCGAGGCATTGACTGTGGTGACGATACTGCACGCGCGGTTAACGATGCCGTGGCTCTTCGGCGGATTCTTTTTGACCTGGTGGCCGCTGGTCGTGATGCTGCTGGCATTCACGGGCGTGGGGCTTGGCGAGCTTTTCCGCAGGCGGGGAAGACTGGTGCTGGCCGAACCGCTGGAGCGCACTGGCATTCTGTTGCCGATCTTGCCGGTGTTCGGTTTCTGGATGGAGCCTTCGCAGGTCTCTTATTCGGGTCTGTTGTTCATGGTCGGGCTGTTTTACGGCGCGCTTTCGGTGATGCGGCGCTCGTTCGTGTTCGGAATCATGGCGACGCTCGCCGGCAACGGCGGGCTATGGACATTGCTCGACGGAGCCGAAGGCTATGGCTTTTATCAACACCCCCAGTTGTGGCTCATCCCGGTTTCGCTCTCTGTGCTAGCCGCCGGGCATGTCAACCGCGACCAGTTGACGAAGGACCAGATGACGATGATTCGCTACGCGACGTTGATGATGATATACGTCTCTTCGACTTCGGACATCTTCATTAACGGAGTGAGCGAATCGCCCTGGCTGACGATGGTATTGCTCGTTCTTTCTGTGATCGGCGTGCTCGCTGGGCTGGCGCTGCGAATTCGCGCATTCCTCTTTCTGGGCACATCGTTCTTGCTGCTATCGTTGTTGGCGATAATCTGGACGGCGTCGGTTAACCTGAGCTGGGGTTGGTGGTGGTGGTGCGTGGCCGGGATCGCTTTAGGCGTGCTGATCATCATCTCCTTCGCCCTGTTCGAGAAGAAACGCCGCGAGATTCTGGAACTGGCCGAGCGGTTAAAGCAGTGGCAGGCCTGACGGAAATGGGACGCCTTTGCCGCCGCCCTCGCGCTGGGGCATGTGACAAAATACAAAGTTGTTATTATGGAGCAAAGACCAGTTCAAACAATTGATTCGGCATTGCTTGATGAGCTGCTGCGGCGGGCGCGCCTGTCATCACGCCGCCGCGCGATTTTCTGTTTGCACGACGGCGCCTGGGAGCATGCGCACCGAATGCTCAATGCCCTTACCGTCGGAACCTTTGTTCGACCGCATCGCCACGAAGACAAACACAAAGGCGAAGGCTTCATCATCCTGCGCGGCAAGCTCGCGCTGCTTATCTTCACCGGCGCGGGCGATATTGATTTTGGGCGGAGCAGGGTCTTATCCGTAGACGGGGGTTGTTTGGGAATGGATATTCCCCCCGGCGTATGGCACAGCCTGGTCGCGCTCGAAGACGCGGTGATTTACGAAGTGAAAGGGCAGCCCGCGGGCGGTTACGTCCAGGAGGAGGATAAAGATTTCGCCCCGTGGTCGCCGGAGGAAGGCTCACGCGAGGCCGATGTATATTGTCGATTTTTGCATGAGACTGCCCTGAAGATACGTTGAAAAAATACTTTCCATCATTTTTTGAGTGTCGTGAGCGGTGAGATGCGATAGAAGATCGACACTACGGAACGCGAGTAGTCGCTCATCTTTCATCTTCCCTTTCTTTGAAGCTCACGGTTGTCGATCCGGAAAGAGAAACAGTGGCAGGCTCCATACTATTGGGCCGCCTTCGTCCTGCAGTGCGAGTGGAAATAGCGATGAGCGCGTTAATCTCCCCAAAAAAGGGATGGGTCATCACCTGGGAGGCGTTTGATAGGATGCAGGCCGGGCTACATTCTGATAACGAGCGGGCCGGCGAGCAGTCGCATTGCTTTTACAAAATCATTGACGCCGTTAGCGGCTGTTTGTATCCTCAGCCCCGCTATATTCTCCCGTCGCCCCTGCGGAGAACTCTTCAAACAACGAAATTGGCAAAACAATCAAAATCCCTCTTGAGAGAGGTATGAGGAGGATGAATGCGTCGTTTAACGATTGCCGCCTTATCCACTTTAATATTGCTGTGCACGCCCTTCTCAAATCCTGTGGATTGCGGGTCGCATTCAATCGGCTGGATTCCTCTCATGATCAACCTGTTATGGGTTGGGGCGCCGCCTGCGCAAGCCTCCGCTAGTGAACGCGACGCGGCGCCAAGCGCCCAGGAGAGTATTTCGCTGGAACCAGACAAGCCGATTGAGCGAGAACTCTCCGGCGGCCAATCGCATTCCTACAAAATCACGGCGATCTCCGGTCAGTACCTGCATATAGTGGTCGAGCAACGAGGGATAGATGTGGCAGTGGCGCTGTTTACGCCTGACGGTAAGAAGATCGGCGAGGTGGACGGCGAGCGAGTGACTGTGGGGGCAGAGACCCTCTTGGCGATCGCAGAGGCGGCAGGCGCATACGGGATTGAGGTGCGTTCTGCTGAGAAAACATCCAAAACAGGACGCTACGAGATCAAGATAAAAGAATTGAGAGAGGCGACCGCTGAAGATGAGCATCGCGTCGCAGCAGAGTCAGTCTTTCGAGAGGCGGAGGAGTTAGTTCAAGGAACGCTAGAGGAAAAAAGTAAGAGCGTCGAAAAGTATCATGAAGCGTTGGAACTTTATCGAAGAGCAGGCGACCGCAGTAAGGAGGCCGCCACACTCAATAAAATCGGATGGGCCCGTAATTTTCTGGGAGAGTTGCAGAAGGCCCTGGAGGAATACAACGAGGCTCTGTCACTCAGTCGGGCGGCGGGCGACCGCCGTGAGGAGGCCATAGCGCTCAACGGCCTCGGCATGATTTATTGGCGGCTGGAGGGTAAGCGGAAAGCCCTGGAGAAATACAACGAGGCTCTGCAGCTCAGGCGGGCGATAGGCGACCGCCTTGGGATGGCTCACACACTCAACAACATCGGTCTGGTCTATTGGACCTTGGGGGAGATGCGGAAGGCTCTGGAGGCATACAACGAGGCTCTGCCGCTCTATCGGGCGGTGGGCGACCGCATTTATGAGGCCAACACATCCACCAACGTCGCCGCAGTCTATAGGTCGCTGGGAGAGACGCAGAAGGCCCTTGAGAAATTAAACGAGGCTCTGCCAATATTCCAGGCGGCGGGTAACCGACTACGTCAAGGCGGCGCGCTCAACGGCATCGGCTCGATCTATCGGGAACTTGGGGAGACGCAGAAGGCCCTGGAGAAATTCAACGAGGCTCTGCAGCACAAGCGAGCGGCAGGCGACCGCAGTGGGATGGCGGATGCGCTCGACAACATCGGCGAGATCTATCTGTCATCTGGAGAGGCGCGGAAGGCCTTGGAGAAGTTCAACGAGGCTCTGCCGCTCAGGCAGGCGATGAGCGACCGCCGTTTCATGGTCGGCACGCTCCGCAAAATCGGCGAGGTCTATCGGTCATTGGGAGAAACGCAAAAGGCGCTGGACAAGTTCAATGAGGCCCTGTCGCTCAGTCGGGCGGTGGGCGAACGCAACGGAGAGGCTACTGCGCTTCTGGCGATTGCGCGAGTGGAGCAAACACGCGGCGCCCTGACGCAGGCCCACCAGACCATTGAACAGGCCATCGGCGTCGTCGAATCTTTGCGCGCCGATCTCCGTGAGGAACATCGCGCCTCCTACCTGGCTTCACGGCGGGAGTACTATGAGTTTTACATCGACATCCTGGCGGAGCGGCATCGGCAGAACCAGACGGCAGGATTTGACGCCGCGGCGGTTGCGGTCAGCGAGCGAGCGCGCGCCCGATCCCTGTTGGAACTTTTGACGGAATCGCGCGCTGATATCAGTCAGGGCGTCGACGGTTCGCTCCTGGAACGCGAACGATCCTTGCAGCAGCTTCTCAATGCGAAGGCTGCGGCGCAATTCGCCCTCTTAAATCGCAAGCACACTCCCGCCGAGGCCAAAGCCGCCGCCAAAGAGATAGACTCCATCACCGCCGATTACGAGGAGATAAGGGCGCAGATCCGCGCGCGCAACCCCCGATACGCAGCCCTGACCCAACCTCAGCCGCTGGGCCTGGCAGAAATTCAACAGCAGGTGTTGGACCCCGACACTCTGCTCCTGGAGTACTCGCTGGGAGATAACGCGAGTCACCTCTTCGTAGTGAGCCAGAAGTCGATCACCTGGCGCCAACTGCCGAAGCGGGCGGAGATAGAAGCGGCGACGCGCCGCGTGCGCGAGCTGTTGACCGCGCCGCAGCCGCAGCCCGGCGACACCGAGGCTAAATACCAGGCTCGCGTCAGAGAGGCCAGAGAGGGCTACTGGACGCAAGCCGCCGTGTTGAGCCGGATGTTGCTCGGCCCTGTCGCCTCGCAACTCGGCAGGAAGCGGCTGGCGATAGTCGCCGACGGAGCGTTACAGTACATCCCCTTCGCCGCTCTGCCTGCGCCCTCTCCCGAGAAAGACAAGGGGCGGAATTCCGGAGCCGAACCGCAGCCTTTATTCGTCGAACACGAAATCGTGAGCCTCCCGTCGGCTTCTACGCTCGCGACACTGAGGCGTGAAACGGCCGGGCGCAAGCCTGCGGAAAAGTCGCTCGCAGTTCTGGCTGATCCGGTCTTCACGGATGACGATACGAGAGCCAGGCGGGATGTGGGCAAGGAGAGGGCCAAAGAGAAAACCAGGTCCGCGGATCCGGATGAGATGGACATCGTTTCCCTGCAGATGTCGAGATCCGGCCGGGAAACTGGAGTGATTGGCGCCGAAGGTGGTTTCGGGCGATTGCTCAGTACAAGGCGTGAAGCCGCGGCGATATCTGCCCTCGTTCCAGAGCGTGAGCGCATGCAGGCGCTGGATTTCGAGGCGAGCCGAACGACCGCGCTAAGGCCGGAGCTAGGCGAATATCGCATTGTGCATTTCGCCACCCACGGGATGCTTAACAACATCCATCCTGAGTTGTCGGGCATAGTGTTGTCGCTGGTTGACAAAGATGGACAGCCGCAGGACGGATTTCTCAGGTTGCAGGACATATATAACTTGAGGCTTCCGGCGGAGTTAGTAGTACTGAGCGCCTGCCAGACCGGGTTGGGCAAGGAGATCAAAGGCGAGGGGCTGATAGGGCTGACGCGCGGGTTTATGTACGCTGGCGCGCTGCGTATTGTCGCGAGCTTGTGGAAGGTGGACGATCGGGCCACCAGCGAACTGATGAAGCGATTTTATCAAGGAATGCTCGGGCCCGAAGCGTTGAGCCCCGCCGGGGCGTTACGTCAAGCTCAGTTGTCGCTCTGGAAACAGAAACAATGGCGAGCGCCATATTATTGGGCCGCCTTCGTCCTGTAGGGCGAGTGGAAATAGTGGTGAGGGCGTCGATTCCCCAAATGAAGGGAGCGAGTGGCGATCCCTAATCACGACGCCTTACCGCAAGGGCACAATTAAACATCACACAACAACACCGCCTCTCGCAGCGAAGTCAGCGGGTCGCGCTTCGGCACGAACTCGTGCGCGACGTAGCCCTGAAAATTCAGATCGGCGATCGTCTTCGCAACCGTCCGCCAGTTCAGTTCCTGCGTGTCGTCAAGTTCATTGCGCCCCGGATTGCCGCCGGTATGGAAGTGCGCGATGTGCTGAATGTTCTCTCGGATGGTTCGGATGATGTCGCCTTCCATAATCTGCGCGTGGTAGATGTCGTAGAGAATCTTCACGCGCGGCGAATTCACCCGCTTGATCACTTCGACGCCCCACGCGGTGTGGTCGAACATGTAATCCTTATGATTCACTTTGCTGTTGAGCAACTCAATGCAGATCGTGACGTTGTGTTTTTCGGCGACGCCTTTAACGCGGTTCAGAATCGCGACGGTGTTCTCCAACCCCTCGCCGTCAGACATTCCCTTGCGGTTGCCGGAGAAGGTGATGACATTCGGAATGCCGTTTTCAGCGGCGCGCGGGATGTTCGTCTGGAACTCTTTTTCTAGCTTGTCGTGAAGGTCTTTGCGGTTGCAGGCGTCGGGGATTGTGCCCGCGCCCGATACCATCGTCGGAATCAACCCGTACTTTTTGATCACCGGCCAATCGTTCGGGTCGTTGAGCAGGTCAATGCCTTTTAGCCCGATCTCCGCCCCGGCTTTAGCCAAATTTTCCAATGGGATGTCGCGATAACACCAGCGGCAAGCCGATTGTTTCAATCTGCCTTTGAGCTTCGCGCCCGAGGCCTCTTGCCAGAGCGGTTTGGCGTGGCTTGAGTCTGATAACGCAACAATTGAAGCCGCCCCGAGACCGCCGGCGGTCTTCAGCAACATCGCGCGTCGCGACAAAGTTTTCACCTGAATTTCGTTGTTCGGCATCGCTTGAGCCCCTTTCAAATATTTATGAGATACACTGCCGGTTATTCACGCGCGACCACGCCGATGTTCGCGATAGTCGCGCTTTTTGTCATTGACGGCACGGCGCAGATATATAAGACAATTCCCGAAGCCGACGCTCGCGCCTCGAAGATTGTCTTGCCCAGGTAATCGGTGACATAGCCGACCTTCATCCCTTGCTGGACGTAGGTTCCGCGCCGAACGAGCGGATAGAAGATGCCGGTTTGCTCGCTGGCCAAGGTCACAACCTTCTCGATCCAGACCGGTTGCTCGACCACCGACGGGGAACCCGCCGCCATCTTCAGGTATCGCATCACGCTCAGACAGCCATTCACCAATGCGTTGACATCTTCGGCTTCCACCGTGCCTGCATGTCCGGCCTCGACGGTGATTGATGGTTTGCCGCGCGTAGTGGCGGTGTTTTCAAGGTAGCGTGAAGCCTGCGGATCTTTGGGGCGGTCGGCTGAAATGATGATGTGGTCGAGGCCGAATGCCAGGACCATCTCGCGTGATATTTTATCCTGCCGCTCGTTTCCGGTTTTCGTCCAATAGCTGTAGGGTCGCAGGCTCTCGTCGAGGTCGCCGCCATGCAGATCAATCAGGTGGTCGCATTGTTCCACCACCTGCTTCGTGATCAGGAATGAAGCGCGGTCGGTCTGCGTGCCGTCCATCTTGCCGGGGTACATGCGGTTCATACTTTTGCCGTCCACCGGATTGATGTGCGGAACTTTTTGCTCGAATGACGGAATGTTGACCAATGGAACGATGATCACGGTCCCGGAAATCTCAGCCGGGTTGAGAAGACCGATCAATTTCTCAAGCGCGATGATCGAAGCATACTCGGTCCCGTGCGCGCCTGAAACTAGCGCGAGCGTTGGGCCGGCCTTCGCTCCGTGGAAGACGGCTACCGGGATGTTTGTCGCGGCGTCGCCGCCGGCCGGCACTTCGATCACGCCAGTAGCCTTCTGGCCGCGGGCGGCGGTGGCGCTGCCGACAGTGAAAGTCGCTCGATCCTGGGCGGAGACCGAGTTGGCGAGAACAATCGTAAGCCCGATGGTGGCGGTAATGAGGCGTGACATATCTCAACTCCTTTGAACTGGTTTTGATTTCACTCTCTCTAAAATGTTTTCAGCGGGAATCTACGGCGCATCAATCCGGCCTACAGACTTCATAATAATACTGCCCAGAAGCAAGTGATCGTCGAATTGATTGACGCTGGTGATGTTGGCGTATGAGCCAGTCGTGTCTCGCAGGTTGTGCCGGATGACGCCGTCGGCGTCCACGCCGATGATCCAGCCTACGGTCTCTGGTTCGACGCCCACCAACGACTCCGGCAAGCGCAGGAGCATCTTGCGCAGAAAAGGGCGGCCGGCGATGTCCTCTAACGACTCGATGCGAGGCGCGGGCAGCGCCACCCAGAAAATTCCTTTACCCTTGCCACTGTAGGACAGGTTGTCGGGATAAGCGGGCAGGCCATTGATGAAGACTTCGGTCGCGCCAGCTTTCGGCCCTTTCAACCAGAGCCGCAGGATTCGCGCGGCAATGGTTTCGTTCACCAGCACGAATGCGTCATCAGGGCCGAGCGCGACGCCGTTGGCGAAGCGAAGAGATTCCACGTGGACCTTGGTTTGTTTGGTTTTTGGGTCGTAACTCAACAGACGCCCGGTCGGCTGGCCTTCCCAAAAGTCGAGAATGTAATGGCGCTGATCGAAGCGTTGTGATGCGTCGGTGAACCAGATCACGCCATCCTGAGCGATGTCCAGGTCGTCAGGAAAGAGCATCCGCTTGCCGGCGACGCTGTCGGTCAGGATCGTGATGGCGCGATCCGGCGAAATGGAGAGCAGCCCTTTGAAAGCGTCGGCGACGATCAAATTGCCATTCGCGTCGAACTGCATCCCCAACGGCCTGCCGCCGGTATTGACGAATAGCTCCGGCTGACCTCCGCTCTCGCCGCGAAAGCGGAGGATACGGCCATCTTGCAAGCCGGTATAAAATAGACCGTCCGCGCCGCGAGTAACATCCTCAGGACCCAGGCCGGCCTCCGCGATCAATTTCTGCGGCGAACGGAAACCGGCGCTCTGGGCAAAGACCCCGGTCTGTCCCGGATTGGGCGAAGGCGTCCAGGCGATTGGGGCGATGGGCACGGGCCAGAAAAACAGATAAGCGGCCAGCCCGA
>Ga0081455_10001999_pt1 | contig 24349 bp, 21 predicted proteins | sample TabmetS3T2R1_FD_70207 | JGI IMG/M metagenome (GOLD analysis project Ga0081455, IMG submission 70207) | Tabebuia heterophylla rhizosphere microbial communities from the University of Puerto Rico - S3T2R1 | ecosystem: Host-associated > Plants > Roots > Rhizosphere ...
GAGCCGCAGTCTGGCCCCGATCTTGCTCGCCTCTTCGCCGCGGCCAAGCCGCGCAACGCTCAGCCGGTCCCAGATCATGCCGCTCGTGACGATTGAAGCCGAACCCTCCGCCCTGGTGCTCGACCTCAAGCGGACCGCGCTCATCATCATCGATATGCAGCGCGACTTCCTCGAACCTGGGGGTTTCGGCGAAGCCCTCGGCAACGACGTGGCATGCCTAGCGACCGCGGTCGAACCCTGCCGAGCCGTGCTCGATGCCGCTCGCCGCTGCGGCCTGTTGGTGATCCACACGCGAGAAGGCCACCGTCCCGACCTTTCCGACGCGCCGCCCGTCAAGTTGGAGCGCGGGCAACCCAAATTGCGGATCGGTGCGCCTGGTCCCATGGGACGCATGCTCGTGCGCGGAGAACCAGGCCACGACATCATTGCCCCACTCTATCCCGTGCGCGGAGAGCCCGTGATCGACAAGCCGGGTAAGGGCGCCTTCTATCAGACCGAACTGGAGCTCATGCTGCGCAACCGCGGCATCGAAAACTTGCTGGTGTGTGGTGTCACCACCGAGGTGTGTGTCAATACCACCGTGCGCGAGGCGAACGATCGCGGCTTTCGCTGTGTGGTCCTGGGCGACTGCTGCGGCTCGTATTTTCCGCACTTTCACGAGATCGGACTGGCCATGATCAAGGCGCAGGGCGGCATCTTCGGTTGGGTCTCGGCCTCCCGACACGCCCTCAAGGCGCTGTGCGGGCAGATATCGGCTCCGGCGTAGGGCGGCGCTGTTTTGTGGTCAGGAAATGGCCAGGTCGGTGAGTTGCTGAGCAGGTGCCGCGGCGCCCGCACCCAAGAAGCCGCTGCATAAGCCCGATGCGGGCGCTGTTTGTGGGTCTGGCACGCGTCTTGCCCCTATCGCCTCAGCCTTCGGCGCGGCGAGGAGCTTCGAGGCATCTGGCGAGGGAACGAACATGGCAGCAGCGGTCGCAGAACAGCCAAGACCCGCCCTTTGGACGCCGGGTGACTGGAGCGCCTTTTTCGGCTTTGGCACCAACATACTTGTCAACATGCTGGTGCTGACGGGCCTGCTCCGCTTCGTACTCAACATGCCCGATGCGCTTGTGTTCGGGCGCATCTTGCCAGCGCTCGGCCTCATGCTGTGTCTTTCGACTTTTTACTACGCTCTGCTGGCCTACCGGTTGGCGAAGCAAACAGGTCGCGCCGACGTGTGCGCCCTGCCCTCGGGCGTCAGCGTCCCCCACATGTTCGTCGTGACGTTCATCGTCATGTTGCCCATCACTCTGAAAACAGGGGATCCGATCAAGGCTTGGCAGGCCGGCCTGGTTTGGGTGTTCTTCCAGAGTTTCATTCTGATGATTGGCGGCGTACTCGCGCCCTACATCCGTCGCATCACCCCGCGTGCCGCACTGTTGGGCACGCTCGCCGGCGTTTCGGTTACCTTCATCTCGATGCGTCCTGCCCTGGAAATGTTCATGACGCCATTAATTGGTATCCCCTGCTTTGCCGTGATCATTGTCGCCTGGTTCGGCGGAGTTCGCTACCCGCGCGGGATTCCGGCGGGCCTGGTTGCGATCGCCGCTGGCATGCTCATTGCCTGGGGTTCGACCCTCGTTGGCCTCGACGTTGGCGGCATGAGCCTCGCCAAGCTCGGCCAGGCCTTTGCCAATTTCGGCTTCGCCCTGCCGCTGCCGGCCCATGCACACGTGTTCGCCGGCTTCGAATACCTCGGCATCATCCTAGTCACGGCCATACCGTTTGGCATCTATGATCTGGTCGAGGCGATGGATAACGTTGAGAGTGCGGAGGCGGCCGGCGACGCCTATCCGACGATGCAGGTGCTGACGGCCGACGGCGTCGTGAGCCTCATCGGCTGCCTGATGGGCAATCCATTCATCAACGCCGTCTATATCGGACATCCCGGTTGGAAGTCCATGGGCGGGCGTATTGGCTATTCCGCGGCCACCGGGCTGATGGTGATCGGGTTGTCCTCGTGTGGACTCATCGCCCTGCTGCTGTCGCTAATTCCGGTGGTGGCGATCTCGCCCATCCTGCTCTACATCGGCATGCTAATTGGTGCGCAAGCCTTTCAGGAAACACCACAGCGCCACGCGCCTGCGGTCGTACTCGCTCTTGTGCCGCATCTCGCCGCGTGGTGCAAAACGTTGATCGACGGTGCCCTATCCGCCGCCGGCACGAGCGCTCAGGCTGTCGGACTAGAAAAACTCGCCAGCACGGGTGTGCTATATCGAGGGCTCGAAGTTCTAGGTGGCGGCGCGATCCTTACCGGGCTCGTCTTTGGGGCGATCGCGGCCTTCATCATCAACAAGGATTTCCTTGCTGCCGCCGCCTTCGCCGCGGTCGGTGCACTCTTGACCTTCTTCGGTTTCATGCACGGCGAATCCGTCGGTATCGCCGTGTCCCCCAGCGTTGCTTTGGCGTACGGCGCGGTTGCGATTTTTCTCTTCGCCTTGGCGCGTCAGCAGCAGGGGCTTGGGGCTGGCGTGCCGGAGCCTTCGCTGGCCGCGGTTCCGGCGGAGTGAAACCGGGGTCCTGCGGCCGGTTCGTGGGGTCCTGGCACTTCCAGCGGCGGCCGCTCGGCGCTATACCCCTTTATCGCCGCCGATGGCATGGGAATTCTGTTGAGGGCGCTGGGCATGAGCGAAGCAAAGGATTGGCCGCTCGATTCCTTTATTGATGCGGCTGCGGGCGCGTTGGCGTTGCCGATCGAGCCGGAGTGGAGGCCTGCGATAAAAGCCCATCTGCAAGTAAACTGGCGCCTTGCCCAAGAGGTGGCCGCGTTCGATCTGCCGGACGAGCTTGAGCCGGCACCCGTGTTTGAGAGCTGAGCTCATGCAGGCCTGGCGTACAGCCGCCGAAATCGCCGGCGCCGTTGGAAATGGGCGCACCACTGCGCTGGCCACAATCGAGGCGACCCTTGCGCGCATTCAACAGCGCGACGGCGCGCTCAACGCCTTTAGCGCGGTGACGCCGGAGCGAGCCCTCGCCAGGGCACGTGCCATCGATTTGGCGCTTGGCCAGGGCAAGCCCACCGGCCCGCTCGCGGGTGTACCTTTTGCCGTCAAGAACCTGATCGACGTTGCCGGACTGACGACGCTGGCCGGTTCCAAGATTAATCGCAGCCGTCCGCCCGCGGAGATCGATTCTCCTTTGATCACTCGGCTCGAGGCGGCAGGCGCGGTGCTTGTCGGCGCCCTCAAGATGGGAGAATACGCCTACGACTTCACCGGCGAGAACGTGCATTACGGGGCCACGTGCAACCCGCATGACTTGGCCGTTATGGCGGGCGGATCATCGAGCGGCTCGGGCGCAGCGGTAGCGGACGGACTGGTGCCACTTGCCCTTGGTTCGGACACCAACGGCTCGATCCGCGTGCCTTCCTCCTTTTGCGGACTTTTCGGCCTCAAGCCGACGTATGGTCGACTTTCGCGGGCGCGCAGCTTCCCGTTCGTGGCAAGTCTCGATCACTTGGGTGCGCTGGCGCGCTCGACCCTCGACCTGGCGCTCGCCTACGATGCCATGCAGGGCTATGATGCGTGCGATCCCGTGTGCGTTGATCGTCCCAGCGAACCCACGGCGCCCAGCCTAGAGCAGGGGATCAACGGCATGCGCGTGGCCGTGGCTGGCGGCTATTTCAAGCGCGGCCTCTCCCCGGCTGCGCAGGCGGCGGTCGGACGGATCGCCGCCGCGTTGGGCGCGGTCCGCGAGCTTGAGATTCCCGAGGCTGGACGGGCACGCGCTGCGGCCTACGTCATCACGGCGGCCGAAGCTGCGGCCTTGCACCTCGGCCGGCTTCGCCAACGGGCGGTCGACTTCGATCCTTACGTGCGCGACCGTCTTATCGCCGGCGCCATGCTGCCGGCCGCGCTTGTCGTTAGGGCGCAGAAATTCCGGCGCTGGTACCGTGAACAGGTATTGAAGCTGTTTGCAAGCGTCGATGCTGTTCTTGCACCCGCCACGCCCTTTACGGCTCCGCGCCTCGGCCAGCAAACCGTGGACCTCGACGGTGTCGAGCTGCCGCTCAGACCCAACATCGGCATTTTTACGCAGCCCATCTCCTTCATCGGCCTGCCTGTCGTGGTCGTTCCAGTGGCCCTGCAGCCGCTGCCGATCGGCGTGCAAATTATCGTGCCGCCATGGCGCGAAGATGCGGCTTTGCGCATCGCCTATCGCTTGGAAAAGGACGGGGTCGCGCTGGCACCGCGGCCGCCCAGATAGGTGCAAGCATGGAAATTGACCTGCCGGACGTCGTGGCCGAGGTCAAATCGGCGTTCGAGCGTTACGAACAGGCGCTGGTCAGCAATGATGTTGCGACCCTCGATGCCCTATTTCACGAGGATACGCGCACGATCCGCTATGGCCTCGCCGAGAACCTTTACGGGCATGCGGAGGTGGCGGCGTTTCGCGCCCGACGCCCCGCGAGGGACTTGGCGCGCACGCGGGACAGAACCGTAATCACCACTTACGGCCGCGACTTCGCGGTCGCCTCCACCCTGTTTTACCGCGCCATTGCGGCCGGCAAGGTGGGGCGGCAGATGCAGACGTGGGTTCGGCTGCCCCAGGGTTGGCGCATTGTCGCCGCGCACGTCAGCTTGATCGATGACCCGGCCAAGCCCTGAGGCGAACTCAGCTTTCCGCGGCCAAGAAGGCCGGCCAGCTGCCGTAGCTCGAAATGTTGCGGGCGCCCACCACGCTTTGCGCCTCGACGAGAAACCCCTTGGCCAGGCGTCCGTCCCGCAGCCGCAGCGTCCCGATTGACATCGGCGGCGGCAGCGAGGCAACGAAGCGCCCAAACCCTTCGGCGGACAGCGCCCAGGTTTCGAGCTCGATCTCGGCTCCCGATCCGACCTTGACGCGCAACAGGCCTGGTTTGCGCGGCTCGGCGTCTGCCAGCAAAAACAGCTGGTAGTCGGGAGCCGTCCAGACGCTTTCGAGGTAGCGTGCGCCAAGGGTGGTCAGTTCGTGGTTGAGTGGCATTCCGTGCCGATGGGCGCCGACGACCGCGATCTCAATCTCGCCCGCGCGCACACCGCCCGCCGGCGGCCACCAGCTCGGCGGCCGGACGCCAAGCGCACCGAGCGGGAGCTGCGTTTTCACCTGGAAGGCAACAGCAAGGCTCGCAAGCTCCGCGTCACGCGCGGCCGGGGCAAGGAACGTCACCCCATAGGGTGTGCCGTCGGCCGCCAGCGACACCGGACAGGCGAGCCCGGCCATGTCCAGCAGATTGGCAAAATTGGTATAGGTCCCGAGCAATGCGTTGATGCCGATCGGATCGGCCTCCACTTCGGCAAGGGTGCAGGGCTTCGGGATGCTGGGGAGCATGAGCACGTCGCATTTGGCGAGCTGGCTTGCGGCCACGGCCCGCAGTTCCAACAGGCGCTGTTGACAACGGAACAGGTCGACCGCGCTGTACGCGCGGCCCCCGGTAATGATTTGCCGCGTAAGGGGGTGAACTTGCTGAGCTTCGCTCGCAATGAAGTCTCCGACCGCGGCGGTGCGTTCCGCTAGGCAAGGACCTTCATAGAGCAGCCGGGCGGTTTCGAAGAATGCGCTGAGGTCGACGGCGACAAGCCGAGCGCCAAGGCCCTGCGCGACCTGTTCCGCTGCGGCGAACGCCGCTTCGGCCTGCCCATCGTTGCGGAAGATGCGGTCGTTTTGGCGCGGCACGCCGACGCGGAGCCGCGGCGGCGGTGCCGTCAGTGCGCCCAGAGCCATGCGGCGCGAGTAGGGGTCCCGCTCGTCCGGGCCCGCAATTGCCTGAAGCGCCGCGAATGCATCCGCGGCCGTCAAGGCGAACAGGGACACGCAGTCCAGCGAGCGGCAGGCTGGTACGATCCCCTGCGTCGAAACCAGACCGCGGCTCGGCTTGCAGCCGACGATATTGTTGAGCGCCGCGGGTACCCGTCCCGAACCCGCCGTATCCGTGCCGAGCGCGAGGGGGACGATGCCGGTGGCGACCGCAACTGCCGACCCCGAGCTGGACCCACCAGCGATCAGATCGCCGCGCAGCGGGTTGCGGGGCGTCCCGTGTGGAGAGCGGGTTCCGACAAGGCCAGTGGCAAACTGATCAAGGTTGGTCTTGCCGACAATGAGGGCGCCGGCCGCCTTCAGGAGCTGCACAGCCTTGGCGTCACGGTCTGGCGTGTAGGCGTAGGCCGGACACGCCGCCGTTGTCGCAAGGCCGGCCACGTCGATGTTGTCCTTGATGGCCACAGGTATGCCATAAAGTGGCAGGCTACTGTCCGCCGTGGCCGCAAGCGTCCTTGCCTCGCGCACGACAGCGGCTTCCTCGCGCAGGCTGATGAAGATCGCGGGATCATCGACCTCGCGGATGCGCTCGAACGTGGTCTGGATCGTCTCCACGGGCGCTGCCGTGCGGGCCCGATGCGCGGCCAGGAGCGAAGCAACGGAATGGGTCACGAGGGATCTCCAACTGCGCCAGCGAATGCAATCTGCAGCATGCAAGGCGCCGGCCAGGGGCGGCAACCGCAATGGCTGCGCATATTCCAGCCGCCTCGCTTGACTGTGGTTGTCGATTCCGCCCATGTGTGTTTGCGGCCACTTGCCCCAGCGTGGCCCGCGCCGGATGGCAGCCGGGCCACACCCCCGCGGGCTCTACGCGTGCCCCGATGCCCTGAGGATAAAGGCATGGCAGGCTCGAAACGGAAGCGCGGTTGCAAGGCGAGTGAAGTCGCATAAGCACATGCCAAAATTTCGCCTGCGGCCAGAGGTCTGCGCTTTTCTCGTGGCTGGGTTCGTCCTTGTCTGTCTGAACGCGCATTTTTGGCGACTGCTCTATCAAACGGTGGCCCCCAGCGGAGCGTTTGAATGGCTGTTTCTCGCCAGTGTTGTGCTGGTCGCGCTGGTAATTTTCAATCTGCTGTTTGGGGCTTTTGCCATACCTTACGTTTTCAAACCGGTGGCCACGCTACTGTTGCTCATCTCCGCGGCCGCCGCCTACTTCATGGATGAGTACGGCACCGTGATCGATGCCGGTTTGGTACGCAATATTGTTGAGACCAATGCTGCCGAGGTACGCGATCTTTTGACGTTGAAGCTGGGTGCGTATCTGCTTTTGGCAGGAGCATTTCCGATTTATCTGTTGTGGCGCATCCGCCTCGAGTACGGTTCGCTCGGGCGTGAACTTCTAACCAGAACGGTCGCGCTGCTGGCCTCGGTCGTCATCGTCGTTGCGGCCGTCCTGCCGTTTACGAACGGCTTTATGTCCGTGTTTCGTGAGCAACGGCAACTTCTATATTTCATTTCGCCGGTGAATTCCCTGCACGCAGTCTACAAGTACGTTGCAAAAAAGACTTCTGGTGCGCCCCATAGGCTCATTTCGCTTGGCGAGGACGCACGCAAGGGTAACGCCTGGTTGGGGCGCAAGGGCCGTTCCTTGACCGTCATTGTTGTTGGCGAGACCGCGCGTGCACAAAACTTTTCTCTCAACGGCTACCCCCGTCCGACCAACCCGCGGCTGAGCGAAGTGGCGGGGTTGATCAATTTCCCGCTAGCCTATTCGTGCGGGACGGATACCGCGCTTTCGCTGCCCTGCATGTTCTCCAATCTCGGCAGGGCAAAATTCGATCCCAATCGTGCTGCTCGCCAGGAGAACTTGCTCGACATCGTGCAGCGTGCGGGCTTTGCGGTGCGCTGGCGCGAAAACCAATCGGGTTGCAAGGGTGTTTGTGTCCGTGTCCCGACTGAAGTGTTGGTCGAGACGAAACCTCATCGCTTCTACGAGATTGCTGATGCGCTTGACGAAGCGCTCTTACGCGATCTGCCCGAGCGGATCAGCGCCCTCGATCGGGATGGGTTGTTCGTGCTGCATATGATGGGCAGTCACGGGCCAGCGTATTACAAGCGCTACCCCGAGCAGTTCGAGCATTTCAAGCCGGCCTGCAAGGAGGCACAATTCAGCCGGTGCAGCAGGGACGAGATCGTGAATGCCTACGATAACACCATTGTGTACACAGATCATGTGTTAGGCGAGTTGATCGCTCTCTTGCAGCGCGAGGACAAGGCTGGCCTTGCAACGGCGCTGATCTATTTGTCAGACCATGGGGAATCGCTAGGCGAAAGCAATTTATACCTGCACGGCATGCCCTATGCTCTGGCGCCGGAGGTGCAAAAGCACATTCCGATGCTCCTTTGGCTATCACCCCGCTACCAACAGGCATTCGCGGTGGATGCGGGCTGTATTGCCGCGCGACGGGAGCGACCAGTAAGTCAGGATAATTTGTTTCATTCCATTCTCGGTGTCCTGGACATCGAGACACGTCTCTACGACGCCAAGCTTGACATTTTCGCGGGTTGTCGCCGCAGTTATGATTGAGCGTCGGCCCACCGACGCTCGCGGCGTTACGTTTTTCGCAGGCTTGTTAAGCCGGAAAGCGCGCCGCAAAGCCTTCGAGCGGCAGCCTGAGCGCGTTGCTGACGTAACTGATCATTCGATAATAGCCGGCAAGCATGAGGATTTCGAGCAGCGCTTCATCCGCGAAGCTCCGCTGCAAAGCCTGCCAGCTCTGATCGTCAACATCGCAGTTTGCGTGCAGTTGGTCGCAAACGGTGAGCAGGAGGCGCTCCTCATCGCTCCAGACTGGATCACGGGCTCCTCCTTTGACGGTGGATGTGATCTGTTGATCGCTAAAGCCGGCCCGTCCCGCAAAGAAGGCAATATGGACACCCCATTCGTACTCGGATCTGCACAACGCGGTCACTCTATCGATGACGATTTCGCGCTGGCGGAGCGTGAGGTAACCCAGGCCAAGCGGGGCACCATTCATGAAGCGCTCAAAGATGCGCTGATCGCGGGCCAGCGTCGTGAACAAATGGAGCGGTGCGAACCCCTTGGGCATCAACCGGTCGAAGCACTCCTGGATTTTCGGCGCATAGGGCGGCTGCGCCGCCGCCAACCGGCTCGCCATCGCAGACCTCATGCTATAGCTTATGTAGCAAAAGGAGATCATTTTGTTATGCTATGGAAAATATAGCATGTCAAGCGAAGTGCTACCCGGGCGCCGCGCACGGGGCTCGCGATCCGGCCGGCCAATTATGGTCTTGCTCGATCTCTTGGGACGCCGGATGGCGCTGCGCGTCCTATGGGAGCTATCCACGGCGCAAGGGCCGCTCACCTTTCGAGCTCTGCAAATGGCTGCTGATACCAATCCCAGCGTGCTCAATAGCCGGCTCTGGGAGCTGCGCATGGCGCGTATTGTCGAGCACGCAGGCGGCGGTTATCGCCTGAGCTCCACAGGAAGATCGTTGCTGGCCTTGATTTTACCTTTACACGCCTGGGCCGATCGTTGGGCAGCACAACTGAAGCGGTCCGGGTCGCGGCGCCCCGCGCAGCCAACAAGAACAAGGAAGCTAAAAAAGTAATCGCGGCGCGAACCTGGCGCGTCGCGCGGGCCCAGCGAGGGAAGCTGTGCGCGAGGAGCTGCATGGTCGCGCGGCGTTGCACCAAGGCGCGGCACTTGACCCCGCGCAGGCGAACCAGTCGTTTGTCGCCGCGCGGTCCACGGGTATAAGCTGCCCAAGGCATGGCGCGAGTGGCACCGTTAGGTTGCTGCGAGGCTGAGGGACAGGGAGGCTCGCAATGCAGACTTTCGCTGGCAGGCTTGCGGTGGTTACCGGTGGTGGCAGCGGTATGGGCCGCGAGCTGGTTCGCCAACTCGTCGCCGAGGGCTGCGACGTGGCGATGTGCGATGTTTCCGCGCCAGGCATGACCGAGACGCTCGAGCTGTGTCGCAGCCAGGGCTCGTCTCCGGATATCCGCATCACCAGCCACGTCGCCGACGTCTCCGAGGAGGCTCAGGTCCTACGCTTTCGTGACGCGCTCACGCGAGATCACGACACCGACAAGCTCCACTTGCTTTTCAACAATGCGGGGATCGGGGGAGGGGGCAGCCTTTTTAGCAATAGTCGCGCACAATGGGAAAAGACCTTCAACATCTGTTGGGGCGGGGTGTATTTCTGTACGCGCGCCTTCCTCCCGATGCTGGTGCAGGCGGATGAAGCGCACATTGTGAATACGAGTAGCGTCAATGGATTTTGGGCCTCGATCGGACCAAATATCCCGCATACGGCCTATTGCGCCGCCAAGTTTGCTGTCAAGGGCTTCAGCGAGGCGCTGATCGCCGACCTGCAAGTCAATGCACCACACGTCAAGTGCTCGGTTGTCATGCCGGGGCACATCGGCACATCCATTGTCTCCAATTCGCGCCGGATTCAGTACGCAACCCAATCCGATGTCATGAATGCGGAGGAACTGGCGCAGATGCGTGTCCGTTTGGCAGCGAGCGGACGGGATCTGTCGCAAGTATCGGATGCCGATTTGCAGGCACTATACCGTGAACGGGCCCGCCAATTCCTTGAGAACGCGCCGACAACGGCGGCGGCGGCGGCGACTATTATCCTCGACGGCGTCAAAGCGGGTCGCTGGCGCATTCTCGTCGGCACTGATGCGCATGAGCTAGATGCAATGGTCCGTCAGGCCCCCGACGAGGCCTATGACGCTGCCTTCTTTGAAAGCTTTACAGCCAAATCGGGCTGGCGGGTGGGGCGCTGAGCGCCAGTGCCCTGGCGCGCACCCCCACGCGCACAAGGGCGACAGCACGGTGCCGGCCCGATGTTTTGCTGTTTGCGCGTCGGCCTGATAAGCCCGATGACGCCTCCACTTGTGCCAGACTGCGTTAGCCCGAGGTTCGCCGTTGAAGCCTCAGAACAAATGAACCGCATGGGGTGCGAGCAAGCCGATGGCGGTAAAAACAAGGCCAAGGCCGGCAAGGCCTAGCGCGAGCCAGGTGAGAACAATCATGCCGGTTATCACGGTTGCCGACGCCAGCACGATGCCGATTTGAAAAGCGGCTGAAGCAACCTCGTAGTGGTGGTACCGTGCTAATGCGGTATCCCGCTTTTTCTCCATTTCCTTGGCGCGCTCCGCCAGCTCGACGGTACCCTCACGCACCTCCGGTTCAGAGCGGTAGCGCGCGGCCGTCTTTTGCCACGCCTCGATCTGTTTCGTTGCCGCCGTCTTGATGGCGTCCGGCGCAGCGGGGGCATTGACCGCCATTTCCTCCGCGGCGGTGAGCACAACGGTACGCCGTATGTTTTTGGCTTGAAAAAAGGCCCACAGGTTTGAGGCTTCCACATTATAGCTGAGGGCCGCTGTTTGCGCACTTTTGCCGAGCGTTTCCGACAAGGCGAGGAACAGTGCCATCACGCCGATCAGCAAGGCGACCTTCTTGTTGATGTTATCGAGGAAATTGCCGTGACCTCCCGAGTGGGCATCGTGTTTGATCTCATGCTCAACCTCATGTTGCACCGCGTGCACGCCGTGGGTCATCTGCTCTCCCCATCGCTCAAGTGTTGATCGCCGCTTGGGTTCGTTGGCCCAGGGCATATACATCATCTATGGGGCATGCGCATGCGGCTCGTAACATGAACGACAAGCCGGCGAGGTCAGCGCAAAAATGGGGCAGGCGAGCTGCGACCTTGCTGTGCGCGTGCGAATTGCAAAATTCCAATCTGCGCCGTGCACAATTGATCCTGCGGCAAGGCCATTTCCAGCGCAGCGATGCTGGGCAATTTGGCGCTGCGCGCCGTTCGCATAAGGGCGCCCAATGAGCCGCGCGGCCTCTCGCCGATTGGAGCGGCCCCGACGGCGCCCGGGGCCATTCTGTCGGCCAGCTAGGATCTACTATGCTTGAGCGGCGAATGGCGTCCGACGTGAAGCAGGACGAGGTGGCGACGCTCACGCCATCCTGGCTTGCAATCCGCCGCGCGCTGTGGGGATACGCCTTGCCTCGGCGGACACGTGCGGGTCGGCACCAGAGGTCAGGTAAAGGGGATTGATCAGGTCAAGGGGATTGAAAAGTCCGCCAGAGTTGCCCCACATCGCCTGCAGCGCTGCCGCTCTCACCGGCCAAGCCGTGGTGGTGGCGGGAGCCGTCCTGATGCGGCAGCGGCAAGGAGACCCCGGCAATCTCCGCCGCGCCCGCGCCCCCCGTTGTCCAGGAGGTCTCTGCAGCGGCTCGGCCAACGGCCGAGCCGCGCGCCAAAGTGGGTCTATTCTGTGGCCGGCGTGGCGTCCACGAGATAGAGCTTGCCGCCAGAGCGATAGATAATGGCGCCGTTCGATACTTCGTGGGCGCCTTTGCCCAGAACGTCTGGACTTGGCGTGGACTTTGGCTTGCCCATATGAAGTTTGAACGTTTTCTTGTCGACATAGACCCCTTCATTGTTGCCAAGTTCGGCAACCGCCGAGGTTTCAGCCTTCATATATTGCGGCATTCCAAGTTGTGAGCCCGGGCCAGACATGCCGAACTGCGCAATTGCTATTCCGGAAGCGCCGATGGTCGCGCCGACCACGGCAGCCGCAATGGCAACTAGGCTCGATCTTGCAAGTGACATCGCCTCATTCTCCTAATCTGTGCTCGTGCGTAGGCTGACTATGGGGCGCTCTTTTTGCAGCGGGCGATATAGGCGCTATCACTGATGTCCATCCGGGGTAAGACCCTACGCGGTGACCTCAGGCACAAGAGGATTGCTGCCGTAGGTCTGCCGCCTGGCGGTAGGCCAAAAGGCCGCCAGGGTCGAACGCCCACGCGGGTGCAGGAGGATTTGTTCTTTTCGCCGCACCGCCACTAGCCCTGCAAAGGCGGGGGAAAAAGCCCTAAGTACCCCTCCTCCCTGTCCTCCACCGCGCCACGCCGGCATCAATGCGTCTCACCACCAGGGCGTCTTTGTTTTGCGCGGGCAGCCTTCCACGCAAACCTGCGCAGCTAAGTGGCCCTTTGCGCCATTCGTCTCAGTGGGGTGATGCGGGGAAGCTGATCACTACGCACGACGATGGCGGGCCGCAACGGCGCGCCAGCGGAAAGCTCGATCTCATCCGGTGTCGAGGCCGTGACAGGCAGTGACGCGGGGCTCGTTGCCGCGGCAAAGCCTCGCAACGTTATGCCTCAACCTCAAGCGCGTTCGGGCGATTATCGACGTTGGCGTCGGCGATCAGGGCGGTTGATCGGCATGGCGTGCATTCCAACGGGCCTCTTTAATGGCGCCGCCCCAGGGCGCCCGAGGACGCCGGTCCGGCTATCCGGCCCTCTGAGCGCAGGGCAGAGCTGTCGAGACAGGGCGGCGGTGGACGCTTTATTCATGAACTTAGCGGGCAGGAGTTCCGATTGAGCGAGTTCGGCACTAGCTTGCTGGCTTGTCCGCAAAACGCTTAATGCGGGGCGTTGCGTCTTGGTCCGGTCGCTTTTCAATTATGTCAGGTTGACGACCGAGGCGCTGTCGCGGATCGAGTTCGTCCTTGCTGCAACCACCATTGTGATTGGGTTGGTGTTTTGGACCAGGGCGGATTTTGCTGAAGCTCAGCGCAGTGCCGAGGCCAAGGTGTCTGCCGCCGCCCTGGCTATGGAGGAACTCGCGCGCAGTTCTCTGCTGGCAATTGATGGTGTGCTCGAGGCCGTCGTCTCGCGCATCGCCGAACATGGCCTGGACAAGCTTGCATCCAGCGGGGAGCTAAGGCGCATGGCGAGCCGCCTTCCCAAAACGGGTGCGGTCTTCATCGCTGATAAGATCGGCCACGTGATAGCCGACACAGAATCCTACCCCTCCCCCGTCACTGTCAGCGATCGCGAATGGTTTCAAATCCTGCGCGATGGAAAAGCGGAGTTCCATGTCGGCCGCGCGCTGAAGGGTCGAACGGTGCACAATTTCTTTTTTCCGGTGGCGCGTTCGATCCGAGCGACCGATGGCAGCTTTATGGGTGCGGCGCAGGTTGGCGTGGAAGTCACCTACATTGCCCATTTGTTTCGCGATCTCGATGTCGGTACCGGCGCGCAACTCGGCCTCTATGCGGGGCATGACGGAGCCGTCGTGGCCAGATACCCCATGACCGAGGCCCTGCTCGGGGAAACACTCGCAACGTTGCCCTCCTTCGCAGCATTGACGCAAACGCGGGCGCAAAGTTGGATGGGGTGGACCAGCATCCGCGGCGAGGTCCAACTTGTTTCAGTGCGCGCCGTGCAAGGCTGGCCTTTGCTCGTCAGAGCCACCGTTTCTGAGGCTGCAGTGTATTCGCGCGCAAAAAACCGGCTTTTCTGGCGTATATCCGCCGCCGCAGCAATGATCGCGGTGCTTTTGCTACTGACGGCACTCGCCGTTCGCCAAGCCAGAAGAGAGGCCTCCCTCCTGGCCGAGCTCGAGCATCGTGTTAAGAACATGCTGAGTGTCGTAGGGGCCATTGTCGAGCGTGCGCGTGAAGACACGGGGTCAAAAGATGAATTCATCAGCTCACTTCGGGGCCGGATCCAATCGATGGCAGCGCAGGCGCTTTTGAGCGAGAGCCATTGGCGCGGTGTCAATCTCGCCAGCCTAATACAGGCAGAGCTGGCACCTTACGTGACGGCGACCAATACAAAGCTTCAAGGTCCCGCGGTCTACCTTACGCCGGACGCAACCCACGCCGTGGCCATGGTGATGCATGAACTCGCGACCAATGCGGCCAAATATGGCGCGCTCTCGCGACCCGACGGAGTCGTCTCGGTGCACTGGACACTGCCGAGTAAGCAGGCCGAGGGGCCAGCGCTGCAGATTGAATGGGACGAAATCGGCGGCCCTGAGGTCGCAAACCCGCAACGACAGGGTTACGGCAGCAGCGTCATTCGTGATCTCCTGACCTACGAGCTGGGCGGCAAGGTCGATCTCTTGTTCGCGCCCCGCGGTGTCCGTTGCAGGATAGAGCTGCCCGCATGGTCGATCCTTGAGGCGCCGGCCTGATCACTTTGCAGATGCCCTTTATTGCCAAGCGTTGGCGGTTTTCGCCACGCACCGGCCGACGTGCCTGGCACGACGTCGGTAGCCGATCTTGCGAGCTTGGGGGCCGACCATCGAACGGCGTGCCGGACGGCCGAACCGGCCCATTGCTGCGACGGAAATCCGCACCCGCTGCCCCGAGGGCTTTAGGTTCTGCGCCCAAGCGGCCTTGCCCGTCGCGCCGATCGCCGGGGCCCGACGCGGCGCGAGGGATGTCGAGTTTGGCGGACCCTGCTAATATATCGAGGGCATTCAATTCCCCGCCAACAGCGCGATGTCCGGCGCAATAAAGTGAGCGGGACGCGCGTCGCCCTAATGTGCAGAAACCGGAGGACCCAGATGTTGCAACGCCTATTAATTGCCGCGTGCCTAACCGGATTGCTTCTGTCTCTAACCCAAGCAACGGCCAGCGCGCAGGATAAGCCCGTGCGCGTGCGCGGAACCATCGACCGGGTGGAAGGCGACGTCTACGTGATCAAAGCCCGCGGCGGCGGTGAGCTGAGGGTAACATTGGCGGACAAGGCGCCGGTCGTGGCCGTGGTCAAGGCTGCGCTGGCCGACGTCAAGCAAGGCTCCTACGTCGGCATCGCCAGCATGCCGCAATCGGACGGCAGCCAAAAAGCGCTTGAGGTGCTGATCTTCCCCGAGGCGATGCGCGGGGCGGGCGAGGGGCACTATGGGTGGGACCTGCAACCCTCGAGCATGATGACCAATGGCAATGTGGAGCAAACGGTGACATCGGTCGACGGGCAGGTCCTCATGGTGAAGTATAAGGATGGCGAGAAGAAAATCGTGGTCCCGCCGGATATTCCCATCGTCGCATTCGTGCCTGGGGACAAGGCTGAGCTAAAACCCAGCGCCGCGATCTTTATTGCCGCCGCAAAGCCGCAGCCGGATGGGACGTTGCAAGCACCGCGCGTGGCGGTTGGTCGTGGAATTGCTCCGCCCATGTGATCGTGGCGCGCCATCGCATCGGTGCGCCACCCTCAGGCGGCCGTCGACGCACCTGGCCCCGTCGTAAACATAGCGGCGCGTGGCGGCTTCGGCGCGAGCATGTTGCCGCCATGCATAAGGGTTGTGCCCGGAACGCCCGATGGCAGGAGCAGGCTTGGACATGCCGCGTGCGCAAGGATGACCCGAAAGAGCGGGTAGAGGATAGGAGTGCAACATGAGTGCCATCAGCGGATACCACGCCCACGTCTATTTTGATGCGAGCAGCAGGCAACAAGCACAAGCCCTGTGCGAGGCGGCCGGGAAAACCTTTCCTGTTGTGGTCGGGCGGATGCACGACAATCCGGTCGGCCCGCATCCGAGAGGCAGCTGTCAACTTGCGTTTCAGCCCGAGCTCTTCGGGCGTGTCATCCCTTGGCTGTTGGAAAATAGAAAAGGTCTGACGGTCTTCGCGCACGCCAGCACGGGCGATGCCATTAAGGATCACACCGAACACGTGCTTTGGCTTGGCGCGTCCGAGGCCCTCAATCTATCGGCGCTTACTCGGCCCTGACGCGGACACCACGGTCGGGCGGGCTTTGGCCAAACGCCGCCATTTCCTGCAGACGCTGTAAAACTTGCTCGTGCAGGCGTCCTGGTCAATGCTCGTCGTTGCGCCGGGCGAGGGCCCGGTGACGTTCAATGTCTTCAGGCTCCTCCTCGTCGATATGCGTAAGCCCGTCCCGCGCGTGCGCCTGCGCGTGCAGGAGCTCGTCAAGTTTCGCTTGGATCGCTTGGGTATCTCGGTATTCGGCCCGCTGGATCAGAAGTGTCATGAACCAGGTGGCAAGCACGGCAAAACCGTGCCAGCCAAAGCTTTCGCGGTCCTGGAGCACCCAGGCCAGGCCGTATGCAATAACAAGTAGAAACGCGAGTGGATGCCCGGCCAGGACGCCCAGGCTCGTCAGCGAACGTCGGATCATTTCCATTGCAAATGTTCCATCGACCATTGGGTCGCAAGCTCAAACGTAGCAAACTGGTTGAAGGTTCCGGGTCGCCTCCCCTAAGCCTGCCACGCAAAATCGCGCCATTCAGGAACGCTTAGGGAATAGCTTCGTTGGAACGGTATGGCACACAAGGACTCGCAGCGATCGCGACGACCCGACATTGGCGGCGACAAATCGCACCGTGCCGGCTCAGATGCGAAGGGCGCCGACCAACCAGGGCGGCGGACCATGCCCTGGGCCCGGGGCGTGCATGGTGCCGCCATGGCGCCGCGCTTGCCGAAGGGCGCAACCAACCTGCAAACGAACTTTGACGCATCGGGGCTACCGATACCTGACTTGTTCGATGTCATTACCTTCTTTCGGGCTCGCGGCGACAGTTTCCCGATCATCGCCAGTATCGGTTTTTGGACCAGGGAGAACCCTGGCAAGGCCTTGAGCGCGCGCGGACTGAAACTGTGGTACGAGACAGAACTGAAACGCAGGGTATTGGGTAGGCCTGCAGGATCAAAGCGCAGATGAGGCGCGGCCTGTCGGGGGCTGGAAAGCTCGTGCGCAAGCGTGCAGCTGTTGCAGTGTGGCTCGACTATACGGTGGAGGGTCGGCGGGCGAAATTCCTGCCCAATCTCTCCGCGGTCGCGGTCGCCGGCGAGTACCTATGGACGGCCTCCGACGAGATGCGCACCATCGAGTGCCTCGCGCCCGTGCGCGGCGGCTATCGTCTCCAGAGAAAGTTTGAGCTCGACTCGCTTTTTCCGGGCTTGCCTGGCAAGGAGGAGGAGCACGAAGCGGATATCGAAGCCCTGGATGTGGCCGACGGCCGCCTGTGGCTAACGGGATCCCACGCCTTGACACGCCGTGCGCGCGGCAAGATGGGCCGGGATCGCGTCGACCCCAAAATTCGTAAGCGGTTGAGCCGCAGGCTTTTGGGGTCGGTGCCGCTTACTGAAAATGGCGCCGCGCTGAGCACGCCCGGAAACGCCTTGCCATTCGAAGGCAAGGGTAGCTTGCGCACACTGCTCGGAAGCGACCCCTATATCGCCCCCTTCATGGATTTGCCCAGTAAGGAGAACGGGCTTGACGTCGAGGGCCTGACAGTCTTGCGCCGTAAGCTCTATCTGGGTCTGCGTGGCCCCGTGCTAGATAGCATTGCCATCATCGTCAGCATGGGCACTGAGGCGCATGGCTTGGGTCCTACGCCGCCGGTTTTGCACTTTCTCGATCTTGACGGAGGCGGTGTGCGGGACCTGACGCGCTGGAAAGACGGCATATTGATCCTTGCCGGGCCTGTTACGAGTAGTGATGCCCCGTTCGCTTTATTCCATTGGAAACCTCAGCGCACGGCTAAGATCGAGAAGCCACGACACGTGCGGGATTTTGCACCGGGACTTGACCATCCGGAAGGTATTTGCGCGCTTCGCCGCGACAATAAGGAGGGTCTTGTCGTGGTCTACGATACGCGCGATCAGGCGCGCACCGTGGGCACACGCTACCGTGCGGATTGGTTTAGCTCGGCGGGGGGATCCTAGCCCAACCACGGCGGCTTTGGCTTGCGTCGAAGACGCATCAAGCGCCTGCGTGCTGGTTCGGCGAACCTGCTGTGCAACGCAGCGGCGCACAATAGGTTCTGCTCAGTTGCGCACAAGGAGCCGCTGCACCGGAAACGCTCGTTGGCAATGCGTCGCAGACATTGGCCGCCCGCCTTGCGGGCGCTCAAGCCGAGCTAGTGCGCCTCTGTGCGATTGGCCGCCACTGCGCCAAGCTCATGGCGAGAAAGGCAAAGGCTGATCCAGCCCGCCCCTTCCACGATCAGGTCGATACCCACGCAAAAGCCGATAAACCAGAGACCGGAGGCCGGCCAGGCATGCCAAAGCATTAAGCCGAGGAGCATGCTGATGGCACCGCTGAGGGCGACCCAGCCCCAATGGGGAAAGCGATACCAGATCGACGCCAGCAAGCGGAATGAGCCCATCCCGAGGAGCAATGCTGAAAACAGAAGAGTCAAGGCAAGCGCGGCGGCAACCGGGTGCCGGAACGTCAATATCCCCGTTACCACATAGAGTGCGCCGGAAAGTACCAGCAACAGCGACCCGACCCATTCCCGCGCGCTCAGGGCGGCGATGATACGCACGAGGCCACCCAGCAACAGTACTGTCGCCAGAAACAGCATCGATGCATAAGTTGTGGCAAGCGAATAGAGTGTAGCGGCGACGCCGATCGCGATCAGGGCGGCCCCCAGTACGAGGAACCAAGTGCGGTGGCGTTGAATATAGGCAACGGTCCTGCGCTCTTGCTCTAGGTCGTGGCTCAGGATATCGAGGTAATTGGTGGCCATGGGCGTAGCGCTCCTTGCTCGCGGCTTGCGCTTTTCACTGAGCGTCAGTCTGTGCGCGCCCAGCACCCATCACATCGGTGTCAACGCCGATATTCAACTGCGGTCAATACCGAAGGCCGGTGCCTCGCGGCCGCTCCGCCCTGCGGCGTTCCGTCGTGCCGCCCTCAGCTGCAATCGCTATGGCTAAACTTAAGCGAGGACCGCCGGGGATGCCAGTCACGGCGCTGTGCGGCACGGTTCACAGGCCAAAGCCGGCCGCGGTCAACGTGTCCCTGAGCCCCTCATCCTCGAGTGCGGCCCTAAATCGCAGCACGGCCGGTCGTTGTAGCCGGACCTTCGGCACCGCAAAATCGTAGTGCTCATCCTGCAGGGGTATGAACCCCAAGTCGTAGCGGTGCGCGACGCTTTCAATGCTAACACCCCAATCGGCTCGCCTCTGTGCTACGGCCGCCGCGACGGCGTTGTGCGATTTAGGCTGCGACCAGTACCCTGGTGGACGATTCCCCCTCAGAAGTCGGTCGATCAGGATGCGCGTCCCACTACCGGCGTTGCGAGACACCATCAGACAGTCAGCCGCGCCGCGCGCCGCCTCTACAGCGACCTCTCCGGAACGCCCCTCGAAGCGGCGGTCGCCTTTGCGGAAAACGACACCCTGCAGGCGCCTATAGCCCGGAACGAGCTCCAAATCGGGCGTCAGTAAGGGCCGATTATATTCGCCGCTGATCGGATCCATGAGATGAATGGGGGCAATGTCGCACTCTCCGCGCTGGGCGGCGGACAATCCTCCCGTGCTGCCCACATTCATGACCTTGACGGCCAGCCCGCGCGCTTGCAGATGCTCGATGATCAAATCAAGGCCAATGCAGTGGCTGCCGATGATGACGAGCTCCGCGAGACGATGCGTCCGGCCAATCAACGTTACGGAAACTGCCGTGTCGGCCGCCACGCTCTCAACCTGCGGGTCGATTGCAATGAACCCATCAGCTTGGCTGAAGGTTGTGACCGAACCCGACCCTTTACCCACGGGGTACGCCACGAGCCCGCTGTCGTCAGCGTTCCGCACCAGGCAAACCATCATGTATTCGGTGCGGCCGCGTTCGGACGTAACGCGTAAAGGCAGTGTCGCCGGTATGCGCTCTGTTTCATGCTGTGGCAATCCGGCCAAGCTGCGGATCACCGGGGCCACAAACTCATGGAAGGTAAAAATCGCCGATGTCGGGAAGCCGGGCAGCACGGCCACGGGCTTGCCCGCCGAGACAGCCAAGCAAAGCGGTTTGCCGGGCTTGAGGGCGACGCCGTGAACAACGACCCCGGGATCGGTCAGGCGGGCGACGGCACGATAGCACACATCACCCGCGCCCTTCGACGTTCCGCCTGACATCACGACGGCATCGCAGCGGTCGAGTCCTTCTGCAATTAATCGGGCCAATTGGTCCTCATCGTCAGGGCCAATGCCAAGCTGCTCTGGAACGCCGCCGGCCTCCACAACGGCTGCCGCCAGGATCGCCGCATTCGAATCGTACACTTGGCCCGCACGCAGCGGCTGGCCGGGCGCCAGGATTTCATCGCCCGTCGAAACGATGGCCACGCGCGGTTTGCTGCGCACAAGCACGCTCGAGTGGCCAACCGCGGCAAGCATGCCGATTTCGCGGGAGGTAATTGTCTCCCCAGCCCGGACCACCATTTCACCACGCGCTAGATCGCTGCCGGCAAACGCGATGAACTGGCCCGGCGTTGCTGCGCGATGGATCTGAATGCTTGTTTTGCCGTCCGCCGCCAGCGTCTCCGTGTGTTCCACCATTACGATGGCATCCGCGCCGCGCGGCACCATGCCGCCGGTTGCGATCAAACTCGCCGACCCCTCCAGCACGGGCAGGCGCGGCTCGACGCCCGGAGTAAGGATCTCCGGGTTCAGCGTGAGCACGATCGGGTCCCGTTCGCTGGCGCGCGCGGTATCGCCGGAGCGCACGGCGAATCCGTCGACGCTGGCACGGTCAAAACCCGGCACATCCACCTCGGCCAGCACCGACGCCGCCAATATCCGGTTCAGGCTGTGCGCAAGTGGCACCACTTCGCTGCCGAGTGGCCGCGGGCGGAGATGATGATGGAAACGCGCGATGGCTTCGTCGCGATCGACTACCTCGAGGAACTGATCCTGGCGCGCAAGGCGGCCCAGCGCCGCCTCGATGTCGGTCTGGATCCGGGAGTGCCCTGCGTCATTGCGATTGTGCACGGTCATATCCACTATATAGGTATACCGTGACGGTCGCCCCCTGGGGGTAGCCCTCGCTTTTTTCCGGAATCAGCACAAACCCGTCTGCCTCGGTTAAGGCGCTTAAGCCCGCTTCGGCAAAGAAAGCGATCGGCTCCGCGGAGCCATCGCCCAGGCATCGCACCGGCCGGAGCTCCGTGAGGCCGATTTCTGAGACGATCTTACGTGCCACCGTCATTGACAGCGACGGGAACGGAAGCGCCGCAGGGTGGCCGCCGAGCCGACGCACGGCTCGTCCGGCAAAGTACTCATAGGCCAGTAGGCAGGCGATGGGAGCGCCCGGCAGAAGGAACGCCAGGACCCCCGCCACTACCCCCATCCCCGCGGTCTCGGCGTGCCGAAGGGCCACGCCGTGGTTGGCGATTTCGCCCGCTTCCATGAGCGCGCTTGCCGCATAATCATTGGAACCGCACCCGGTCCCACCCACAAGCAGGATAAGATCCGCACCCGGCAGCATGAGAGCATGGCGCAGCGAGGAAGCGTCGCGAGGAATGGTACGCTGTTCCAGCGCGATGCCTGCGTCGCGTTCGATCAGCGCGCGCAACAAGGGTCGGTTCGCGTCATAGGCTCGGCTTTGCGCGCTTGGGCTGCCTGGTGGGATCGTTGCGTCGGCTAGCAGGCAACGCACTCGTGGCTTGCGCACTACGGCCACGCGCCCGAGCCCTGCGCACGCAAACAGGGCGATATCGGTAGGTCTGAGCCGTCGTCCCGCTGCGGCGAGCGGGCGGCCACGAACCGCTTGGCTACCTTTCCGTTCAACGCCGCTTCCCGCAACAATTGGCTCCGTCAGTGTGGCCCTGCCCGCTGCGTCCGCTCCGACCTGTTCCAGGCGGACGACCGCATCGGCCCCACCCGGCAGGATTTCGCCGGCATTTATCCGGCACGTGCCGCCGGGCGCGAGGTCGCCCGCAGGGGTGATAAATTGCAACAGGCACGGATTGTAAGTGCTCGCCCCGACGGTCTCCTCGGCCCGCACCGCGATGCCGTCGACCGCTGCTCGATCAAACGGCGGGATGTCGAAATTCGCCAACTCATCGCGCGCGAGAATGCGACCTGCACCTTCCGTTACCGGAACATCTTCTGCGGTCAGTACTCCCGCGTGCGCGTCGATCCACGCGAGCGCATCCTCTACGCGTGCCCTAGTGGCGCTGGCATGGGACCGGTGCTTGGCCATTTGGCAGATATCGGGTTCAAGTTATTGCGATGCTCTTCTGCCGGGCCTAATGCCGAACGGCAAGCCCCCCAGGCTCAAGCCACAAAGATTACCGGGCCCGCCAACCGCCATGGTTACCAGCGCCGGTGCCCTCACGGCCGTGGCGGTTGCCGTCGCGTTCGCGCTTTGGCGGAGGCGGACGCGTGCCACTTTGCCTGGTCGCCCCGGCGGATTGCCCAGCTAGCCCGCGCGGGAAGTTGACGGCGGCCTCGCCGACTAAATCAAAAAATCATCCTTCTTGGCCTTGCCTCCCCTGGTGGCCTTGACCAGCCAGCGAGGCATGAGGCCGCGACCAGTCCATGTGTTCGCCGGATTGTCCGGATCGCGATACTTGACGGGTACCTTGCCTTTCCCGCTTCGGCCGAACAGGTCGTCGATGTCAAAGCCGTACGCCTTGGCCATTGCGATGGCCTTGAGACGAACCTCTGCCCGCTCCTTGTGGAGCTTCGCGACTTTCAAGCGTGCGACCTGCAGCTCGGCCCGCACGAGCTGGCTATAGGACATTTTGTCGATGTTGCTAAGCCTTGCCATGGCGTATCTCCAGAAAAGCGCGGATGCACGGATCATTAGATGCTTCGGTTGAGAAAGTATTTCAATGCGGTGGCCCTGCAATGGGATGAACTGAGCTGACCATCGCTGGAGTGAGAACCTCGACCGGGCGTTGGGGGCCTAGTGGCGTGTCGCAAGCGGCGACCGAACACTTGTGACCCGCGCCAGGCGCGAGCTTTGCACGGGAATTGCGCAGCCCATGCGGCGCCGCGCGAAGATCTGTGAGCTCAGATGGGTGTAAAGACAAGGCGGCGAGGCCATGCGAACAGCGGTTCTCGCGACCGGCCGGGCGAGTACCCTCGCCGTATGGCTAGCGTAGCACCTCATCAATGCTCAAGCCGCCGGCGCCATAGTTCATTACGTAGAGGAAGCCTCCCGCCATCGCCAAGTTTTTGTAGAAGTGCATCATGTTATTGAGGTCTCCAACGGGTAGGTGCACCCCAAAAGCCGTGCCCAAGCAGAGCAGACAAAGCGCTGCCGCAGCCCATCGGGTTTTGAACCCCAGCACCAAGGCGAAGCCACCTAAAAGGTGCACAAGGATTGAGATCCACACGGCCACTTCGGGAAGGGGTATGTGAACGCTGGCGAAATACCTGGCAGTGCCAGCTGGATTGCGCAGCTGGAGCACACCGTCCCAGATAAAAAGGCTGGCCATCAGCACGCGCGCGAGGATGGGCCAAAAGGCCATGATCCGGTGCATGGGCATCTCCGCAGTGAGATCGGCGGAATTTTCGGCCATGTTACGCGTTCCATCAAGCAGCCTTGCACGGGCCATCAAGCCGCGTTGCACGGGCGTTCGCCGCCAAGTTGAGGCTAGCTCGGGGTCGGGCACCGCCTCATCGTCGGGGCGCGGCGTGGCAAGGCCGGCGGTCAAATTGGTCCACCAGACCATTTTGCCAAGCGGAATGCCCGATCGGGGCGCGATTCCGCTCGCCGTGGTGAACGATTGCTACGAGAAGAGGTGCCCCACGTCACTCCCCAGCAAAATCAATACGAAACCGGTTCAGCGTGCATCAATCTACGAGAGGACCCGGCACGGCGGCAGCAAAGTCGTTGGTGCTGCTCAGTTGATTAGGGGAGCCCACTTAACGAGCCGACGCCGTGGCGCGCTCCGGCGCACCATCGCGCTGGGGGTCGCTTTTGATTAACGGCTCCTAGCGACGCCAAGGCGCTACTCCATCAATGTTTCCGCCACC
>Ga0081455_10002000_pt1 | contig 24347 bp, 22 predicted proteins | sample TabmetS3T2R1_FD_70207 | JGI IMG/M metagenome (GOLD analysis project Ga0081455, IMG submission 70207) | Tabebuia heterophylla rhizosphere microbial communities from the University of Puerto Rico - S3T2R1 | ecosystem: Host-associated > Plants > Roots > Rhizosphere ...
CGCGCGCGGTGCGCCGGGTCTCGCGCACGGCGCGGACATCCTTGGCGTCCTCTTCGTCGAACAGCGAGGCAAGCTGCTCCATCATGGTGCCGCCCAGCTGGTCGGCGTCGACGATGGTGACGGCGCGGCGGTAGTAGCGCGTGACGTCATGGCCGATGCCGATGGCGATCAGCTCGACCGGCGAGCGCGTCTCGATCCAGTCGATGACGTCGCGCAGGTGGCGCTCGAGGTAGTTGCCCGGGTTGACCGACAGGGTCGAATCGTCGACCGGCGCGCCGTCGGAGATCACCATCATGATCTTGCGCTCTTCGGTGCGCGGCAGCAGGCGGTTGTGCGCCCACAACAGCGCCTCGCCGTCGATGTTCTCCTTGAGGATGCCCTCGCGCAGCATCAGGCCGAGGTTCTTGCGCGCCCGCCGCCACGGCGCGTCGGCCGGCTTGTAGATGATGTGGCGGAGATCGTTGAGGCGCCCCGGGTTGGCGGGCTTGCCGGCGGCGAGCCACTGCTCGCGGCTCTGGCCGCCCTTCCAGGCGCGGGTGGTGAAGCCCAGGATCTCGACCTTGACGCCGCAGCGCTCCAGCGTGCGCGCCAGGATGTCGGCGCTCATGGCGGCGACCGTGATCGGCCGGCCGCGCATCGAGCCCGAGTTGTCGATCAGCAGCGACACCACGGTGTCGCGGAAATTCGTGTCCTTCTCCTTCTTGAAGGACAGCGCATGCATGGGATTGGCGACGATGCGGGCGAGCCGCGCAGCGTCGAGCGTGCCCTCGTCGAGGTCGAACTCCCACGAGCGGTTCTGCTGCGCCATCAGGCGGCGCTGCAGGCGGTTGGCGAGCTTGCCGATCACGCCCTGCAGGTGCGAGAGCTGCTGGTCGAGATGGTTGCGCAGACGGCCGAGCTCTTCGGCGTCGCACAGCTGGTCGGCATCGACGATCTCGTCGAACTTCACCGTATAGGCGTGATACTGCTGGCCCAGCGGCTCGTTGGAGAGCGCACCCGGCGGCAGCCACGGACGCTCGGCGCGGCCCGGCTCCTCCTCGTCGCCCGAGCCCATCTGCATCTCGGTCTGGGCCTGGTCGGCGACGGTCTCGGAGGCATCTTCCTGCTCGGAAGCATCCTCGGTTTCTTCGCCCTGGGCGCCGTAACCCTGGCTCTCGCTCGAATCGCTCTGATCGTCGCCGGTCTCGTTGGACTGGCCGTCGGCGTTCTCCTGGTCCTGCGACTCTTCGGGATCCTCGTCCTGCAGGTCGGCCGATTCGTCGCCGAGCTTGAGGTCGCGGATGAGCTGGCGCGCGGCGCGGGCGAAGGCGTCCTGATTGCCAAGCGCGTCCTTGAGCTTCTGGAAGTCGCGGCCGGCGGCGGCCTCGACGTCGGCCCGCCACATATCGACCATCGCCTTCGCCGATTCCGGTGGCGCGGCACCCAAAAGCTGCTCGCGCGCAATCAGGCCGATCACGTCGGCGATCGGTGCGTCATCCTTGGTCTTGATGCGGGCATGGCCGCGCTGGTCGGAGCGCTGACGCCACAGGGCGGCGAGATTGTCGGCGACACCCGCCATGCGCCGCGCGCCCAACGCTTCGACTCGCACCTGCTCCACGGACTCGAAAATCGCCCGGGCCGTCTCGCCTCGCGGCACGCGGCGCAGGTGCATCTTGCGATCGTGATGACGCAGCTTAAGCGCCATCGAATCGGCCTCGCCGCGGACGCGGCTCACATCCTCGACCGGCAGGTCGCGCGCAGGCACCGTGATGCGCGCTTCCGGTCCCAGGAGCGAACCGCCATCGGGAACGAACGACACGTTCACTTCCTTGCGGGAGATCGCCCGCATGGTCGTGGCAGTGACGCGACGGAACTCCTCGAGGGGAGTTGTGTCCTTGGCCATTGGCGCGTCCTAGTGCAGCTTGCCGCCCTTGCCGCTGCTCGGCGGCAGATCCTTGCCGAAGCAGCGCTGATAATATTCGGCCAGCGTGCTGCGTTCGACCTCGTCGCACTTGTTGAGGAAGGTAAGGCGGAAGGCAAAGCCGATGTCACCACCGAAGATGCGGGCATTCTCGGCCCAGGTGATCACCGTACGCGGTGACATCACAGTCGAAATATCACCGGCGATGAAGCCCGCGCGCGTAAGATCCGCGAGCGCCACCATCGCCGAGATGATCTTGCGGCCTTCCTCGGTGTCGTAGGACGGTGTCTTGGCGGCGACGATGTTCACTTCCTGGTCGTGCGGCAGATAGTTGAGTGTCGTCACGATGGACCAGCGATCCATCTGGCCCTGGTTGATCTGCTGCGTGCCATGATAGAGGCCGGTCGTGTCGCCGAGGCCCACTGTGTTGGCAGTGGAGAACAGCCGGAACGCCGGGTGGGGATGGATCACCTTGTTCTGATCGAGCAGGGTCAGCTTGCCTTCGACTTCGAGCACGCGCTGGATCACGAACATCACGTCGGCACGGCCGGCGTCGTACTCGTCGAACACCAGGGCGGTCGGATTCTGCAAGGCCCACGGCAGGATACCTTCGCGGAACTCGGTGATCTGCTTGCCGTCACGCAGCACGATCGCATCCTTGCCGATCAGGTCGATACGGCTGATATGGCTGTCGAGGTTGACGCGGATGCAAGGCCAGTTGAGGCGCGCCGCGACCTGCTCGATGTGCGTCGACTTGCCGGTGCCGTGATAGCCCTGGACCATGACTCGTCGGTTGAAGGCAAAGCCCGCCAGGATCGCCATCGTAGTGTCGTGATCGAACAAATAGGCGTCGTCGACCACCGGCACGTGCTCGGTAACGGCGCTGAAGGCCGGCACTTCCATGTCGGTGTCGATGCCAAAAACCTGACGAGCAGAGACCTTGATATCCGGCATGCCCGAGACGTTCTGGCGGGCAGCGGTCGTCGTAGAAGCCATCAGACGGATTCCTAACAAAACAAAACCCGCCAAATTGCGGGCCTAAAGACAATAGTCGCAGGCCCGATTGTGCGCTGCAAGCGGCCAATTGGCAGGCCAGATGCGCACCGGCGTCAGCTGGCCGGCAAATGCTCCGATGCCCGCAGGGTGGAATAGGCTGCGTTGATCTCCTTCAGCTTTTCCTCGGCCTCGCGGGCGCCGTTGTTGGCGTCGGGATGGTGCAGTTTGACCAGTTCCTTGTAACGAGATTTCACGTCGGCCTGGGTCAAAGGCCATGAAAGTTCAAGGACTTCGATGGCGCTGCGCTCGGCGGGGGTCAGTTGCTCGCTGCCATCCATGCGGGGCGCCGGCCGTTCCGCAAGTCCGGCATCGTCGCTAAGGCCCAGCGGATCCAGGATCTGCGGTCCGCCGCCGCGCCGCCCACCCAGCGGCCAGACCGGCCGGCGCCAGATCGTGTCGGCGCGGATATGCTGTTCGATCTGGGTAGCGTCGAGGCCGGCGAAATAGTCCCAACGCTTGTTGTAATCGCGAACATGCTCGAGACAGAACCAGCGATACTCGGTCAGCCGGTCGCGTGCTCTCGGCGCACGGTATTCGCCAGCCAGCCGGCAACCCGGCGCCTCGCACACCCGCTCGAAGGATGCGGCGCCATCGGTCGCGGTCAGAGGTTTGGCTCGCCGTCGCTGCATTCGGCTAATATGTGATTAAGCGAATGGCCGGGCAAGAGAGGCGAGCGATGGGTGCGGTGGCGATGGCGATTGACAAAAAGCTTCGGCAGCGGTTCACGCCGCTACGGCTCAGCATTGAAGATGAATCGTCACGGCATCGCGGCCATGCTGGTTTTCGCGAGGGTGGCGAATCCCATTTCCGAGTCGAGATCGTGTCGTCTGCCTTCGAAGGCCAGAGTCGCGTCGCCCGCCAGCGCCTTGTCTACCAGACATTGAGTGACGAGTTCGCCGCCGGCCTGCATGCGCTTGCCCTGACGACGCTCACGCCGGACGAAGACCGCAAATCGTAGGGTCAGCCGTCGAACTCGATCTCCTTGCCTTCGGCCGCGGCCCGCACCGCCTCGGCATCGGGGCCGGTGTAGAATTGCGGCGCCCAGCGCTTCACCACCTCGCCCTCCGCCGACCAGGCGTGGCAGGTGTCGATGACGTACGGCTTGCGCGGCGGCTTGGCCGCGGGCTTGGCTGCAGGGACAGGCAAGCTGCCGTTCTTCGCCCGATGGGCGCGATTGAGTTCACGCGCCTTGCCGGAGGACACCGTCTGGAACGCCGTCGTGGCGACCGGTCCCAGCAGCTCGACGATGTGCGTGCAGCCGTGCACACCGCCCAGCCGAGCCCGGACCTCGCGATGGAAGCCGCCACCGATCCTGAGCCCGATCAACTTTTTGAAGTCGGGCGCGATCTCGCTGCAGATACGATACGGCGACTTGTCGGTTACCGCCTCGACATCGACGATCGTGAACTTGTGGTCGAGGGTGAGACGGATCGACATGTCGTGGACGAAATCGCCGGCCTTCAACGGGCCTCGCCACTCGTTGGCATGCTCGTAGGTCTTCTCGTCGGTGATGCGGCCTTCGATGTCCCACAGGCCATCGTCCCGGAAGAAACCCTGGCAGGTGACGCGGCGGGTATGCAGGTGCTGTCGCCCGACTGGCGGCGAAAGCGGCATGGCTAGTCCTTTCGGCTGGTCTTTTAGACGTTGGGCGCCTGTATGGCGGCCGGCGGCACGATGCGCAACTCGGCGATGCGCGTGCCTTCGCGCTTCAAAATCTCGAACCTGAAGCCATAGAAGGCATAGGTTTGGCCGACCTCGGGGATACGCCGGGCCTCGTAAAGGACGAGGCCTGCAATGGTCGTGGCGACATCCTCGGGCAGCTGCCAGGCGAATTCGCGATTGAGATCGCGGATCGGCACGCTGCCCTGGCAGACCACGCTACCGTCGTCGTCGCGGCGGATCACGCCGCGCTTGATGGCGTCGTGCTCGTCCTCGATATCGCCCACGATCTCCTCGATGATGTCCTCCAGCGTGACGATGCCCAGCAACACGCCGTATTCGTCGACGACGATGGCGAAATGCTCGTGGCGGGCCTGGAAGGCCTTCAACTGATCGAAAAGAATGGTCGATTCAGGGATGAACCAAGGCGGCGTCATGACATCGGCGATACGCACCGTTTCAGGGCCGCCCGCCGCCTTGACGGCGCGGAACAGGTCCTTGGCGTGCACGACGCCCACGATGTTGTCGGATTGGCCGCGATAGAGCGGCAGGCGGGTATAAGGCGCTGCCAGCACCTGCGTGACGATGGCGTCGGTCGGCTCGTCGGCGTCGATCAATGCGACGCTGCCGCGGTGGACCATGACATCGCCTACCGTGCGATTACCAAGGTCCAGTACCGACCGCAGCATCGCCTTTTCGGCCGGCGCGTCCTCGTCGGTATGGTCAATGCCGTGCAACTCGATGGCGCCGCGCAGGAGCTCGTCGTGCTCCTGCGGGTCGGGCGCGCGATCGGTGCGTACGCGCAGCAGCTTGAGAAAGAAGCGTGAGATCCAGGCGAAGGCACGCGCCAGCGGCCCCAGCACCGCCAGTGTGAACAGGATCGAAGGTGCAAGTATGAGCGCCACGCGATCTGCACGCAGCAGCGCCCAGGTCTTGGGCATCACTTCGGCGAAGATCACCACCATGACGCCGATGATGGCGGTGGCGTAGACGACACCCGCGGCTCCGAACAGCTCGGTCAGGACGGCCGTCGTGAGCGAGGCCGAAAGGATGTTCATCACGCTGTTGCCCAGCAGCACGGCGCTCACTGCCTCGTCCTTGCGATCGAGCAGCTTGTTCACCAGTGGCGCACGCTTGTTGCCCTGCTGGGCGAGCCGGTGCATGCGCGGCCGCGACGCCCCTGTGACAGCGGTTTCGGCGGCCGACATGTAGGCGCCGAGGGCGAGGCAGAGCAAGACCGCTGGGACCGCGAGCCAGAGCGGCAAGTGTAGCGTGAGTTCGTGCTCCATGGCCCGTCAGGCCGCGATTGCGGCGTCGAGAATATCCCGCAGGGCCGCCACGTCGACTTCCCGTGTGACGAATGCCTTGCCGATGCCGCGGGCGAGCACGAAGGTCAGGCGGCCTGCTTCAGCCTTCTTGTCGCCGCGCATATGGTCGATCAGTTTCGTGGCATCCCATTGCCTGCGATTGTCGCCTCCGATGCTGCGCAGTCGCACCGGTAGGCCGACCGCGCCGAGATGGTGGCGCACGCGCTTGGCGTCAAGCGCGTGGCAAAGGCCGAGCTTGGCCGAAAGATCGAACGCCATCGCCATGCCGGCGCCCACCGCCTCGCCGTGCAGCAGGTCAGAACCGAAGCCGGTCTCCGCCTCCAGGGCATGACCGAAGGTATGGCCAAGATTGAGGAGCGCGCGCAGGTCGGTGGTCTCGCGTTCGTCGGCGGCGACGATGCGCGCCTTGGCGCGACAGCTATGTTCGATTGCGTAAGCGCGCGCGGCTGCATCACCGGCAAGCAGAGCGGCGCCGTTCGTCTCGCACCAGGTCCAGAAGGCAGGGTCATCGATCAGGCCGTACTTCGCCACCTCGGCATAGCCCGCCAGCAATTCGCGGCGGGGCAGCGTGTCGAGCACGTCGGTGTCGGCCACCACCAGGCGCGGCTGGTAGAAGGCGCCGACAAGGTTCTTGCCATGACGTGTGTTGATGCCGGTCTTGCCGCCGACCGATGAATCGACCTGCGCCAGCAAGGTGGTCGGCACCTGGACGAAATCGACGCCGCGCAGCAATACTGCGGCAGCAAAACCCGTCAGGTCGCCGACCACGCCGCCCCCCAGCGCCACCAGCGTGGTCTTGCGATCGGGCCGAAGGTCCAGCAGGTCATTCATCAATCGGCCGAATGCGGCGAACTCCTTGCTGCTTTCGCCCGCCGGGACGACGACGGTGCCGACCGTGACGCCGACCTTTTTGAACGACGCTGCGAGGCGAGCGCCGTAAAGCGGAGCGACGGTTCCGTCGCTGACCACGATGACGCGCGGTGTGGCCAGCAAGGGCTTGGTGAGCTCACCTACGTAATCGAGAAGCTGCGGGCCGATTGCAATGTCGTAGGCACGTCCTGCGAGGTCGACGCGCACGATGCGCCTGCTCATGCCGTTGCTCCTGCGGGATGCGAGGCGAGATGCCGCTGCAAAGCTTCGATCACCTGATCCGTCGTGATCTCCGTTGGTTGAGCTGTCGAATCGACCACCAGGTCAGCCTCGGCATAGATCGGATAGCGCTGGGCCATCAGCCGGGCGAGAATGTCGCGCGGATCGCCGGCACGCAGCAGCGGCCGATGCGCGCGCTTCTTCACGCGATCGAAGAGCACGTCGAGTTCGGCGCGCAGCCACACAGTGATCGCCTGCGCCTTGAGCAGCGCCCGCGTATCGGGGTCCATGTAGGCGCCCCCGCCTGTGGACAGGATGTGCGGTGTGCCCTCGAGCAGGCGAGCGATGACGCGCCGCTCTCCGGCACGGAACTCTGTTTCGCCGTAGCGTTCGAAAAATTCCGACACCGTGCAGCCAGCCGCCCGCTCGATCTCGTCATCGGCATCGACGAATGGCAATCCGAGCCGCGCGGCAAGGCGTTTGCCGATTGCGGTCTTGCCCGCGCCCATCAGGCCGACGAGGGCTACGGTGCGGGACAAAGGCAGGTTGGGAGACGGGTCGATCACTTCATGCAGGGGTGTCGCGCAAACCGGCCGCGGTTTCAAGCGACCGACGATTGCCGTGTCAGCGTCAGCCGGGTAGTTTGCCGCCGCCGTGCCCCCCATCCGGTCCAAAGTTCACTTTCGCACGGCCCCCGTCAAGGTGTGGCCGATGGTGATTGCCTTCGTCGCCCTGGTGCTGGTCGCCGGCGGGCTGTTCCTTGCTTTGTTCCAGCCGCGCCCGCCGATGCAGCATTTCGAGGTGACTGTCCCCAATGACCGCTTCGCGCGTTAGCCGCGCCTTTGCGGTCGGCCTCTGCATCGCTGCCGCAGCCGCATGCGCGCAAAATTCCGGTAGCAACGGCCGGAGTTCCGGCAGCGACAGTCGGCGGGACGGGTTCCTGACAGAGAAAACCGGCGGCATGCAGGCCGATGCCTGGTCCGGGACGTCGCTCAGCACGGCCAAGCAGCTGACATCGGCTTTGCCTGCAGCGCCGCACAGCCGCGCGCTGCGCGACCTGCAGTTCAGTGTCATGGTGAGCCAGCTCACGCCGCCGCGTGAGGACGGTAGCCCGCCACCCAGCCTGTTCGCCCGCAAGGTCGATCGACTGGCGGCGATGGGCGAGGGCGAGAGCCTCAATGAGATGGTGCGCACCGCCGGTGACTACGATGATCCGGCAATCGCTACCACAGTCACCAACGCGATGATGATGGCCGGCGAACGCGATGGCGCCTGCGTGGTTGCCGATCAACATGCGCTGACCGAACCTTTTGCGCAGCGCGCCAAGGCAGCTTGCCTGCTGGCGAAAGGCGATCGTGACGGTGCCCTTGGCCAGGCGACGGCTCTGCGTGGCCGCGACCCATCCTTCGCCACGCTAGTCGAGGGCGCGGCAGGAACCAAGGCAGCCACGGTCCCGTCTGGCCTGACGCCGGACGGCCCGACCATGATCGTGCTCTTCCTGGCCCATCTGGCGCCGCCCTCCTCGTTGCTCTCGACCACACAGCCGCCATTGATCCGGGCGCTCGTCGGGCAGCCGACCCTGCCGATGGCGACCCGCATCGACATTGCCGAGCGTGGCGAGGCGCTGGCGATCATCGATGCTGCGCGCCTGGCCGACCTCTATGTGGACGCTCTGCACCAGGGAGCATCTCTGCCGCCGGCGATGGAGCGTCGTGCGCGGCTCGTCCAGGCAGCGCGCGATGCGGCCAATCCGCCGGAGATTGTTGCTGCCGTGCGCGCGGTCTATGGCGAGACGCGAGGCAGTCCTTTGTTTCCGACCATCGCCCGGGCAAGCGCCGTCGCGCTCGTCAACCTGCCGGCCAAGCCGGAATATGCCGATCTCGCCCAGGAAGCGATCCGCGGTTTCTTGCTGCTGGGCGACAAGCGACTCACCAAGGCATGGACGAAGCTTGCCCTGCAAGCCGCCTACAACAATGCGCGCGCTCAAAGTGCACTCGATCGGCTGATGCCGCTAATCCAGATCGCCGGTATCGATGATGCGCGCAAGCTCGCACCCGAAGATGTCAATCGCTGGTACGAGGTATTGCGGCAGGACGACCCGCGCATGGCGCCGTTGCGCGGCAGCGTCCTGCTCGCGCTGTTTCGCGGCGTCGGTTTCGACCTCCCGCCACGCTCGACCGATCTCCCGGAGGCGCCACCGCCGGACGCCCGGCTGGTCATGCCGCCGGCCCCCATGCTGCAGGCATTGCAGGCCGCGGGCGCGGCGCATCGCCGGGCGGAAGCATCGTTGCTGGCTTCCGATGCGATTGGCGAAACGCCGCTCGGCAATCTGCACCCCGCCGCGCTCGGCATTATCGTGCGCGCGCTGAGCGATGCGGGCGAAGGCAGTGCCGCGCGGCTGTTTGCAGTCGAAGCGGCAATCGCGCACGGCCTGTGAGGTGCCGTGAAGAAGAGCCCGCCAACGTCATTGTCGCAGGAGGCTGAGGCCTTCATCGAGATGATGACGGCCGAGCGCGGGGCGTCCCGGAACACCGAGGCCGCCTATCGCGCCGACCTTGTACACCTCGAAGTCTTCCTGGCCCGCCGCAAGCAGAAGCCGAAGACCGCCGACACCGAGGCGTTGCGCGCCTACCTGAAGGCACTCGACTACGTGGGCATGACACCGCGCACCGTGGCGCGGCGCCTGTCGGTCATTCGCCAGCTCTTCCGTTTTCTGCTCGCCGAACGTCTGCGCGACGATGATCCGGCGAGTGCACTCGACTCGCCACGCCTCGGTCGTCCCTTGCCCAAAGTGCTGTCACGCGCCGAGGTCGACCGGCTGATCGAGGCGTCTCGCGGAAAAGAAGGCGCCGACGGCGGACGCATGGCGACGCTTCTGGAGATCCTTTACGGCACGGGTTTGCGTGTCTCGGAGCTTGTGACCTTGCCCATCGCAGCGGTCGAGCGTGATCCCACAGTGCTGGTGGTGCGTGGCAAGGGCGACAAGGAGCGGCTGGTGCCGCTCTCGGATCCGGCGCGTGTGGCGATCGCTGCCTGGCTGCATGTGCGGGCCGGAATGCTGGGCGAGGACGAAACCTCTCGTTATCTTTTCCCGTCGCGCGGTCGGACAGGCCATCTCACGCGTCAGCGTTTCGCGCAGCTCCTGAAGGAAGCGGCGTTGGCGGCCGGCATTGATCCGGCACGCGTGTCACCCCATGTGTTGCGGCATGCCTTTGCAAGCCATCTGCTCGAGGGCGGTGCCGACCTGCGCAGCGTGCAGTTGATGCTGGGCCACGCCGACATCGCCACAACCCAGATATACACGCACGTCCTCGACGAGAAGCTGCGTGCGCTTGTGCAGGAGAAGCATCCGCTGGCGCGCCGCCGCCGACGGGCGGTTGACAGGACTCGGACGCCGGGCGACACCTCCTCGCAATGACGACGTATCTCGAATTCGAGAAGCCGATCGCGGAGCTCGAAAGCAAGATCGCCGAGCTCCGGCACGTACCCAACTCCGCCGATGTGGACATTGCGGACGAGGTCATGCGCCTGCAGGACAAGGTGCAGAAGCTCCTGCGCGCCACCTATTCCAAGCTCACACCCTGGCAGCGCGTGCAGGTCGCCCGACATGCCGAGCGGCCGCATGCGCAGCGCTACATCGATCGGCTGATCACCGACTACACGCCGCTCGCAGGCGACCGGGTGTTCGGCGAGGACGCCGCAATCGTGGGCGGCATGGGCCGGCTCGACGGCCGCAGCGTGGTGGTGCTGGGCCAGGAGAAGGGCGACGATACTGAGTCGCGGCTGAAGCACAATTTCGGCATGGCGCGGCCGGAGGGCTATCGCAAGGCGCAGCGGCTGATGCGGCTGGCCGATCGGTTCAACCTGCCTGTGCTCACCTTCGTCGACACGCCCGGCGCCTACCCCGGCATGGATGCCGAGGCGCGCGGTCAGGCCGAGGCTATCGCGGCTTCGATCGACACCTGTCTCGCAATCGGCGTGCCGTTGGTGAGCGTCGTGATCGGCGAGGGCGGCTCGGGCGGCGCGCTCGCTATCGCCTCGGCCGATCGTGTCTATATGCTGGAGAATTCCGTTTACTCGGTCATCACCCCTGAGGGCTGTGCCTCGATCCTGTGGCGTTCCAATACCAATGCCCAGGAGGCGGCCGAGGCGATGAAGATGACCGCCGGCGATCTCAAGCGACTCGATGTGATCGACGCGGTCATCCCCGAGCCGATGGGCGGCGCCCATCGCGCGCCGGACGAAGCGATCGACGCGGTGGGCAAGATCGTGTCCGGCGCCCTGACCGATCTCGCGCAACTCGATAGGGACACGCTGCGCCGGCAGCGCCAGGACAAGTTCCTCGCCATGGGCAAGAAAGGGCTGTAGCGCCCGATCGTCATGGGCGCGCCCTTGCGTCTCAGCGTTCTCGATCAATCTCCCATCCGCAGGGGCGGGACGTCGGCGCAGGCGGTCGCTGAGACGCTCGAGCTCGCCGAGCTTTGCGACCGTCTCGGCTATCATCGCTATTGGCTTGCCGAGCATCACAGCAGCGAGGCCTTGGCCGGATCGACGCCCGAGGTGCTGATCACGCGCGTGGCTGGCCTCACGCGCCGGATGCGGATCGGCTCGGGCGGCGTGATGCTGCCACACTACAGCGCCTTCAAGGTGGCGGAGAATTTCCGCATGCTGGAGACGCTGTTCCCCGGCCGCGTCGATCTCGGTATTGGTCGCGCGCCCGGCAGCGACCAGCGCACCATGCGCATCCTGGCTGACGGCAGGTCGAACTGGGCTGATCCTGCAAGCTATCCCTATCAGGTGCGTGATCTTCTGGCGTGGCTGCACGATGCCTTGCCGGACAACCATGCCGGTCGCGGCGTTACTGCCCAGCCATCAGGCCCGACTGCGCCCGATGTGTGGTTGCTGGGTTCGAGTGACGAGAGTGCGGCCCTTGCGGCGCATTTCGGTTTGCCGTTCTGCTTCGCGCATTTCATCAATCCCGACGGCGGCGATACGGCCACACGCGCCTATCGCACCCATTTCCGGCCGTCGGCGCTCCACGCCGAACCGATGCCCATGATGGCGATCACGGTTCTTTGCGCGGAGACCGATGAGGAGGCGAATCTTCTGGCGACAAGCCGTGAAGTCTGGGCGATGCGGCTTCTCTCACGCGGCGAGGCAGGGCCGGTGCCCTCCGTCGAGGAAGCACTGGCCGAGGCGAAGACACCAGAGGCCGAGCGCTGGATGCCGCGGTTGAGGAGGCGGTCGGTCGTCGGGTCGCCCAAGACGGTACGCGCCGGCCTCGAGCAGCAGGCCGCGAACTATCAGGTCGACGAGATCATGGCCGTCACGATCTGCTACGATTTCGCCAAACGTCGTCGTTCCTATGAGCTTCTGGCTGAAGAGTTCGGACTGGCGACCTCCTGATCTTCCTCCTGCGCGCGGCTGTGATTTGTTCGCAGGGGTTGAAACATCCAGATATCGATTGATTGGTTGTTGATCGACTGTTGCAAAACCTCGACCATCAACGACGGGGGCGATCAGTCCGTGGATCTCATTGACGATCCGTCAAACGGCTCGAACGACCCAATGGAACGCCGGCAATTCATATGCCGGCGACGCACCATACGGGGGAGTGCATGCCTAGCAATAACTGGAACATTGATGCCGTTCGTTCGCGGGAGGCGATGACGCGCGTCGCTGCGGCGCTCGGTCCGCACAACGACTGGCGCGGCGTCGTGATCGCCCATCTCGATACCGGCTTTACGAATCACGTCGTGTTCAACCTGGGCAGCACCGCGCCTTCGATCCGCGTCGCTGACGGCGTCAACTACATGGACCCGGGTGTGAGCGAGCCGCGCGATCCCTTGAACTATTCAGGTGGTCTGGGAGTCATCACGCCGGGTCATGGCACGCGCACACTAGGCACGCTGTGCGGCAATCTCGCTGGGACCTATACCGGTGTATGTCCGACGGTGCCTGTGGTGCCTTATCGGGTCACCAACGGCGTCATGCTGACCGGCCAGACCATTCTCAATACCGCGCTGGCGATCATGGATGCCGTCGATCGAAACCTGGTGGACGTCATCACGATCAGCCTGGGCGTGCAGTCGGTGATCGGCAACGTCAAGCAAATGCGTGCCCTGGGTCGCGCCGTCGACTACGCCTACGAACGTGGGGTCATCGTCGTGGGTGCCGCGGGTCAGACAGAGGACGCCCCCCAACTGGTCGGCTTCACGGTCTATCCCGGCCGTTATTCGCGCAGCATTCTCGTGGGCGGGATCAACGCCGACTGCAAGGTCTGCTTCGACTACGACGATGGGCGCAAGTACATCGATGTTTGGGCGCCGGCCGACGATGTATTCAGGCCCAACGCCGTGGCCGGCCTACCTGAGCCCTTTACCGGCTTTGCGATGGGCGACGGCACTTCGTACTCGACAGTGCATGTGGCGGGCGCGGCTGCAATGTGGCTCAGGATGCGCGGCGACGATCTGGATGCCGGCGGCTACAACGGCTGGCAGCGGGTCGAAGCTTTCCGCGCGGTACTGCGTGCGGCGAAACAGCCGCTGGCCGGCGATGACGTGCCGACAAAGAGAGCACCCACCGACACGGGCATCCTGGACTGTGTTGCCGTCCTTGATGCTCGACTGCCACCGCTTGGCGCGCTGAAGAAGGCGCCGCTGGCTGAGCCGCAGGTAAATTGAAGCCCGGAACGAACTTTTCAGCCGCCCTTGCCGGCGGTCGGATCCCACATCGGCGCGGCCAGTGTCTCGGCGAACTGCTTGAACATCAGATTGAACGAGATGCTGATGCGCTCGGTCTGACCGTCATTCGCCGGCACGCTGTGCCGGAGCCAGGCCGGAAAGATCAACAGCCGGCCGGGCCTGCTCTCCGCGTCGGCAGCATTGGCGGTCAGCCGCGTGAACTGGCGAGGCTTCGGCATGATCATCAAGGGCCTCGGATCCTGGAAGACAATGCGCGATCCCGCCTCGGGTACTGCCACGTAGTAGACGCCGCTGAGATAATTGTTCGGATGATTGTGCGTGGGATGGTAGGCGCCCGGCGGATTGATGTTGGCCCAGCAGCCGGTAATGGTCATGGGATGCTGATCGATCTGCAGGAAGCGGGCCACACCACGAGCGGCTATCTCGACGAGCTTCACGAAATCGGCGAAGGCCGGCCGCGTGTGCAGATCCTGCGGCGTCTGCCAGTTGCTGCCCGCCGGTACCTTGGGCCGAGGCGAGATGATGTTCTCGATCTCGGCCTTGAGCTTGGCATTGAACGGTGCGGCCTCGGCGGGCTTGAGGTCGACGATCCAGATACTTGTCGGGAAGAGTTCCTGGACTTCCTGCTTTTCGATCATGCCTCACTATAGCCAAATCACTTGGTGATGGCGCGTTGCAGGCGATCGACCTGGGCGGGGATTTCGGCCGGGCTCGTTACCGGCAGGGAGCAGAAATTGCGCGTGCAGGCGAAGGCCGCCGGCCCATCGGGATAGTCGGGATAGTCGACATCTGCATTGGCGAGCGGGCCTTCGCGCTTGTCCCACCATTCGGCACGCTTGTAGGCGAGCGGATAGGCAAGGGCCGCACCATAGAGCGCTTTGCTGCGTGGGTCGTCCTTGGGGCCGACCACAGTCAGATGTACCGGCTCGTTGCCGAGCTCCTCCTCGGCCAATAGCACGTCGGGCAGGAAGCCATAGGCATCGAGGATCGGTGGCGAGGCGAGATAGCCCATGCCGGCTTCGGCGATCTCGCGGTAGTGCGGTTGCCCGGCATAGAAAGAAAGCAGAGTGAAAAAGCGGGTCGCCGCGACATTGTCTTCGCGCTGTTTGATCGGCTTGGGCAGGTTCTTGGCGTCGGGCGCGGCCGAGGCGAAGAAGCCGCCTGTCTTCGGATCGATAAAAGTGGTGGAGATGAAATCGGCCGTCTGGATGGCCGCCGTGAGCCAGCGCCGATCGCCGGTCGAGCGATGCAGCGCGAGAAGCGCTGCGCCCATCTCGACGCTGTCGGCTAGGTAGGGGCCGGCGGCATCCCGTGCATCGTGGCGGAAACCGCCCTTTGGCAGCCGCCGCTCACGGAGGGCCCATTCGGCACCCGCGACCGCAAGCGCCAGGGCGTCCGCATTGCCGGCGGCGTCGTAATAAGCGGTGAGCCCCTGAATCGCCTGACCGGTTTCGCGTGCATATTCACGCGGATCGACGCCGGGTTTGCCGTCGGCCATGCCCATCGAGACATGGAAGCCGCCGTCTGCGGCGGCGAGCTTGTTCTTCAGGAAACCATAAAGATGGTCGGCAGCGTCGCGGTAGGCTTGGTCTCCGAATATCAGCCATCCGCGGGAATAAGCCTGCAACGCGCCCTGCTGCGCGAACATGGGAAATTCGAGCGAAGGCTCGGACCAGTCCGGCTTCAGCGATACCTGACTGATGCCGCCCGAGTCCTTGTCGAGCAGGGCGATCATGGCGGTCAGCGTGCGCTTGAGCCGTGCCGTCGCCTTCTCGTCGCCCGCCTTGGACTGGTTCAGGAACCAGTCAAGCGTGGGGCCGTCGACCAGCTTGCTCTTGCTCCAGCCGCCATTGGTCTCGTCGTAGGCTTTGTCCAGGAAGGCAAGGATCTCGTTGCGTTGCGCGTCGCTGAGGCCGGTCGCAAGCGTACGTTCGCGTTCGGGGCCGCCCAACTTGCCGTAGTCCACCGGCGAGGGATCCTTGATCGTCGCTTCCAGGATGGGAATGAAGAACTTCGGCGAATAGAAACCGCGCAGCTTCACGATCTCATTGCCATCGGGGTCGAAGATGATGGTGGCGGGCCAGCCCCAACGCTCGTAGCGCTGCGAGATATCGGGACGGCTGTCCTGATCGACGAACACGGGGATGAAATGATCCTTGAGAACCGCGCGCACCTGCGGGTCGCTCCAGGTGTCGCGGTTCATGGCGTGGCACCAGGGGCACCACCAGCTCTGCAGTGATACGATGACGAACTTCTTGCCCTCAGCCGCGTGCTGAAAGGTCGAATCAGACCAGGTGTTCCAGAATCCGTCGTCACCGAGGTCCTTGCGCGCATCAAAGGGGGCGGCAGCTGCGGTCGAGAGGCCCAGCAGCAGGGCCATGACAAAGGCGAGAAACCGCATTTCAAAATCTCTCCGCAGCAGAGACGCCAGCCCCATTTGCCGACCGGCTCATTCGGTGGTCCAATCACGCCTGAACACAGGATCGGGAGGAACAACCATGGTGACGGTACAGCCGATCACGCCCGATTTCGCCGCCGAAGTGGGCGACGTCGATCTCGGCAAACCCTTGTCGGCCGAAGCTCTTGCGGCCATCCGCGAGGCTTTCACGCGGTTTGCGGTGCTCGTCTTTCCGGATCAAAGCTTCGACGACGAGAGCCAGCTTGCCTTTGCCCGTCATTTTGGGCCGTTGGAGACGACGGTCTTCAAGCTGCGCAAGGAGAACAAGCTCAGGCTGCACGAGAACCTGGCCGACGTGAGCAATCTCGGCAATGATGACAAGATCCTGGAAACCAACGACCGTCTGCGCCTCTACAATCTTGGCAATCGCCTGTGGCACACCGATTCGTCGTTCAAGCGTGTGCCAGCTTATTGCTCGATGCTTCATGCCCGCTCGATCCCACCGATCGGCGGTCAGACCGAATTTGCCGATCTGCGCGCCGCGTACGATGTGCTGCCAGAGGAAACCAAGCGTCGGATCACCGGCCTCGTTGCCGAGCACTCGCTGATGACGTCGCGCGCGCGACTCGGGTTTTCGGATTTCGATGAGACCGAGCGCAAGGCGTTCGAGCCGGTGCCGCAGGTTGTGGCACGCCGTCTTCCCGACAGCGGCCGCATGAGCCTTTATCTCGCAAGCCATGCTGGTGCGATCCGCGGCATGCCGCAGGCAGAAGCCGAGGCACTGCTCGAAGAACTGATCGAGCACGCGACGCAGCGCCGATTCGTTTACAGCCACCGCTGGCGGGTCAAGGACCTGGTGATCTGGGACGACCGCTGCACCATGCACCGCGGCATGGAGTTCGATGATCAGCGCTACAAGCGCGACATGCGTCGAGCCACTGTGTCCGATGTGGCGCCGACCTGCGAGCAGATGGGGCTGGCAGTCGCCGCCGAGTGACGCCCGCCGCTTTTCGCAAGCTTGCTCTCTCGCTCCAGGGCGCGTCCGAGGGGGCGCACGGCGGTCACGCGGACTTCCGCGCTTCGGGCAAGGTATTCGCTACCTTGGGCTATCCCGACCAGGAATGGGCGATGGTCAAACTCACACCGGACCAGCAGCGAATGCTGTGTGATGCCGAGCCCACTGTCTTTCGCCCGATCAAAGGCACATGGGGTTTGCGTGGCGCGACCAACCTGCACTTGGTTGCGGCTGATGCCACGACAGCCCGAAGTGCACTCGCAATGGCGCGTCAGAACGTTGCGGCGAAACTTAAAAAGCCTAGGCGGGCCGTCGCATGATCGTCCGCCGCCACGGCGGATGGCCGTGGCTGTTCTCAACCATGATCTGGACACGAAAGGCGCGAGGCCATTCGGCACGCGGCACTTCCTCGAAACCTCGCCGCGCATAGTAGGGACCGTTCCAGGGCACATCGCGATAGGTCGAGAGATAGAGCGTGTTAAAACCCAATGCGCCTGCCGTTGTGGCCGTACGGTCGATCAAGGCGGCGCCGTATCCTCGCCGTTGTGATCTGTCGAGAACCGACAGCTGCTCGAGCCAAGCCTTCCCGCCTACCAATTTCATCAGGGCAAAGCCCACCACCCGATTGAATGGCGAGGCGGCGATCCAGAGCATGCCGTGGCGTCGTCCGTGCCCGAGGGATGCCAAGCTGGCGGTCGGCATGGAGAGCACACGCCGCAGTCCAACCCTGGCGTAGCGCCGGTCAGCTGCGTTTTCGATCTGCGGCAGCAATCGAATTTCACCGGGGCGAGGCGCGCGAATCATGGCGGCGGATTGGGTACCTTCGGACGAAGCCGGAAGGAAGTGCCATGACGATCGATATCGAACTTTTGAAGAAGGAACTCGGCCGCAAGATCGAGGACGAGGATGTGGTCACGCAGGCGCCTCTGAAGGCGATGATCGCGACCTTCGATCGCGCGGACAAAGTGCCTGGATCGGGAGAGCCGATCGCCCCGGGATGGCACCTCTGCTTCCTGCACTCCTATGCCCGTCGTGCCCAGCTTGGGCTGGACGGGGCAGCGGCAGAAGGCGGCGTGTTGCCGAGGATCCCCATGCCGCGCCGCATGTATGCCGGCTCGACCTTCACCTTCGACGGTGACATCCGCGTTGGCGACAAGCTGCGCCGCGAGCTGGAGTTCACCGATATTCAGCTACGCCAGGGCAGCACTGGTGCGCTGATCGTCACCACTCAGACGCGACGCATCTTCACGCCACGCGGGCTTGCCCTCACCGAGGATGCCAACACCGTCTTCCGGGAGGAAGTGAAGGCGGGCCAGAAGAGCGGCGTGCCGGTGCGGGAAGCGGCACGCAAGGACGTGCCCTGGCGGCGCACGATCAAGCCCGATCCCGTGATGTTGTTCCGCTACTCGGCGATCACCTTCAACCCGCACCGCATCCACTATGATCGTACCTACTGCTTGGAGACCGAGGGTTATCCGGGGCTGGTCGTGCATGGTCCCTTCGCGCAGCAATGCATCTTCGACCTGTTGCGCGATTCCATGCCAGGCCGCCGGATCAAGACGCTGGCCGTGCGGGCTCGCGCTCCGCTGTTCGACACGGCGCCGTTCGAGGTGATCGGCCGTCCGACACCGGACGGCAAGGGCGCCGAGCTCTGGACGGTGACGCCGCAGGGCACGATCGCAGCGCAGGCGACGGCGACACTGGCCTAATCGTTGGCGGCGCCGAAACGCAACGGACGGAAGAAGGCGCGGATATCGTCAACCAGGAGCTTGGGCTCCTCCAGCGCCGCGAAGTGCCCACCGCTCGGCATGATCGTGTGCCGGCGCAGGTTATAGGCGCGCTCGATCCATTCCTTGGGCGGAGAAGGCGCGAGATCGGCGGGGAAGGCGGCAAAGCCCGTGGGTGTCTTGACCATCTGGCCAGCCGGCAAAGCGCGCGGTTTCTGCTCGGCGGCGCCACGGTAGAGCCACGTGGCGCTCCCGGCCGTCCCGGTGAGCCAATAGACCATGATGTTATCGATGAGCAGGTCCATCGAGAAGCGGCTCAACGGATTTCCCTTGCAGTCGCTCCAGTCGCGGAACTTTTCGACGATCCAGGCGGCCAGCCCCGCGGGAGAGTCCGTGAGCGCCACGCCCAGAGTCTGCGGCCGCGTCGCCTGGATACGTTGGTAGGCGGTCTTGTCGTCGAGCCCGACCCGCATGGTCTCGAGCCAGGTCTTCTCGGCCGGGCTGAGCTTGGCCGACTTGAGGTCAACTCCGGGCCGCAGCCCCATCATGTTGAGATGGAGTCCGATTACGCCCGACTGCCACTCGTCCTTCTCTTCCTTCAAGGGATGGTCGAAGGCGAGCCAGGAAGAGACGACCGCACCCCAGTCACCGCCTTGCGCCCCGTAAGGCCGGCGATAGTTGAGTTTGTCATGCACGAGCTGATGCCACAGCGCCGCAATGGTACGGGGCCCGATCGGTCCGACACTGCCGTCGTCGCGGACCGGCGGGCCGGAGAAGCCGTAGCCCGGCAGCGACGGCACGATCACATCGAAGGCGTCGAGCGGATCGCCGCCCTTCCGCTCGGGATGGGCAAGGCCCTCGATGATGTGCAGAAACTCGATGATCGAGCCCGGCCAGCCGTGCGTGATGATAAGCGGCATCGGCCGGGGTGCATCCTCGACCTCCGTCCCGGGTTCACGGATGAAATGCAGCCGTTGTGGTCCGATATCGACGAGATAGTTGGGCCAGCGGTTGATCGCCTCCTGGCAGCGTTGCCAGTCGTAGACGTGGCGCCAATGGTCGACGAGTTCGACCAGGAAATCAGGATCGGTGCCGGACGCCCAGCTTCCCATGTCGGCAATGGCGACCGTCTGCCGCCAGCGCCGCAGGCGCTCGTCGAGATCGATCAGCGAGCGTTCGGGAATGTCGACCTTGAATGGCTCAGGCGTGTCGTAGCGCATGAACCATCATAGCGGAGATCAGCCTTCCAGCAGCTCTGCCTTGAGTTTCTCTCGTGCTGCGGGCCCGAGCCCGAGTGCCCGTTCGGCAAAGGCTTCGGCGCTGCCGAAATCGGCCTGCACCACCTCGAAGGCGGCTTCGAGATAAGGCTTGCGTGCTTCGATGATGGCGGCGCGCGTGTCGATATCGAGCTCCGGATAGCGGCCGATATGGCCGATCCAGAGATCGTTGGTCCGTAGATAGTCTTCCATCACCGTTTCCCACGGCACGCCGAGCAGGGTCAGCAAAAGGGCCGACGCGAAACCGGTGCGGTCTTTGCCGGCCGTGCAGTGGAAGACCACCGGCCGGTGCTGGCCATCACCCAGCGTCGCGAACAGGGTGCGGAAGCCCGGCGTGCAACGCCGCGGATAATCGCGATAGTGCTCGGTCAGATAGCTCATCATGAGGAAGGGCGTGGCGCTCCCGTCCTCGATCGCACGGCGAATCTTGTCGCCGATGCCAGGCTCGATGTGGGCGCCGACGATGCGACAATCGACGCCATCGATCCGGTGCGGTGTCTCGGCCGCCTCGTTGACACCGCGCAAGTCGACGATGGTGCGTACGCCAAGCTGGCGAAGGGCGGTGCGATCGGCCTCGGTCAGCGTCCCGAGGTGGGCAGAGCGGAACACCGCGCTGCGACGGACGCGGCGGCCGTCCGCCGTGCGATAGCCTCCGAGGTCGCGGAAATTCGAGCCGCCTTCGAGCGACACGACAAAGGGCAGAGTGATCGTATCCATGGGCACTGGCTTATCATGCTCGGCACCACGGAATCTTGTCTGTTTTGAGTCAGAATTTTTGCGACAGCGTCATCAGGATAGTCCGTCGCAGGCCGAATTGCGGGGCGCCCACGCCGACGCCTGTGCCGTCACGCAGCTGGTAGGAGTTATCGAGGAGATTGAGCGCATCCAGCCGGATCGTCGCGCCGCGTGTGCCTTTGATCGGAAGTTTCTGCGCCAAAGACAGGTTGACGACGGCGTAGGTCGGCAGGGACGTGTCGTTCGGGGTCACGACGGTCTTGCGCAAACCCGTGCCCACGATCAGGTCGCCGGACAGGCGGGTCGCCCAGTCCGAGTCCTGATTGAAGGTATAGGAAACACCCGCTGAACCGGTGACGCTCTGGTTGTGGTCCAGGTAGATATAGTTCTGCGAAATGAAGGCGAGCTCGTCGGGCGCGAAGTTGAATTGGGCAGAATTGATATTGGTGCCCTTCGCTTCGGACCAGGCAACATTGCCATAGACCGACCAAGGGCCACTGTCGTAGCTGCCCGTCAATTCGACGCCCTTCACCTGTGCATTGGCGTAGTTGAACGAGGTGAGCACGATGGGTGCGCCGAACTGGCCTTCGTCGAGCAGGTTCTGGGCGATCTTGTAATAGGCGTCGAAGCCGAATTTCAGCCCAGGCTTGGGCTGCACCTCGAAGCCTGCATCGAAGTAGTGCGCACGCTCGGCCTTCACCGGATCGTTCTGTGTTCCTGGCGGCGCGCCGGTCGTACCGGCCGTCGCCGCAATGGCGGCGTTGTTCACCTGGGCGAGCGGCGGTGGGGTAAAGTAGCGAGCATAGCCGGCGTGCGCGGTCAGGATGTCGTTGGGCTGCCAGACGACATTGATGCGCGGGCTCACCTGGTTCTCCTGCGTGGGGCCGCTGATCGCGTCGAAGCGCAGGCCGTAGTTGATGGTGACGGTAGGGCTCACCTTCCATTCGTCCTGGAGATAGAGGCCGTAGGTCCAGCCGACGATGTCGGAACCGTAGGTGACGCCCGTCGGTTGGTCGGTGGTCGGCACACCGCTGTCGTCGATCGGTAGCACCTGCGCGTTGGTGAGGCTGGTTGCCCGCTCGCGCTGCACGAGGAAGCCTGCGCGCAAGGTGTGGCTGGAGGTAGCTTTCCAGCTGCCGTCGAACTGCACGCCCGTGGCGAGGTCGGTCCGGTTCGCCCACGGCGAGGTTCCGTTGAACATCAGGTCACCCAAGGGGTCGGGCTGGTAGTTGAGGGCCGAGTAGCGGGTGAAGGCGGAAAGCTGGAAGTCGGCACTTCCGTAGTGCTTCTGCAGCGACAGGATGCCGAAATAGGTGTCCTCCCACTGGAGCTGGTTGAGCAGGCTGCTGTTGAACGCCGTGTTGCCGTTGACGGCGAACTGAGGTGTCTGTCCGGGATTGTTGGGAATCTCGAAACGGGCATGCGAGCCGCCGCCGATAAAGCTCAGGCGGGTGTTTTCATCGATGATGCCGGTGACCTTTCCTAGTGCATGCCACTGATCGGTGTTGTCGTGGATGGGATTGTCGGACGCGGTCGGATTCTCGATGCCGATGCCGTTGCTCAGATATTGGCCGGTGACGAAATAGTCGATGTTGCCGCTGCGGCCGCCGTAGGAAAGCGAGGGCTGGTAGTAATTGCGCGACCCGGCCGTCATCGAGGCTTCAGCACCGGGGTCGCTGGTGCCGGATTTCACAGTGATATCCACCACGCCGGCCTGGCGAAAGCCGTACTGGGCCGGCAGAGCACCGGTAATCAGTGACAACTTGCTGGCGTACTGCGTGGCAAGCGCGTTGCTGAACAGCGACAGCCCTTCGGGAAGCTGCACGCCGTCGAGACGGTATTGCAGGTTGGCGTGATCGCCGCGGACGTGGATTTGGCCAAAGCTGTCCTGCGCGACGCCGGGCGCTTGGAGGAGAACCTGGCTGAGGGGTGTCAGCTGGCCCTGCGGGAGAATATCGAGAGCTTCGGGCGTGAAGTCGTAACGACTCGCACCAAGACTTGGCTGGATGGAACTGCGCGCCTCGTCGAGTCGCTTGGCCGTGACCGTGATTTCGAGACCGCCGCTGGCGGGCGGTGCGGTTACTGCCGGCGGAAACGGAGTCGAGGTGGGCGGCGGATTGGTTGGTGTGGTCTGGGCCATGGCCGGTCCGGCAAAGGCGGTTCCCAGAATGAACATCGTCCTGCCTCGCCAGGACCGCACCAGCCCATGCCGCATCGCCGTCTCCCCGTCGGATCGTGTGCGGGGACGTTACAATATAACATTTCGTCTCGTCAATCGATCGAGCGCGCGGCGGGAATCCGAGATTTCATCTCAAGGAAGCGTCACTCTTTCGGTCGTCCGTTCTGGAAGCCGCGCGGAGAGATTGACAGGTTTTAAACCCGACCGTGGCAGTGCTTGAATTTCTTGCCCGAGCCGCACGGGCAGGGGGCATTGCGTGAAACCTTGCCCCAAGTCGAAGGATTGTTCGGATCGGCCGTCGGCTTGGTGGCGGGCCGCGTCAGGGTCGCGACGCCGCCGCCTGAGGGGTCAGCGGGATCAAAGCTCGGATCGTTCATCATGGCGGCAGCCATGGCGGGATCCTCATGGACCTCACGCATCTGCACCGGCTCAGGCATCGGTGGCGGTTCCATGCGAAGCTGCAGGTTCGCCAGCACGTTCACCACCGATTCACGTAAGCCCGTCAGCAGATCGCTGAAGAGATTGAAGGCCTCGCGCTTGTATTCGTTCAGCGGATCCTTCTGGCCGTAGGCGCGCAGGCCGATGCCCTGGCGCAGGTGGTCGAGATGCAGCAGATGTTCCTTCCAGCTCTGGTCGAAGAGCTGCATCAGGACGCTCTTCTCGACCTGGCGCCACACCTCGGGCCCGTACTGGGCCGCCTTCTGAGCAAATAGCCGGTCGACCGCCTCTTCGAGACGAGTCTTGATCTGCTCCTCGGCGATGCCTTCTTCCTTGGCCCAAGCGTCGATCGGCAGGTCGAGCCCGAACACGCGCTGCGCGTCGTCCTTGAGCTCGGCGGTCTTCCATTGCTCGGCGTAGGCATCCTCGGGGATGGCGCGCGAGACCATGCCGTCGACCACGTCCCGGCGCATGCCGGCCACCACATCGGACACGTCCTCGGTCGCCATCAGCTCGAGGCGTTCCTTGTAGATCTCCTTGCGCTGGCTGTTCATGACGTCGTCGAAGCGCAGCAGGTTCTTGCGGATCTCGAAGTTGCGCGCCTCGACCTTGCCCTGCGCGGTTTCCAGCGCCTTGTTGAGCCAGCGATGAGTCAGCGCCTCGTCGTCGGCCATGCCCTTCTTCTGCACCCAATCCAGGACCTTGTTGCCGCCAAAGATGCGCATCAGGTCGTCTTCCAGCGACAGGAAGAACTTCGAGCCGCCGGGATCGCCCTGGCGGCCGGAGCGGCCGCGCAGCTGGTTGTCGATGCGGCGGCTCTCGTGCCGCTCGGTGCCGACCAC